>Ga0325400_1000560_pt1 | contig 28052 bp, 9 predicted proteins | sample PopdelMetagenome_2_FD_205662 | JGI IMG/M metagenome (GOLD analysis project Ga0325400, IMG submission 205662) | Populus deltoides microbial communities from Bellville, Georgia, United States - Xylem-PdKOR-R1 | ecosystem: Host-associated > Plants > Phyllosphere > Stem > Wood/Secondary xylem...
ATAAAATTTTGGGTATAGTTCTTATATAGTGAAAACTCTGTTCAAATTTTGATAAAATTATAAATATTTTAATTTTTTAAATCATAAATTAAATAAAATTTCAAATTAACAAAAATTATGATTTTATAAACTTTTTTAGGCTTAAAACATGAAAATAACTCAAATAATTTTCTATTTTAATTTATTCAAATAATCCTTCATGAAAACCTGCATAAGCTTCCGGCTTGGTGTGTGGGTCAGATTTTAACAAAAATAAATAAATATTTTTTTATAAAAATAGAACAAGTAGAAGAACAAGGAAAAGGTGATTTATGATATGGAAGGCTAGGCTCCCATGAGTTTCAAATCAATACAACGTAGCCGATGTTATTTGTTATTTTAGTTCAATTATATTTTTAAATTTTTTTGAATATTTTAATATATTAATGTTAAAAATAAACTAAAAAAAATAAAAAAAATATTATTTTAATATAATTTTAAGCGAAAAATATTTTTTTAAAAAATCTCTATTGTACTTTTTTAAACTATAATTTAATATTTGATCAAATATTTAATTGTTTTTTTAGTAAATTTTGATATCAATTATTACGGTTTAGTATTTCAACATTTAATTATATTTAGATGTTAATTCTCCAATTTATCGCTATACAGGCATATAATTATCATACAACACCTTATGCCATTTGTCATCGACTTTTTTAATAGCAGCCTTTAAACAGAACTTTTTGTGTATAGGGACCAAGCTACGTACTTTAGGCATGGCAGGGTGAGGGACCCAATCCCATCATCAATAATAAATTATTTTTTAAAAAAACAACTTGTACTCTATGTATGGACATCCTCCAATCCCATCCATGGCGTCATGTCAAACAGAAACTGTTGCTGATCACTGAAAGGCTGAAAATCTCCATACCCCCATAAAGCAAGCAGCCAACAAATCTCGAAAACACAGCAATCCTTGGACAATAATTATTACAAGTACTCCTCAATCTTTACATAGAAACGTGCATGGATGAACTTGCGAATTGCAATGGTGAGGCTACATCTTAGAGGAGCTTGACAACATACTACAATGTTGTATAGATGGTTGGAGCCTTGAAAATTCCGTTAAGGATCCAATGGCCAAGATTCTCCAGGCAGTCTGATGGGAGTATCTAACATCATCTGCAAGCCGGCTCTGCTAAAACCAATTGAAGTGGACATGTCATGGATTATGGTATCTGCAGCAGAAGCAGATCCTGAGAACCCCAGAACATTACTACTACAATCCATCTCAAAAAACAAGGGATTGTTTAGGTATGGATGTGGGTGAGTGATCCTTTCCACACCACCGAAGGTAGCATCATGGGAAAAGCTTGCTTCAGTCTTCAATGTGCAATCTTGATATGAGAGGATGGACTTGAAGAGCATCGATGGTGACTGGTTGTTGTTGTCCGTGTTCGTGTTTTTATTGGTTGATGTGGCTGTGCTGTTGATAGAGATGGGAGTGGGTGAAAAGGAGGGCTGCAAGCCATTTATTGACAGGACATGGGATTGGGAAACAAGAGGGTTTGGTACGCTTTTGAGGTCATTTTCTTGGTGTTCAGGAATCAGAAAAGCGTTTTGGAGGGCATCAATTACTTTGTTCTTGGATTGACATTGATCAAATAACGATGCTGATGCATCAAGCAATGGAGGCAATGAACCTGAATTGGCTGGTGAATAGACTTCCCAGAGGTGGTAGCCTTGTTCTGCTTGGAGAAACACGTCTTTCTTCTCTCCTTTTTTGTGAAATATCCTGCAAATCACCCATTCATCCTGAAAACAATAGCCATTTCCAAGGAATATGAGAATAAAATATTAAAAATCAATTACAATAAACTTTATTACTTGCCATCTTCCATTGATATAAGCCCGCAACAGTGTATCATGGGGAAAAAGCCACGGCATAAGGCAACATTAATTGTATGTATAAAGTTTGAATACAAGGGTAACATTGTGAACCAGCTGACAGAACAATAAATGGAAGTGTAACCATTGACAATGGAACAGAGCTTATTAATCAAACCAATCACATCAAGCACTACCCTCCAAAGGTGAATAAACGAAGTGAAAATTGTCTAATCCGCGTGGACATGATCTTATCCCAGTTAAGATGAACAAGTCAACTCAGAATCAAACAAAATATCACAGTAGCAAGCTAACTTGATTCCCACGGAGCACCTGTTGCGGGAAAAGGTGTCGGCGTTACATTACCTTACAAGTGTGACGGTAGGAGAAGTCACCGTCCAGGCGGTACTCGTGCATGACCCACTTGGTTTTTTCACCTCTAGGAGCTCTCCCTTTGTAGAAAACAAGGGTCTTTTTCATGCCAAGTAAAGCACCAGTGGAAGCACTGTATACCTCTCTGTCTTTGCCCGTGGCCTTCCAGTAGCCGGCTCCGGTGGCCCGATTTGTTCTCAGCCCTGTTGGGTACTTCCTGTCTCTCAAGCTGAAAAAGTACCATTCTCTTTCTCCCATCTTTGCCACATCTGATTAAACAACAGGAGAACCAACACCACAACAGCATTAACACACACACAGACATGTTGCCCTTTCTCAAATGCACATTAATGAAATTGGGATTTTCTCAGAAGTTAAAAAGTTTCTAGAGGAGAATAACTTAATTAATGGCTATGAGTGTATCATACTCAACTGCATAACAATGACAACATAATTCATAAGTACTAAAAATATATATATCACAAAACATAAAGAGAAGTAACAATATGTGTGTGGAGGTCCAATTCTTTTGGCAAACACAGGATCCTTAATCTGGTTTTTTGCCCTCCAAGCGTAGCTAATTACACTAGTTTGTCAGAAATTGGGTTCCCTTTAAGATAAGGCATGTTTTTCGGATGATCCAGCTTAAACTGATCTAGTTATAGCTAGCCTAGCCTCACCTGAAATGGGAGAGGCATCTTCAAGTAGAAGATGCAAAGAAGAGCTAGCTAGAGACATAATTTTGGAAACTACCTGCAGTAGAGTGTGTGTGTGTGTGTGTGTGTGTGTAGTATCAAGCAAGCTAAGTCATAGCAACAACCTAAAGCTAAAGGGAATATTCCGATCATTTTCTTTTGGTGGTGCCATGCATCTTGACATGAAGAAAAAATGAATGATAAAGGGATTCGGCAGCAAGCAGTGAGTAATAGCTTGCTAGGCGTAAATATATATACCTGGAAGCTCCCAGGGTTCACATCTGTTAAGGTCAACCTCAGCAATTTCTACGCCACAAAAACTACCATTAAACACCTTTGAAGCCAAATAAAAGGTTATAAGCTCTTCATCTGTAGGGTGGAATCTAAACCCTGGTGGCAACCCTTGGTCGTTTAGCCCTTCACTACTTAGTTCACACAGTAGCTCTTCCATTGCCAACATCTTCACACGCACACACAAAGAGAAACACAAAGTATTGAGGTTGTAAAAATGGGAAAGAGGGTCGTTGATTGGGATTTGGGAGTGGACGAAAGGGAATGGTTTGTTTTGGCATGCAATTTATAGGAGCACTGAAACCAAAGGAGATGGGAAAATGTGGGCGTGAGAGAGAGAGAGAGAGATTGAGAATGGGAAAGAAGGGAGATAGATTTGGCCTCATAAAAGCTCAGTGGGGGCCTTCAGAACGACACCTGAAAAGCTTCCCAATCTGGCAAATTTTCTGAAAGTTTTTCTAAAGGAAAATGAGTAACCAGCGATTAATCTTGTGTTTTTGTGTGGATGGGAAGGTAGTAAATCTTAAGGGGCCATCACGTTTATGGGTCCCTCTATTACTACAAATTGTTCAATCAAATGCCCCATGGGAAAAGTGTTTACTACACCCCTTTTTTGTCTTCTTCTCCGGTAGACACTAGTTATGTGACCTTCGCATCTCAGGGAAGAACATCGTGAACACAAGAAATATTTATTTTGGTGGTATATATTACATGGCTTCAGCAGTGAATTTTTTTTTTTTACTGGAATTTGACACCCATCTTTCTCCTTTTCTATTTAACAAAAGAACTGAAATAATAATAAAAATATGCTTTTATATTAAAATTATTTTTTTAAAAAATAAAAAGGACTAAATTGTATAATTTATGTTAATTTTAAAGTTTAAGGATCTAAGTATGTTTTTTTTAATTCTCAATCACGCCACCCATATTTAATATCTTTTTTATTATGATTCATTTTCTTTTAATTTCACCATTGATTAAGAAACTAAAAGTAATTGACTTTTAATTAAGATTAAATTGCTTAAAATTAAATTTTAAAAATCAAGATAAATTATTAAAACATACACAGTTGATCCACAACGTCATGTAATTTTATGAACAATGACAGCTATTTTAATTAAGGGTGAGTAAAAAAACCGAAAAACTTATTAAACCGAGAAAACTGGAAAAAAAACCGAAAAAACCAATTAGAATTTTAAAAAAACCAACTGGTTCAATTTTGGTTTTATAAGCCTGTAACCGAAAAAACCAGGAAACCGAGTCAAACCGGAAAAAACCGGGTCAAACAGGAAAAAAACCAAGCCAAAAACCGGCTTGAGCCGGTTTTTTCCCCAAAATAATTGAACCGAAACAGGTCGGTTTGAACCGGTTTCAGTTCGGTTTCGATTTTGTTTTTTTAAAAAAACCAGTTTTGATTTCTTTTATTTTAATAAAAATCAAACAAAATATGATAACCTTTAATTTTAACCATTGTTTTTATAAATGAGACGGGGACTAAAGCATATAAACAAGCACATTTAAATATATATATATATATTAATCATCATCGAATAGAAAAAAGAAGAGAGTTCGTCGCTGAGACTTCCGGTCTCCTCTTAAGAAATAGCTTTGCAAGTGTCCGTCTTTAAATTGCCATCTTATAAAAAATTGATAAAATAGATGAGGAGGCTAATGAATAATAATTAACAATAATAACAGGTAAAAGGAACTTTTACGAGAAAGGAGTGATTTTTATTTTGAAGTTATTGAGTCAAGTTAAAGGAATTGCTGGTACATTGCAATGTCAGATCATTTATATCTGTATATTATTTTTTAAAGTATTTTTTATTTAAAAATATATTAAAATAATATAAAAAAATAAAAAAGTTAATTGAAATGAAGGAAAAATTACAGGGATGATATAAACAAACGGGACCGCAGAGGGGTGATATAAAGCAAATTAGAGGCATAGAGGGATTGAAGCAATGATCTCCATGATAAAAAGGAGTTGCCGGGCGAGCCTTTTGTAGCAGTTAGCGAGCGAGCATTATGGTTGGCTTTGCAGAGATTTTTATTATGCGTGCGTGTGTGAGCAAGCTTACACAGAGCTAGGAGGCAGATAGAGGCTACCATCCTGAAATAGTGAGATCATCCTGATAACCTAATTCTTTATTGCTATGCTGCTGCTGCTGCTGCTGCTACTGGTTCTTACACTAGCTAGTAGAGAATGAATAAAGAAGATGCAGAGTAGCCATGGATTCCGTGAGATATTTCGTGCACGTATCTTCCCTCCTTTCCATGCCTCTGTTCTACGCTGTTTAATGAGCATTTATTCTTTCAAGGAACAAGAAATGTTGTTATGGAAGGAGATTATGAACCCTTTCGCTTGGATTCCTATCCTTCAATCTTCCCTTCTGCGTTCGCATATCCAGTGATAGAATATTCATTAATCCACTCAGTGTGGAATTTCACCATCATGTTGTTGGATTTATTTCTCGATTTTTCTTAATTTGCAGTCTAACGCGCAACCCATCTTAATCATGTGAAAGATCGCTATATATCCAATTACTTCTTTTTCTTAAATATCACAAAAAATATTTAGACCGTGAAAAATTATTTGATATTGTTATTAAACATCATTTAACATATCAATCTTGAAATTTTTCGATCCGACTTCTTGTCTAACTTAAATTTAAAAATTAATTGTGTTGGAATTGTATTGACATGACCCAATCAACTTGGTCGGTCAAAAAATAACTAGGCTAACCACTAAAAAAAAGATCTGATGATGAAATTAAGAAGAAAAAAAAAATTGATAGAAAAAATCTTCCCTTCCACCTCTTACCTAGCTCATGATTAAAATTAAAGCGAGTGAGAATTGTCTCGATGTGATCTAATCAAATAAAAAACAATCAGGCTAACTAGTAAGAAAAGGTCTAAGGATGAAATTAAGAAGAAAAAAAATAATAGAAAAAAATCTCTCATTTCAACCTCTTGCTTGGCTCGGGATTAGAATTATACTGTTTGAGAGTTGTTTTGGCATTACTCAATTGACTTGGCTAATCCAAAATAAACTTCATAAATTTATAAAAAATTCCAAAATAAAAATTAATAATAAAAAAAATCTAAACTCAACTCATTGAATATAACTTGAACTCATCATCGACCACCAGCGCTGCACAGGGGATTTATTCTATATAATTAATTGGATACATGTGGACATGATTAGGAACAGTACAATAGGAAAAGAAATCAGAAGACGTGAATTTGGATACTTTGGACCCCTTTGCTTGCTCATCTAGCTAGTTGGTATAGATTCTTGAAAATTTTGTTGCCTGTTCATCAGTACTTGGGGATCTAGGGTTCAGAAGAGAGGATTGGTTCCTCGGACGGAATTTCATTACTATTTCTTCATGATTTTCAGATTTTGATTAGCTTCAATTCAAGAATAAAACTTTCATTGTAAGCCCATTATTATCTTGTCACTGTCTTACTCCTCTAGATATTTATGATTTTTTGGGGTGTTTAGAATGGTAGTTGTACCGTGATTTTGAATTTTTTTGATTTATTGTAGTTTTAAATTAATTTTTTTAATATTTTTAGATCATTTTAATGTATCGATTTCAAAAATAAATTTTTAAAAAATAAAAAATATATTATTTTAATATTTTTCAAAGAAAAAAACATTTTAAAAAACAACATTTACCACAATCCCAAATAAACACTAAAATTAGATATTAAGAAAGTCTCAAACATTAGACCGGAGTTTCTATTGCTATTCTGGTTGTGTTTGTGTACATGAAACGCGACACTACGTCGTACACAAACAACATTTGATCATTAGTTTTGAAGCAGATATGAGCTCACTTTATGCTGTGGGTCCGTATTTTTCTCTGTGAAAAAAAAATGTCTAAATATTGCAAGCGTGTTTTAAATCAATAAAAAAAAAATAAATTACTTGAATTGTAGCATTGATTGGGCTTAATAAGTTAGTTTTATTTTAATAAGATGATAAACAAAATTGACAACAGTAGTAAATGAACAAAATAAAATTAAAAAAAAGCTAAGATAACTTGAAAAAAAAATTGAAAGTATATAATTGGATAAAAAACAAACAAAAAAATCAGTATCGAGTAAATCTGAGGTAGCATGATGTATGTAAGCTAGGTGATAAGGGGAGAAAAACTCACGTTAACCCACAAAAAACGTGGCTTAGGTAATGAGATAGAGTTAACCTTATAGAAAAGGAATTTAAGAAAACTATAGAGCCTTTTTTATTTTAAAAAACTAATGTTGAATAATGAAATTGAGAAAAAAAAACAAAAAGATAGAAAATAAAAGAAGATGCCGGTCTATATTAACTTTTCAAACCTGTGACCCAGGTTATTAAACTCGAAATACCACACATGAAAAATGATGAAACTCAATCATTAACAAATCAAACGCTAAATAATGAATTATCACTATCATTATTACTATTGTCATTATCATTATTATCATCATTACAATTATTACTATTATCATAGCTACTACTATTACAACTATTATTAATAAATAATATCATTGTCATTATCAGTATCACTATTGTTATCATTATTAGTATTATTATCAACGTTATTGTTATTCTTCTTATTATTATTAAGTACGTCATCACCCTTAACCAAACTAGTAATTACAAAAAAACCTTAAGGAAAAGATGCCAATACCCCTATTTAAATGACCTCATTTTTGTGATCCTAAGAACAAACATGTAATTGTATTGTACAATTTAAAACAAAAAAACTAAAACACCCTTATACAACAATGCTAGTTTTTTTTTTATTCTAGAGATATTTTTGTTCTTTTTACTATGCATAAACATATGGAATCTATGAAAACACTTCCAAATAAATTAATAATGACTAATGTACCATGTGAAAATCTACCGAAATATCCCTGAACCAAAAGCTAGCTATTTTTTTTCGAGGTTACAGGTGAAATTTTATTGTAGTGAGTAGTAACATGAATTTATTGTTGCGTCCATAACTAGCAACGCGGGAGCGGTGTCGTAAGGACACCCCCTACCTATGCTAAGCCTCAAAACACACATATCATAAAAAAAATATAAAATTCGCATCGTTTTGTAAACTTCTAAAGTATTTCATCAGTGGAATAAAACAAAACAAGAGTTTGTAATACTTATTATTTTAGACCCCGTTTGTTTGCTGGAAAGTAGTTTTCTTTTGGAAAGTGAATTTCAGGAAAGTGAATTATTTTCCGATAATTGGTAGTGTAATGGAAAATAAGTTGGAAAACACTTTTCAATGTTTGTTATGTCATGGAAAATGAGCTGAAAAATAACTTATTAATGTTTTATTTTTTTCAAGTTTATTAAAATCATGAGGAACAAATCTTACAAATCAAAAAGTTGAATGAGAAATAAATTGAAAAAAATAGAATTTCATAAATTATCTCAAATAAAATAATTAATAATCAAAACAATAGAGATCAAATTTAAAAAAATTAAAAATTGAAAGATAAAAAAATTAAAATAATAATAATTAACATTTCATAAATTATTTCAAATAAAATAAGTAACAATCAAAAGAATGAGGACCAAATTTGATAGATAAAAAATTTCAATTAAAAAATGATAAGGAAAAAGCAAATAACAATTATAAAAATAAAGACCAAAATTAATATAAAAATTAAATTCTAAGGGATGAAATTGAAAAACAAATATTCAAAACAAAATATATATAGCAATCAAAAGTTTGAGGATCAAATTTGATATAATCAGCAAATAATGTGACGTTTCTAAATTTTTCACAACTTCCGGAAAGTGTTTTCCATCCAAAATAAAAGGAAAACACTTTCCTGGAAATCAAGCCAAATTTTTCTTTGACTTGAAAGTATATTCTGTTGACCAATTGTTCTAATGGCAAACAAACACATGAAAGTTTGAAAAGTGGTTTTTTGAAAACCAGTTTCTGAAGAAACAAACAGCCTAAATAAAATTCAAATGTTAAATAAAATTGTATAATAGTGGGTGGGGTGTCAAAAATTTTGAATCAAAAACTAAAACAATGCCATCCATACTCATTATACAATCAACATACATAAATATTTATATTACATGCATATTAAAGATTATTTTATTGAAGATCGTTAGAAGAAGTGTCAGCAAAACCTTAACGGATACGGAAAACATTAAAAAATAACTCAAAACAAGTAACATAAAAGATTAAAACTCTTAGCTTAGAGACCAAAATGTAATTATAAAGTCGAACTGATTCATCCGATTGATCCCAAACATTAACCAAAATGATCGAACTTAAAATACCCGATAAAACTCTATTGTTGGTCGACCATTATCACAGGCCAACCGGTTGACTAACATCAACCAACCAACCGCTCAACTGACAGCAACCAGTCAACTGACCGGCCAGTTCAACCAATTGTTCGACTAGTTGATTGTGATTTTTAGAATCTTGATCTGCCAGTCTTTAAATCTGTAGATTTCATAATAACACAAACTATTACTCAACAACCCATAATTCCAAACAGCATATGAAATTGATTTTGAGCACGACTAACACCCTGAAGATCAATTATAATTCATAGATAATTCAATTATCTAATCATGATTAAAACCCTAACTCTTCTTGGTGTATACAGGTGTAGGTCACAAAAAAAAAAAGATAGGAAAAACAAAATTCACTTGCAACCTTTTTTTTTAATATCTAGATTAGTCAGGTTATGTTTGGGTTGAACCCCGGGCTTGTGTTGGTCCAAGAATATAGGTCTTACAATTATAGCCTCAATGAACTTGCCTTCTTTTTTAGTAGTTTGTTTGTTTTTTTATTGATATTTGGCATTCACGGGCTAAAACTGATTTGGTTTGAATATCAATCTGATTAAAAGCTGTTTGGTTTGGAATTGTGTTTCAAACGATATTTATAAAAAAAATTGAGAATTTTTTTTTTAATGTTTTTGAATTGTTTTAACGTGGAGAACACAAAAATATTTTTTAAAGAAATAAGAAAAATATTATTTTAAAATAAAAAAATAACCTAACATTCTTAAAATTGATATCGTTTACGGGGATCTTTGGGTAAGGAAAGGTGTCGGGGTTGCACGTGTAGCAGGAGCAGGTAAAACAACAACAGGTTTCCATGGCTGGCAGCTGTATAACTATCTAGATCTTAGTAACTCTCCCAAGTAAAAGATAACAGTCAGGCACCGGCCAGAATATCTAATCCTAAAGAGTAAAGACTACTACTACTACATAATTTTCCTCACATGTTACATAAGCCTACACACCACCTACTACTGTTGCCTACTTGTTTCATATATATCGATATTGCATTCCTTTTTACTCTTCTTTTTTCACCTTCGTAGCAACCGAGGCCTATATCTGATTACCCTCGAGTGCATGATCACATGGGATAGATAGTAACCAGTAACCACTCCCCTACGCCACTTCCGCCTTTTGGCATTGTCATGCCTCCAATTTGACATTAAATTATTCATGTCATTCTTCTCAAAGAGAGAAGACAGAGACGGAAAAGACGTAGGATATACAGTCAGGTCATTGGATCATAGACTTCCTTAATACTACTAGTGCTAGCATTTATAAGATCTGGGAAATAGGTTAAAGGGAATGCTGCAGCAATATCATGGATGACTTTAGAGGAAAAATATTCATCTATATATATGTATATATCCCCGGCTTAAGGAGGTGATTTCTTGGTGTTTTAAACGCATGCAGGTGCAACTGTAGTACAAGTTAATCTAGTATAGAAAAAGAATCTTCATTGATCAGAAGCCTAAAATCTCTAGTGAGATTACAAGAATACACAAGAACATATTCTATTGAGGGCCATGGTAAGTTCGTAAAAAAGGTGCTAGCTAGATGGAAACTGTTACTAGCTAGACGAGATAATACTGGTGGCATGGTAATAAATAGGGTGGTTAGGAAAGAACCTGGCAGGCTGGCACCATGTTCTCCTCTATACTACAAAATAATACTGAGAACCCTTCGAGGAAGGACAATCTGAAGCAAGCGAAGTCAGAACCCATTATTGATCACTCCAGCATCCCATATCCCTTTCCTACCTTTGCTAGGATTCAGCCCTTCAATGTCAAGTTTATATTTCACAATTTTTCAATCATCGAACTCATTATTTTCCATCAACTGGAACTCGCTGAGCCCTCTCACTTCAGCTCTGTAGAATTATAAGTGGAAACGGGGGGCCAATCCATTTACAGGCTAGGGATCTATTTCGGGGCAAACATCTTTAATTTCATGCCCCTTCAACTTGCTTGCGGCATGCAATGATAATAACACTTATTGTTTCATCTTGTTATATATTAGAAAAAATGAATTTCATTCAAATCGAATTTCTTTAACCAATAAGAGGCATGGTTAATTTCGTGATAAGGAGTCTTTTGTACTTGTAAAGAAGTTATGAGAAGTTGCAAGATTAAGAAATCATGGTTTTCTTCATTACAATTTCATGCAAATGATACGCAGTTATGCACACGGGCGAGGTGAGAATTGTTGATGGAGGTGACTCATTCCAGCAGACACATTGTGTAGCAAGGCCATGGCTGTTGCCAGCGTATCTCTGAACCACAATAGTTTGTTTATCGTTCAGTGCAGGAATAGGGCTATCTTTTTTTTTTTCCTTGCCATATTCGGTAGGCCATGAATTTCAAGCTTAACGCTATGTTTGGGAACCAGATAAGAGGTGAAGAAAAGAGGAAGCAGAGAGAACGAGGGGAAGAAAATAACTCCCTTTTCGTTTTATGGTTAATTAAGGAAATTTTACTCATTGTCTTTCACTTTCTCTCGAAAAATGGAGAGATTGATTTCTGTGGTCCCTTGTAAAACAACTCCATCCTCCTTCCTCTCTTCACATTTTCTTTCTTCTTCCCAGAACAGCGGAAATAATTTTAACTGTCCTCTCTCACTAGTCATTCCCCTCCTTCCACTTTCCACTTCTCCCGAGCACGTTGTAAATGTCAGGAGTGTACCTTTTTGCTACATTTAATTCCATCAACTCTCAATCAGCTGATAATCAGCCCCCTCGGCTCTTACATATTTCGTAAGCCTCGGCCTTTAAAATCAGGCTCAAATTGGATCACATAATTGTCGTTATACAGAAAACAACAGCTCACTGGGATTATTGTCGTGTTATTGAATGAAAGTTGATAAATGGAAGAAGGGTATCCAAAGGACATGCAATTAGAGAAAAAGGACTGTCAAGAAATCAGTCTGAGTTTCATAATGCATCCATGCAGGCACAGAGGCTTTAAATTGTAACAGCGCTGGCAGGCCTATGCTCAGTGATGGACCAACATCGAGACGTTGCTGGACTATGGGCTCTAGCCCATTTCCATACCAATATCTGCTACTGCGAGGGCACTTAAGCCCATCAACATGACTGTCTTCGACGAGGAGGTCTGATCTTTTTTTTTCTCCCTAATTTTCTCATCTTAGATGGTTAATTAGAACTAACACACACCTACATAGCAAGTTACATTTACACGAAATATCACACGTGACCTTTAAGCAACGGTCTTCACCTCTTATTATATATTACTAAGATTAAAAAAAAAAACCCTAATTGCTTTATTTCAAATTCAAGTGATCGTCAGTCTATAAGGATACTTCTATGTTTTTTAGGTAGCTTTCGATAAATATACCGATCGAGATAAAAAGGACAAAATAGTTGAAATAAAAAATCCATGTTTTCATGTTTTTCTTTTTCTTTTTTCTTTATCTTGAAAGAACAAAAATTCATTATAAAACTAAAAAAAAAAATCTATTTTTTTTTTCATTTCTTTAACCAAAAGTGTTTGTTCTTTTCAAATTTATTTTTTGCATTTCGGATACAAACCAAATTTATTTGTTTTTTTTTTTTAAAAAAAATTGTTCATTCATAATACATACATACATACATACATACATACATACATATACATACACGTATATATGTGATATCGTATGCTTAGATTGAAAGCATTCAAAAGAACCAATCTTTAAGTCTCAGTATTCAGAAAGTAAACATCAATCCAAACACTTTACTTGAAGCAACACATGCCGTATACACCAACGGGCATAACCTATATATACCACCCCTCCCCTTCCTTCATGTCCATCCTTCCACTCGACAATTTTTCTCATTCTCAAATTCAAACAGCTCAAATGGCTCCCCCCGCACTTTCTTTGATTCTTGCGTTGTCTCTCATGTCATTCTTTGCATCTTCTTGTTTAGCTCGTGATTTCTCAATTGTAGGCTATACCCCAGAAGACTTGACGTCTAGGGATAGGATCATGGATCTCTTTGAATCATGGATATCAAAACACCAGAAGATTTATGAGAGTATTGAAGAAAAATGGCACAGATTTGAGATTTTCAAAGATAATTTGTTCCACATTGACGAGACTAATAAGAAGGTTGTTAACTACTGGCTTGGATTGAATGAGTTCGCTGATTTGAGCCATGAAGAGTTCAAAAACAAGTATCTTGGCTTGAATGTTGACTTGTCTAACAGAAGAGAATGCTCTGAGGAATTCACATACAAGGATGTCTCAAGCATCCCGAAGTCAGTGGATTGGAGAAAGAAAGGAGCTGTTACTGATGTCAAGAACCAAGGTTCATGTGGTAGGTGTCCTATGCTTCTCCATCTCTATCTTGTATACTTGCAAAAATAGTCATGGTGGGTGAAAGTATTTGCATTTATGCAGGTAGCTGCTGGGCCTTTTCAACAGTGGCAGCAGTAGAAGGTATAAATCAGATTGTTACTGGAAATTTGACATCCCTCTCTGAGCAAGAGTTGGTCGATTGTGATACTACATATAACAATGGATGCAATGGAGGACTTATGGATTATGCATTTGCTTACATAATCTCCAACGGTGGACTCCACAAGGAGGAAGATTACCCATACATCATGGAAGAGGGCACTTGTGAGATGAGAAAGGTATAATGATGCCGTCCATTAACAAAACAAAAAAATCGACCCCAACAATATTCCCTAAGGCCTCCAATATCATACTGATCCAGGCCATGCTCGTTCTCTTTTTGGTTTAATTTTAGTTTGTCATTGTTCTCGCAGGCAGAATCAGAGGTAGTAACCATTAGTGGATACCATGATGTGCCACAAAACAGTGAAGAAAACCTATTGAAGGCACTTGCAAACCAGCCCCTCAGTGTGGCCATTGATGCTTCTGGCAGAGACTTCCAGTTTTACAGCGGGGTAGGTCAACATTCACTACACACACACGCGACTAGCTATATGTCTTTCATTTTGAATGGTAGTCTAAATTGATCTGTTGATGCAGGGTGTTTTTGACGGTCATTGTGGAACCGAGCTAGATCATGGAGTGGCAGCCGTTGGATATGGATCAGCCAAGGGCTTGGACTTCATCGTAGTTAAAAACTCTTGGGGATCTAAATGGGGAGAAAAGGGTTTCATAAGGATGAAGAGAAACACTGGCAAGCCCGCAGGACTTTGTGGAATCAACAAGATGGCTTCTTATCCCACCAAGAAGAAGTGACATGCTAAATGTCCTAAATTTGTGTTTTTCCCCTTTTTATTTACTATTTCTGAAATCTGGATGTCATGGGGATGATGATGTCTTGTAATAATTGATTTTCTAAATTCATGTCCACTCAAGCTCATGTTTTCTCTGCTACTACCAGCATGCCCCTACAAAAACTATTAGCATCCCCATGTTCTGTTACAGCTTCCTTAACTCCATTCTGGCTATCTATCACGTTCATCAAATTATTGTAGGCTTACAAATGAGGAGGAAAACCCCATGATGATAATAAGCACAGCTATAGCTAGCAGTACTTCCCTTATAACTGTGAGACTCATCAGACACACCTACATCAAAAACCCTTTTTGTTCTGTTCTTTGTTCTCTCACTCCCATTTGTCTGTCCTGCCCACAATCCATCCACACCGTCTCAAAAATCAACTGTTCAAATAATTTTTTTTCAATTCCTTCTGTTTTAATTAACTTAAAACTGCTAAGAACTTGACAATGAATCACAGGAGGCAATTGTTGGTTTGTTGTGTGATTGACTGTCCAGTTTCAATTCATGAAAAGTGTGCAAAGTTTAAGCTCCCCCCAACCACGCACTACTTCTGGGAAAGAAGCTACAAATCAAACCAAGAGAGATATCTCTACTCCAAAAAGTCAAGACAACGCTGGGAATTTCCTAAGACTTCATGAGTGTTTTTATCTTAATTAGTCATCCAAGTTTAATCACTTCAATTACATCATGGTGACGGTAACAAAATGGACCTTGTGTACTCAACCTTCTCTTTCCTTGTAGACGTCATGGGTTGTGTTGGGGAAGTGATGAGGAAAAGACATGCTGACTTAGGTATGAATTTGCATACCATTGCTGCATTATTAAATCATCTTCGCCCATAGAGGCGACGCTTGGATAATATCTAGTTGTTCTTCAACTCATAACTTCAGATTTGGGACGACTGAATCAGCATAGAAACGTTAAATCTTGGTTTGCCTTACTGGCTAGCATATATTCCTTGACCGCTCAGCTTGGATGTAAATTTGTCTACCCTATCTTGGCCCCTCGTTTTGTAGCTTGACCATGGTAGGTATTATGGCAAGCCAAGCTTGTGTATGTGCATCTTTTTTGTTCATGAATTACTAGATAACCACTACAGTTTTGGGTTCTTGATGAAGTGTATATTGTACTGTTGGAAAAGTAAGTAATGCAATTGCATATGAAGAAATTATAGTAACAAGACCCGACCTAGCTGGAGTTCAAGATCACGGGTTGGGTGAATTAATTTACTGATTTATGAGTCAGCTCAAACTATGATTTTTTTTATAAATTAACTAAAATGGCATCCTTTTTAAGTAAAACCCGATTTAAGCTAAAATCTGGTAAAAAAACATGGAAAATTTAGAATAATTAAACACTATTTTAAAAGGATAGAGAAGTAATAGTACTAATTTATCATTAAATATTTACATATAAATATTTCTGAGAGTTTTAGAGTTCAATCATCTGATAGGACACCAGCTAAAATCTAGTGCTTCGAGGGTGGAAAAACAAAGAAGAGAAGAGAAGAAATCGTAGCAGATCTATCTAGATTTTCCTGTCCAGAAAACAGTGTGCATTTAGTTCTTCACAAAGCAATCTCTTCTTCAGGGACAGAAGTCTTTGGGTGGCGATCAGCATCCATCAAACATCTGAAGAAGCACAGCTCACTGTTTTCCTTCTCCTTCTCATTCTCCTCTAATGATCTTCCATTAGTTTCTCTCGTGAACAAGTATGTCAAAGCCATTCCCAAGAGACAAATCCCACCCAAACTCACTAAAGCAATTCTCATTGCTTTGATTCTTGGATCTTTATTTTTTGTAGCCCACAGAAATCCTAATGTCCCAAAGAAAGCACCCACCTTCCCCATTGCCCCAGAAATTCCATGGCATGTTGATCTAAATCTAGCTGGAAAAAGTTCTGCTGGCACGATGAAAGTTGTAGTGTTGGGTCCAAAATTTGCAAAAAAGAATGTAAGACCATAAAGGACTAGGAAACCTTTATTTTCATTTCTACCCCAGTAATGGTAAGGTATCCCTATTGCAAAATACACTATACCCATGCAGAGAAATCCCATCATTTGGATTTTTTTTCTTCCAATGCGATCAATAAAATAGACTGTGAACCAATACCCTGGAATTGTAGCAGCAATTGCTACCATGGTTTGGAAGAAAGCAACTTTGAAAGCTTCATTATAAACATTTGTGTCTTGCAAGTCAAGATTCTTCTTGTAAATCTGGGACTGGAAGAGGCTGCTGCTATAAAAAGCAATGTCAAGAAGTAACCATGTGGTGGCACAGGAGAAGAGATCAATGCCATGGACACGGAGGAACTGCATCGAGATTAGAGGATAAGATGATGGATTTTGTGGCTGCTGCATGGGATCATCTTCTGCTATTTGGAAAATTGAAACATCCAAGACCTTCTCCATGTCCCTTGCTGCTTGCAAGGCATTATTCTCCACCAAAGCTGTGTACCTGCACCATGGTATGAAAAATATAGCTGCTGTCATCTTCAGAAAACCAAGTAGTCCAAATCGGGAGACAATAAATTAATTGTGTGCAAATTAAATTAACTTGCTTGCTTGACTCCATTTTTCTCAGTCAACCGGGAAAGAATCAACGATAGCTAATTGATCTTTAATCGTTGTTTAGCAGAACGATGATCCAGTATCAGTGCCAAATGTATTTCCTAATCGTTGGTGGTGCATGCAGATCGATCATATATAATTTACCATGGATATAGAAAATCAAAAATAAAATTTTCATTTGGTCAACTAAAGGAGGCTCCGCATACAATCTGTATTCTCCTTAACCAATCCTAGCTACGTATAGAAGTCAACAAAGCCAAACTTATTGCAACCAACGACGGATTGAAAAAAACAAAAACTAGTGACAAGGTATATTCCAGTGATCTAAACTATAATAATACCAATGAGAAAAAATATAGATAAATTTCAATATTCCTCCCTCAAATACTGTGAATGATCTTTATATTTTAGAAAATATTACAAAATTAGTTTTTTTATATCAAAATGCTCAAAACCATTCCCTTAATGACAAGAACAATTTAATTTAAAATATTAGACATTTTAGGTAAAAACAAGAAAGTTCTTTTTAATATATATATATATATATATATATACATACATATAGTGTACCTGGCCGTTTCAGGCATCATCATGCGCCAATAATAAGTGAGTCCAGCAGGAACAGCACCAAGCATCAGAATCAACCTCCAAGCAATGTCAGCATCTTCTGGTGTATGATCCTTTGACAATTTCTTGGAAGCAGCAGCCTCAAAAGTCTTAGACACCACCATAGTCACCATGGAACTAGCCAAAATTCCAAGCCCTTGCATAGAAAACACGGCCGCTATGAAAGCGCCTCGTGTATTCTTATTAGCAAATTCAGACATGATTGTAGCTGACAAAGGGTAGTCTCCACCAATCCCAAGTCCCAGAAAAAACCTGAAAAACCCCAAACTGACAAGAACGCAGGTTTTGGTCCTGCAAATGGAGAAACCACACCCAACCGAGCTGAGGACCATGAGCATCAGTGAGATACCGTATACGCGGCGCCTTCCCATTCGGTCACCAAGTATACCAAATACGAGTTGACCAATCACTGTACCAAGCAGGACTGTGCCTAACATGGTAGCAAGCACAACTTGTGGGATTTGGTATTTGTCATGAGGATTGTCCTCGTAGTATACACGGCCAAGAAGTTTCATGATTGGAGGGATGCAAAAGAGATCATAGGCATCAGTGAAGAGGCCCATGCCTGCTATTATTATGGCTTTGAAGTGATAATACTGTATTTTTGCTGCATCAAGGGCAGAAAGTACTCTTAACCCCATTGTTAAAGACCTTCAAATCAAGGGTGGAGCAGGAAAGAATGAGGAACAAAGGAAATAGAAAGAGACTCTCAAGTGTAGTCTCGGTTGTTACAGTGAGTTAGGATTGGAGTACTTAACTGTAAAGAATAGGATTTATGTATAAAAATCTTCTGGATTAAATTTTACTTTGGTCCCTCAAAGCTTAACCTTTCTCACTTTAATCCCTCTTATCTTTGTCTTTAAGTACTGACACGGTCCTTCAGTCAACAATCATCAAAGCTTCTAATGACAGCGTTAAATCATCATACCATTGTTTGGTTCAAATCTTAATGCCATCGTCCTCTGCCCTTACGGAGATTTAGGGAATGACCAAATGATTATACAAATGAGGAGTCGGCTAGTTGGGGAATGATGTCAGAAGAAAGTATAATAGCATGACCAAAATAACACAAAAGTAAGAGTATGGGGACCAAATACACAATTAATCCAAAATATAGGTCTACTAATAACACAAGATTTTTCAAGGGGAGTAGCTAATAAATCTGAGGAACCATGTCATGCAATTTCCCGGGGGACAGAGATGGTGGGATCACATCAAAGAGTAGACTTTTGACTGAATTAGTTGTATATTCTGGAGGGAGAACCAGTCTATGATTCCATGAAGATGCGAATAAGATGACTTACTGTTCACTTTCGCTGATGTTTCTATATGTGAGGAGTTACACGAGCCATTGGGTGGTGAGGGATCTCAAGGGATTATTGGACATGGGATGTGTTTTTAATTTACGTTGTTGATGGTTTTTTTTGTCTGGTTCCCTTTACTGATCCTGTACGGGTTTTTTTTGTCTGGTTCCCTTTACTGATCCTGTACGGGTTTTTTTTAAATATTTTTTATTTAATAAAATTAGATATCATCCCAATAATCATGAGGGACAAGTAAATGATGTCCGAAGAACTCCGCGTGCAACTTGAGTGGTTCGTAGGCCTCAGATGGTGGCCCTTCTTTGTACTCAGCCTACGCTGATGAACATCATTGACTTCTTGTCTTCGATTGATTAACAATTATTCATCAGTTTCTTCTTGTCTTTTATTGATTAAAAAACTGGCGGGATAGGAATCTTCAAGGAAATTCCATCCTGGACTTGAGGGGGAAGTTCCATCTTCTGGCGAGTAAGCATCTTAGGAACTGGAAATTTGATTTTTGTGTGTTCACGTTTTCAGTTTTGAAGCTGACTAACAAGGTAAATTCATTTCAAATACCTGAACCAAGAAGTTAAAAAAGATATTTTTGTTGAGGTTGATTAATCTCAATATTGAAAAACAGATTCAAAACCAGTGGGTTTATGGTAGAGCCGAAGGTAAGATATGTTGAAGGAAAGTAAAAGAATCAAGTTTGGTAATCATTGATGATGTAACAATCCGTTTGATTTACATGCACAGCACAAATTTTTGCTAGATTAGTCGTGCATTCCGCAGCTAATTGTGAGAGATGGCCCTGCTTCAGATGTTTCTTGTTTTCTTTTTTAGTTTTTTCGGCAAGCCTATTGATTTACAGCATGCTGGTTATGTTTACATCGGTTCATGGATAGTGCAATTAAGCTCCAGATACAAAGCTCACAGAGGTGGAACCTAGTTTGATGAAAGAGTTAGTACTCTGTATTTCATTACCGTTGATCTTTCCGGAAATGGGGGAGAAGAGTCGAGGGTCAACTGTCCCCCGGGCAGTTTAAAAGAAATGGTGAATGGCCCCGGGGGGCATGTTGCTGGACACTCGTATGGAAGACTCTTGGTGAATCTTTCAGAATTCCAGAATCAATGGTTGCCACACCTTTTATGTGAACAGTCCCATCACGTTCAATATCACATGATAAATTACCTGCAACTGCAAAGACGAGTATAATGGACTGGGTAAACTGCTATATCACAACAGCAGCCATTCTTCAACGCTTTAAGCCTCAGCATAAGCCAGTGCTACTCAACATTTGAGGTTAGAAACTTACTTTCATTTCTCCGCATCCCCGGCAATACAACACGGAAAAAATAAGCATTTTCATTGATGCCAAAGTCGACAAGACAAATGGATGGCCCCGCACCACTTCGCTTCACAGTTCCATTTACAGTTACCAATTGCATCATTTTTGGTTGGTTAGCAGAACCAGTCGCATCCATGCTGCCCATGTAAATTCCTGCAACACTCGAGTTCTCAATATCCACATATTAACTCTACAATCAATGTAAACAGCGACCCAGGCTGCCAGAAAATTCCAACTACGCTTTCATGCAAATGTTTTCTATTTGGACATATACATGTACAAAAAAGGACAACAATTAAATATTTAAAAACTTGCATGCATCATTTAGATGTAGCTTGGTGCTTCTGGTAGCACTTACTAGCAGGCCAAGTAACCTAAAATGATGCAAAATTTGTCCCAAGTCTGGATACAACAAAATAATTTTCTTGGATCGAATAAGTAATTTTAGCTTAAAGGGGGAGGTATAAAGGCAAAGGTTCAGGAAAATGATTTACTTCCTAAAGTGTTGCCAAGACTCAGGAAAAAAGAGCATAGGGAACCAAAAAGAAACACAGACATGCACGAGGATATTTATATCTGAAATTTCTGAGCGTAGATAACAAGTGAAAGATAAACAACAAATATGTCAACCATTTTATAATTCAGTCACTAAAGGAAATCTTGAATCCATAAGAAAAATCTAGCTCCAGAATGGCTGTCCCATATTTAAACATCTAGCCCCCGGAATATTTTTCCCTATACAAAGGAACAATATAGAGCCACAAGTATTTCCAGTTTTAACAGACAGCCAATTCCCAAGCAAACCCTTGGAGTGCCGTGATACAAGAAGAATGGTGAAGGTCCAAACTTTGCACTGTGTGGTTCAGCTAGTGCTGGTGATTATAAAAGAAGAATGGTGAAGGTCCAAACTTTGCACTGTGTGGTTCAGCTAGTGCTGGCTCACGATGCAATTTGGAACAAACACGAAATGAAAGCCATAGCTCCACTGATGGGGACGTCCCATAAGCCCAAGTAATACGATTTTCAAATCTATTTGTTATTTTGAGAGCACGGTATTCAGATGACAATATCGTAGAAGATGACCAACTTAGGCACTCAAAGACAATCATCAGATAATCAGAACTTGAGGCCTGAAGATTACAGTGAATATTGCAAAAATTGCATGTGACGCAGGCTTCTTATGTTTCCTATAAGCCATGCTAAAAGATATAGATTACTGAGGAAGAATGGAAGAGAAAATCAAAGACAATTCCACTAGAACCAACCCAATCACAAATATAGCTGAAATACCTTGCCCATGAAAATGACACCTCGGTACTAAATTCAACTGACGGGTCGTTTCAATAAAACATTCGCCGTTTTTTCTCTGTGTCAGGCATTGAATGAAATAGCAGAAGATATGTTTCAAAAAGTTTGCTAAAGCATTAAGTAAAGTCAAACAACACGATTATCACAGAAAGAATGCTAATGCTGCCACGATAAAACAAATGTAAACTAGATGAAATAGGAATGGATAAAATAAGGAAGAAACTACACCGGTGAGATTTATGTCATTATTCGGAAATTGCAAAATGTCAGAGCATCTAATAAACACAGAATAAATAGAGACAGCAAAATAGCATGTTCAGTTATGAACTCATCAAAGAATCTTATTTTAGATGGTAGCTGAATAAGTACATCTTAATTTAGAAGTGTCAGTAATTTAGAAAACAACGCAGATTATAGAAGAAAGGCAAAAATAGGAGTTCTTCTTGCATAGTTAGACATAAGAACAAAACTGAAAAACCGAACAATTGTGAAAGAAACCCTAATTTACATCTGAAGAGACATAATTAAAGAATGGATAACCAAATGACTTCCATTGATCAAATTATAGAAAACTTCGCATAAAATTTCATGGAATTAACTAAGCAATGATTCCACTTCTAAGCAAACTACATTCATAATCACTATTTCCCTCTTTCTCTAAATTTTCCTTTCATGTTCTAATTTATCCATCAATTAAGAACCCTAATACCAATAAGATTACAGTGTTTCAACAGCTTTCAAAATCTCTGTCTGCATCAATTGAGCCATGAAAAAACTAAACATAACCGAATTCAGCTTATATAAATAAAAAGCTTAAATGCACTTATTATGCATCACACATATAATTAATGGAGCAACCGGAGGCAAGCTCATATATATAAAAAACGATAGCTTTTCACTAAGAAAAAGAAAAGAAAATCTATGGGCAAGATGCTTTTTTAGGTCTTTTAGCTAAGGCCAAGTCTAGTGTCTGTTCCTTCCTGTCACATTAACCAACGGAAAATGTAAAAATGGCACACTAAATCAGTCCATGAACATCGTTTTATCATTCCAAACAAAACAATGGAATTGAAGACTTAATTTTTATTCCTTGCTGTAGCGGGAAACTTTACCTTTAAGATAGTCGACGGCGGTGGACAGCAGAGGTCTGTGACTGTTGAGTTGGTGTTGTCACTGTGCAGTTTGGTGGGAGTACTTTGGTCGGTCCTCTTCACTTCCAACATGGTTATTATATATGACCGTGAACCAGTTAGAAGGATGCCACGTCAAATTGTGGCCCCGCTGTCTTCGAGTTTAACGATGAAAGGTTGTCGTGCTGGAATTGCCTAATATGTTGATAAAAATAAATAAATAAAGTTGGCTAATATAAATGGACACATCACAAGATGAATTCATTCAATGTAATTAGCATAATTTCTAATAAGTTTTTTAGTAACAATAAAATTTCTTAGATTTCATTTAATTGTGAAGTTCTTGAATGATGCCATGTTTTGCTAGCAAGGAGAATTTCCTTACCAAAAAAACACTCGAGCAAGAGATAATTCAATTTGTTTTCTTTTTTTAGGAAGATATGCACAATCCGACTTAATTTGCTATTTTTAGCTATCAAAATGAATAATTAATTGTTGGTAATTTGGTACTAAAAACAAATTAGAGCATTGTTAAACTCTTTATAGAACACTCCCTCATGGAGTTAAGAGCTTGAATCTCATCTACCATAATATATTTGAGCATTGTTAACTGAGTTTCGGCTCTGACGTAGGTGCGATAGAGGTCCTTTCAAATAAAAAAATTAGTGTGATTCATTAAAAAAAAAAAAAAACCAATCTGGTAAAGGAAAGAGCACATTATGTTCTGAAAAAGATTGCTAGGAAAGCAACAACTCAAGCAAAATGGCTGCAGTTTTTGAGAAAATGAGAACAACATAGAGATGGGGACATGATCTGCTTTTTGCTTAATATGCTAATTTTTGCATGCAGTATGTCCCAACTCCCAAGAACATTAGAGTTTCCTTGTTGCATGCTCGACAACAATAGGCAAAACAGTTAGCACAACACTGATTGTATAAGAGCACGAATACATCAAAGAAAATTGAGGGGCAGCAGAAAGACATACAAGAATCAATCCGCACAACAGGAAGAGCAACTTGAAAAAATTATGCAGCTTTGCTAATGCCTACATCGACAATTCTGATTGGTGGTCCAGGTACCCCCTTCTTGCCCTGCCAGATAAAATGACAGATACATCTGTGATATAATCTTTGAATTCAGGAAAAGCAACAGAAGGTGGACTCATCCAATTTGCAGCTCCTCCCAAAAGTGCTTTCTTCAGTGCTGGCACTGGAAGGTTGCAAAGGTGACCCCTTTTGTTTGCTGTTGAAACATTGCTGGTGGTTTCTCATGTCTAGAAGAAACAGTGCCCGCAATTTTCTCATGATTGGCACGAGTGTTTGCTCAGTTTCTTCTCCACCTTTCGGGGATCCATGCTCATAGCATAGGCATTTCTTTATTATCAATCTTCAAACTATCCATGCCAGATAAGTATTTGAACCTTTCCAGGTCCTCTTTTCTCATGTAAGATGTATCTGGATTCTCAATAAGAACAATCCCCTTCAAAATTTCATGGATTGCTGAGTACCTTCTATGACCACAAGTACTCTTTAAGTAAAAAAAACTTGTGAACTACCTGCAGTCCTCTAGTCCCCCTGAGCCTGACAAATGCAACTTGCCTTTAAGATAAAAGCACAACATATTTGGATTCAAAACCAGGTTAGGATGAGCATTTCTTAGGACAGTAATACAAGCTCTCCAATTGAGAAACACGGAGAAATGAGTCACCCAGCTTGTTTGAAGTATATGGTGGTAACCCTTTAGCTATTCCATGAGCTGCTGAACATCCTGGGTTATCAGAGTACACATCAGGACCCAAGAATGCTCATGATGAAGTAACGCAAGAGATGCTGGTCACCAGATGGTGGATTGACAAATCGTCTAAAAGGAGCATTCTTCTCTTCGACATCCATGTTTCAAGCTAAGGTTCTCTTACAGCTAGACTCTGTGCACTTATCAACACAGGAATGAGAGGTCAATTAATGTGAGATAGTAGCAGTACAGTAACAGGTATGTTATGTATGCTTTGATTTCTTATTAATTTAAAGAAAAATCAGAGAAAATTTCTCTATTAGCATATATCTACTGTCATAAAACATGATCTTTTCCCTGTCTTTGACATCAACAAAAGTTTAGTGTTTGTTGAAGAAATCAATTGAAGTAAAGGTCTAGGTTGAGGAATCTGTGAGCTATGAAAGAACAAAAATCCAAAATGATTGCCCTTCTTTGCATGAATTTAATCCAACTCTTCATGTATGATACCTTACATTGATCCTTAATCAAAACTTTAAACTCAAACTGACTTCTTTCTCAATGGGTCAAACTGCTTCCTCTCTAGCAACAAGCAGAGATGAAAATTCAAAGAACATTTAGGAAAGGGAACCTCCGTTATTCTACTATGATCATAAATATTCCATTTTAAACCTCCAAAATGAAAAGCAAGGACAAATTAGAGAGTAACAAGTTTGAGCATAGTGTGTTACCTTTTCAAAACCACGGTTCAAGAAATGTTGGTTTGCAGAGATGAATGTTCATGGATACAGCTCCACCATTATGGCTGCTGCATTGAACATGGTTTTTGGGTTTGAATCAGCTGAAAGCCACCCCCCCCCCCCCCCCCCCACCAAGAAGCTGCTATCTATTATAACTCGGTGTCATTGCACTTTCATGATTAGACGACGTGGAGTTGTTTTTGTTTTTTAGGTGACAGGCTGTCTATCAAGCTTACTCTGACTTGTCATTCCAGGACAAGGGCATAGATGACCTGTCATCATGTTCTGGGCTGCTAGCAAACGATATTAACAATAAACTAAAATTACTCGGTGTTCTAGCGAACGATATTACCAATAAACTAAAATTACCCGGTGCTCTAGCAAATGATATTAGCAATAAACTAAAATTACTTGCTATTTTACTGTGTAAGTTCGTGATGAAATACTGAACTGTTTTTTTTTATGTTTTTATGGATTTTTTTTGTTTTATTCATGGATTTTTTTTTGTTTATTTCTTTGTGTTTTTTTTTAATAAATTTTTTTTGTTTAATTTAGTTTGTTAATATTAATTTTTTTATTTAGTAATCAGGTTTTCATGATACGGATCCCGGATTTGACGGGTTAACCTGGTTTGATGAGTTAACTCGAATTGTTATTTGCTTTTTTTCTTTTTAATTAATAACATATATTAAAACTGTTCAGTGTTTCACTGTGCAGTCCACCGTGAAACTCTAAGTTGTTTTTTTTTTAATTTTTTTTCTTTTTTTGCTTTTTATGCCTTTATGGGTTTTTTTTTCTTTTTTTCTTTGTGTTTTTTTAATGAATTTTTTTGTTTAATTTAGTTTGTTAATGTTATTTTTTTTTAGTTATCAAACTTTCATGACACGGATCCCGGGTTTGATGGGTTAACCCGGATTGACGAGTTAACCCGATTTTTTTTTGCTTTTTTTAAAGTTTGACGAGTTAACCCGAAATTTTTTTTTTTGCTTTTTTCTTTTTAATTATTTTTTTGTTTATTTTAGTTTTTTAATGTTAATTTTTTTTTTAGTTATCAGACTTTCATGACACGTATCCCGGGCTTGACGGGTTAACCCGTTAATTTGTTTTTATATTTAGTTATCAAACTTTCATGACGCGAATCCTATATTTGACAAGTTAACCTGGTTTGAAGGGTTAACCCAGTTAATTCAGATTATTTTCTTTTTCTTCATTAATTTTTTCTTCCTGTTGTTTTTTTTCTTTATTTTTTTAATTAATCTATTTAATTATCATACTTTTATGACACGACTTTGCAGCCAGACTCACATTCAAGGCTCCTGGGTCCAGTGTTGTAGTCAGACCCACTTAAACTTAAGTCATGTAAGTTTAATATTATTATTAATATTATAAATATTACTCTTAGGTTTAGCGTTGCAACTAAACTAAAGGCTTTTGAGCATATCTTTCAGAAAAACCTAACACTCTTAGATCTTAGTATTTTTTGATATTTTTTATGCAAGAAAAAAAATTTAACTCATGGCGTGTGTCTTTGTTTTTTTTTTCTCTTTTTCTTTTTAAGCCTTTTACTGTGAATTACACAGTACAGTCCATAATAAAAAAGATGATGTCTTTAGTTTTTTTTAATTATTTTTTTAATTTAGTTTCTTAATATTAAATTTTTTCTATTTAATCATCAGACTTTCATGATATGGATCCTAGGTTTGACGGGTTAACCCAGTTTATTCAAATTTGTTTTCTTTTTCTTGATTAGTTTTTTTTTCTCTTTGCTTTTTCCTTTTTAATTAATCTTTTTTTAATTTATTTCATTAATAATAAATCTTTTTTCTATTTAGTTATCACACTTTCATGACACGAATTTCAGGTTTGACATGTTAACCTAATTTGACGGGTTAACCCGGTTGATTCAGATTTTTTTTCTTTTTTCTTATTAGTTTTGTTCTTCCGATTTCATCTTTTAATATTATATCCAATCCACAGTGAAAAGGCTGAAACCTTTAGTTTTTTTTTTTTTTTTGCTTTTTTTTATGCCTTTCACTGTGGACTGCACAGTGCAGTCCACGGTGAAAAGGCTGATGTTTTCTTTTTTTCTTTGTAATTAATTTTTTTATTTAATTTATTGATATTAAATTTTTTTCTATTTAGTTATCAGATTTTCATGACACGGATCTCAAGTTTGACGGGTTAACCCAGATAATTTAGATTTTTTTTCTTTTTCTTCATTAGTTTTTTTCTTCTTATAAGTTTTTTTTTATTTTATTGTTTCTTTTTATTTAATTTAGTTCATCAATATTAAATTTTTTTCTATTTAGTTATCGACTGATGCTTTTATTTTTTTTTTGTTTTTATATCTTTAACTGTAGACTGTATACTGAGTCCATAGTGAAAAGGCTGATGCCTTTTTGTTTATTTTTTTTCTTTTTACTCAATTTTTTTCGTTTAATTTAGTTATCAAACTATCATGACACAGATCCCGAGTTTGACGGATTAACCTGGTT
>Ga0325400_1000562_pt1 | contig 27974 bp, 24 predicted proteins | sample PopdelMetagenome_2_FD_205662 | JGI IMG/M metagenome (GOLD analysis project Ga0325400, IMG submission 205662) | Populus deltoides microbial communities from Bellville, Georgia, United States - Xylem-PdKOR-R1 | ecosystem: Host-associated > Plants > Phyllosphere > Stem > Wood/Secondary xylem...
CAATTTTTTTAGTTAGTCAACATCCAAAACTACAATTTCTATAAAGGAACCTGATCCTAATTTCTTCATCCTCTTACCCGAAATCTAATCAAAATCGAGAGAAAAGCCTGTCCAGATTCGTCACCCCTTCCATTCACATATAACATTCACAAACTACATTTTCTGGGTAAATTATCATGGTTTCATGTCCTCAATCATATACAACACATGAATTAACTTAATTTTAACATCTATTACATTTTCTCCAATTCAAGTCTGAGAACTATAATCTCTAATTCAACATCAAGACATCAATTCATAATTGAATTTGAAATGACTTATAGGACCATGATTAGAACATCTTACCCGGTAAGAATCAAGGTTTCGATCTTCAACCAGTTGAAGATTTTCGACCCCTCTTTTTCCTATGGATAGCCGACATTACCCTCCCTCTTTTGTTCAAATTTTTCTTGTTAATTCCTTGCCCCCAAGTGTTTATTCTACCTATAAACCCTTAATCTTGGATGGTTTCTTGAAATTTTGGTGTTTCTCTCTTGATTTGCAATAATGGATACAAAAACTCCTTCTTTTATTTCCTTATAGTTGCTGCAGATTTTTGATGAGGAGATGAGTATTTATACTTAATAATTTCTCTTATTTGCACTTAGGCCCTATTTCCTTTAAGTGTATTATTTTCCCCGCCTCCCCTCACATCTTTTTATTCTTATAATTAAGTTATACCTCTTTTCATTTCTTATAATTTCACTCCACAACTTTTAGTTTAGTTTATTTTCTTCAATTAAATCTAACCCTCAACATTACCAGGTTAATTTATAATATCTTGAATTATTTCGCCCGGAAATTTATATCCAAAAAATTCTAAATTCCTGTTTTTATTTAACCCATGCATGAATTTCTTCATTTTTATTTCTCATGTAGTTAGTTTGTAATTTAAGCAACTTTTATTTTTCCCGGGGTTTACAAATATTCATTTATTTTCTAGATTATACAAAAGAAGATTAGAGGACCTAAAATGTTACTCCTGGCATGAATATGATGGTCCTACAATTACATAATGTTCAAGGCAATTATGTTAAAAGAAATATATTAGAGAAAGGAAATCACATAACATGTATACATATAAATATAAACATATACTCAAAGGTGCACAATCGTAGTTTCTTGAAATTCTCATTGAATTTTCTTTTGTTCCGTCTCCATTTATCATTTTTTGGAATTGTTCAACATTCCTATTTGTAATTATTATCAATCTTATTTCCCCCTTTTCTTTTTCTTTTTTGAAATACCAATTATGTCGCCTCTTCCCAAATATAAGGAGGTCAATGCCGACACTAATGACTTTCATTAGTGTCATTAGTCGCCTCTACCAGCACTAACTAATCAAATCCTTGAAAATGTTGATATCAATGTAACTTGTCGATGCCATTAACTATTTCCAATCCGAAATAGTTAATTAGTGTTCCATAAATACCTTAAGATATTTTCGAGAATGTCGATGCCAAGGACTTTTGACATCATTAGCTTTCACCTTAGAAAAGCTAATCAAGTTCCATGAGTTTATTGATACCGACGTTACCCATCGATACCATTAACTATTCTTAATCCAAACAGCTAATCAAGTTCCATATTCCTCAATCCTCCATAATGGTCATGTTGATGTTAGTAAAACTTACTAACATCATTAGCCTCCCCTGTTTGGGATTAGCTAATCAAATCCAAGAAGTGAGTTATTTTTATGAATTTTTCCTTACTACCATTGCTCGTCATCAATTTTGACCCATAACTCAAATCCAATTCACATTCCCTATTTGTTTCATTTTCATCCTTTTTTCCTTCGGTTTCATACATAAGCACAAGATTCATCAATTAAATAGGTTACTAAGATTCTCCTTATTTAAAAATGGTATGAATATAGAATACATACCTGCTACAGAAGCTTGGCTCGTGCTCCCTTATTATTGTTGTACTTCTCCTATGGTTCCTCCTGAATCCATAAGTACCCATCATTATTCCATACTAAATCACATTTCACAACATAATAACAGTAATGGCGACAATACTCATTTCTCTTTTACCATAATTTTCACATTTACATTCCCATTATTATCCTTTAGGATTTCGGTTCATTAGCAGTCATAACAAACATCACAATTTCAATTTCAAATATAGTTTATTTCTTTTTGAAAGTCAGGACATGATGCTACACATTTTACATAGGGAGGGAAAATGAATTCCACCCTTAATATGGCTAGATTTCACCGTTTTGTCCACTTGGCTGAATCTGCCAACAGGGATGGCAGATCGACCTCCCCTCTAATTTTTATCTATATATGAAGTTTCAGAGCTCCAAATTAAGTGGGGTCAAATTTTTCAAAAAACTAACACCCCAAGCTACAACTTCTATGAAGAAACCCTCCCTGAGTTTTATAATCTTCAAGCCCGAATCCTCTCGAAAATCTAGGCAAAGAATCTGCCTAGTTTTTCATCAATGGATTAAATGCATCTCCAATTATCATCATTCCCCTTTTCTTTCTCAAGATAGTTAATCCTACCGTTATAAGCATGGCAACCCTTCTAAATATGACCTCCCATGATCATTTACACTAATTTTGTCTTCTTCTTCTCTGTTTTTTTTTAAGATGGTTTAAAACCACTTTAAAAACACATACACATTTTTGCATCCACAATTTCCTACATTTCACAACTATCCTAAAAAACACATTATAGGCCATACGTGTGGCCCATAACTCCTTTCCACCCCTCATGACGTACGAAACTGATTTACACAACTCCCATAACATCAAGTTATCTTATTTTCCTTTGTTAGAAACTTTTCATTACACCTAAATCACTCCTAATTTTCATACGAAATCTCAAAACTCCCCCTTCCCCTACCAATTCTCACCTTGGCCAAACTTGACCCAAAGGAACGAAGGGTTCCTTCTTCTTCTTATGTGATAAATTTTCTTTTCTAGTTATCATTCACATTGCAACAACACATCCTAACTAAATAAGAAAAATCATAAGTTCTTCTCCTCTAATTTTCCCTCTAGTGGCCAGCCACTTTGAACCTCTTTTTTTTGTAATTACACAATTTCACATCCAAAGTAATTTACAACACTCTAATTGGTCTAATTTTAGACAATCTTGCATTTCCTCTAATTTGTGTTTGAGAACCCTAATTCTCAATTCAAGAAAAATTACACAATTTCAAGCCAAATTGAACTTAATTCGTAAGAGATTGAGTTTCGTACTCTTTACTTGAGGGTAATCTAAACTTCACTTCTCAATTAATTGAAGATTTTTTTACTCTTTTCCTCTTGTGTAGTCGGCCACCCACCTCCTTTTCCTCACAATTACCATACTTGATTCTTGTAATTTCTCTTGTTAAATGGTGTCTTCCTCCTACCACTTGTCTAAAATTTGTAAAATTTGCTAGGTTTTGGTGTTTCTCTCTTAAATTTTTTATAGAATAAATCTGAAAATCCCCCCTCCTTATTGTATATGCTACCGTTTTAGAAGGAGAAGAAATAGGGTATTTATAGCCCTATTTCTTCTTAATTTCACTTTGACCCCATTTCTAATATTTTTCACAATTTGAGCCACACCTCTCATACCTTTCATAATAATAATAAAAAAATGAATTATTATTATATTTATTATTATAATTATAAATCCTCTTTTTTCATTTTTATTCTCGAGGTTTTACATGGAATCTTACACCAAAGTAACTCAACTTGCTTCTATCACACCTACTGTGCCACAATAGTTCTTTAATCTAACTGATTTTTCACATGTTCTAGCTAAAAGAAAGGGATCAAGGATCCCAGCATGTATTCATTTCAATTGCTTTTCCTATTCATTGTATAAGGATTTAACATATACTCTTTCTCATGACTTACAAGATAAATTTTTTGTAGATGTCCTCGGTAGGCTCACAACAATCCAATCAATCAAAAAAGTTCTATTTCATGGCCAAGGGCTTGAAGATAAGAGGGAGTTTATCCTTTAAAATAGAAGGTCAATATTACTTTGTTTCTAGATTTTCAATTATATTAATTCACATGTCTTTAACATTTTTTGTTCTAATTTGGAGGGGAATAACTTTGTATCACTATGTGGGGTGATGTTGCTAGAAGCTTTGATGACATTGTTGTAAGCATGCATGAGTCTTCAATCATCGCTGTTTTTGCTAGATTTCATGTCATAAAATTTTGAGGTTTGCTTTACTACCTTTTTAACACTGGTTTGACATTAACTTTTTTTTTTTCATTTTTGTTTATAGAAGCTTCATTTCCTCTTTACTTTTATTGTTCAACTTCCTTTGCAAGCGAAGCAAATTCTAACTAGAACTGCTGCTTCACTCTAGTATTTCAACCCAGATATGTTGTTCTAATATTAAGGCAACAACACCACCTAAAAAGGGTGAATTAGGTGTTCCATTAATTATGTCAAATAATGCAAATAATCACATTAAGCATATATAACACAATAACCAACAATATACTTAAGTGCTTAAAGTAAAAAGATAAGGAAAGAGAGATTGCAAACTTGATTTTTAACGTGGTTCAGCAAGCCTACATTCACATGTCAGGTACTAACCATACTTGAGTATTTTACTCTTTTACTAATCCAAGTGAAAAATATAATACCCTTGATGAATTCACACCAAGCAATTACATCACTTGAAGATGTCTCCTCTTCAAGATTCTTCCCTTGGTGACAATACCTCACCAATGCCAAGAGTTTATCCAAACTCTTATGTGTTTACAATTATGATTTGTTTACAACAAGATTCACTCTCTCAAAGAGTAAATTATACAATTGAAAAATATAATTTTTATAACTTACTCAATAGCACTTAAGACTATTGAAGGTGTGTAAGGGTAATAAGTGTGAGATTTTATAATCTTGTGCTAGAATATAAAGATTTAATTTAGCAAAACTTAGAGTATGTTAGGATTGATGATTTCTAGTTGGTTTTTCTTTTGAAATAGCTTTTATATCACGTATGTTTATAATATCTTCTTAATTTTGCATAAAAAAGAGGTGCATATATGTTTCCAAAAGAAACTAGTCGTTAAAATGCCTCTGAAACCTAAAACGGTTAACCGATTCAAATGACCATATCATTCGGTCAACCGATTCCTGAAAAATATCCAAGTGTCCATCACGGATGGACAGTGGTCGACTGGTTCACTTGGTATGCTTAAGCGGTCGACGGTTTAACTTAAAAACCAGTTTTGGCATTTTCAAACCTAGTAAAAGTTGAATCGATTAAATACATATCAATCCTATTTATGCATGCAATGTGAAGTGTGTGAATTCATTTTAGTTTGCTATTGAGTAAGATATAAAGATTTAACAATAAGCTCTAAAATGAATCCTTAATAGCTAAGCCTTTACTTGTTTTACATCTTAGACTTGTTGATGGATTTCTTCATTCAATTCTATATGCTTGTAGATGTAATATTCATATAAAAGATGTTTAAACTTAATTTTATTCAAGCATTTTTTGTTATCATCAAAAAACAAGACATTATAAAATATTAATACATGACTAATAGGACAAAGCGAGTCATTATTTCTTATTTTTTAATACTTTAAATACATACCTCTTTTTCTCTTGGGTTATTAATGTTTTCTCTAACTTAATTTTTCTTTAATTAGCTGTGGTGAATTTCCAGTTGAAATCCAAAAACTCCCTCCATCTTTCCATGTTGTTATATCACTTGATGAACAAGTCAATGAAAACCGAAAGACAATCAAAGAGATCCTTTGTATGGATCCATTTCAGCATGAGGTTTTTCTTTGCTTCTCTCGAATAGTTTTTCCTTGTTATCTAGATTGCATTCAACTTTGTTTTGGTTACATTTTTCCAAACTTGTATGTGCCTTTTCTTTTCTTTTCATTTGAATATGCAGAGCATGCGATTCACCTGTCGAGGATGGTGGTTTGAGAGCTGTCCACAGTGCAACAAGACACTCTCCAGCAACTCAACCAGCTTTAGCTGTACTGAACATGGACCGACAAAATCTGCACTTGTGTCATCATGGTTAGAACACAAAACATGCAATTTGTTATTCAGATTACTCTCCTTTCCATAATCAATTCATTGGCTTCAAGAACAGTTTTTTTCCCTTTAGGTTCAGAGTTAGTTGTATTGTTACGGATGGGGACGACACCACAAGCTTCCTTTCATGTGGCAAGATCGCTGGAATCTACGACAGTAAATTTGTTGATTCCTATGTTGTTCCGCCCCAGATGATTGCGATGCTGAACAAGCCCAACTCCGCTTTGGTGCATACAGATCTGCTCTAAGCACATATGTACATCTGTAATATCCTTAATTGATGATAACTTAGGAGAGCCTTCGGTTGCCAAGACTGGCCAGCTAGGAGCAGGCCCTCCATGACCACGCAAAATGATAGCCCATGTCATTTTTCTTCGTGCTTTAATTTTGCGTTGCTTATTCTCATTAAACTAGTGCATTATCCGATTAAAAAGAAATTGCCCCATGCATTCTTTGTTTTATACTTTCAGGATTATTAATAAACTGATCAATATTGCCCAGTTGAAGTTGTAATCTCTTGTTGGCATCCTCGGCCTTGATATTACATGCACTTTCATGAACAGCCTTCCTTTCGGCATGTTGACAGTTAAGCTCCCTCCCTCCCTCTCTGCATCTTCGATCGACATCAGTACTATCTTTTTCTCATGTTCTCCTGTGCACCAACTCTACTCTACTAGAGTTGTCTACAGGGGTGTGAATATTTTTCTAAATTCAATCCAAACATATACACAATTAATTGAATTCCTATACTGTTAATTTGATGTAATTAATGGCTCACTCTATGATATAATTCCATTTACAATAAAGATATATCATTGATTTTTTATTATTATTATTAACATGGATGTCCGGACCAGTTTACACGCACCTTAATTAATCTCACGGGCTCTGAAGTTAATGATCATTTAAACCTCCAATAGTCATCATATTAGCAACCACAAGGCTTGATCTGAGATCACAGGGGTAGCGAACCCTTTAATCTCAAACTCTTACTACTAGACCACCTACTATATGATTATGTATCGTTGATTTTGATATGTTGTGTTGGGATAGCATATGGTTAACATGTTAAAGGATTGGCATGAATTCTAATTCTAATTCTAAATCACAAAAATAAGTATTAAAATTGATTATCATTGAAAACCTTTTCCCTTTTATTTCATAAAATGAAAAGTTGTTTTTGAAAATTCTTGTCAATTTTTTTCATATTTGTTTACAATTAAAAAAGTTTGTAACGAAAAATATTTTTCAGTTAAAAAATATCTTGATTTCTAGAATAATTTTTTTTTATTGAGCATAATACACTTTCCAGAAGTTGTAAGAAATTTAAAAATATTTTTTATATTAATTTTGTCTTCAATCTTTTAATTACTATACATTTTATTTTGAATCTTTTTTATGTGTTCTTTTAATTTCATTCCTTAAAATTTTATTTTATTTTATTTTTACATCAACTTTGGTTCTCATTTTTTTAATTGTTATTTGTTTTTATATTGCACTTTTCTTAATTTAAATTCTATTATATATCATATTTGGTTCTCATTCTTTTTATTATTTTTTATTTTATTTGAAATAATTTATGAAATTAATTTTTTTCAGTTCTTTTATCTTTCAACTTTTTTTATATGTCAGATTTGGTTTGAATTCTTTTAATTTCTATTTATTATATTTGAAATAATTTATGAAATTTAAATTTCTTTTTCAATTTCATCATTTTCCAACTTTTTTATTTATCAAATTTGATCCTTATTCTTTTGAATGCTATTTATTTTATTTGAAATAATTTATGAAATTTAATTATTTTTTTCAATTTCATCCTCCTTTAATTTTTTTATATGTTGGATTTGATCTATATTCTGTTAATAAATTTGAAATAAAAATTAAAATATCAATAAGTTATTTTTCAGTTTATTTTTTATGGCATAATTAAATACTAGAAAATATTTTTCAACTCATTTACCATGACATTGTGAAATATTAGAAAATAATAAACTTTTTTCATGGAAAAAACTTTCCAAAATAAAATTGTTTTTCAGTAAACAGACAGCTAAGATTCTCAAGTTCTCTCGTCCTATTCTTTAGTTTTTAGTTTATTACATCCAATAATTAATTAATTAATTATTAATTACCTTATTTTCTTTTGTTTAGAGAAAAAATTTGCTATATGTTTGAACCTCGAATATTAAGAACAAAAAAAATAAATAACTTGCGGATTACTAGTACTATTTTGACCACTGTTTTTGGATGATATTTCAGGGATGGATTTTGTGATTTATACATGTTTTTCATTGCTAAAAAACAAATAAATGAAACTTGCGGGGGATGATTGATTCACATCAAAGTCTTTATATGAAATCGAAACACTCAACAACTATTGGGGCCAAATTAAAATTTACCCTTCTTTTTATTTATTCAAAGGATTAGGGAAGGCTTTCAGAAAATCCATTGAAAAGAAAGAAAGAAAATGGGAAGCAGAGCTGTTTTGCTACTCAAAGGACCATCACCACCAAAGCATAGCATCCTCTTCCTTCTAAACCACAAAAAAATCAGCCCCGCTCCTTCAATACGAAGATTCACAACAAAAGCAACAGCCAATGGGTCCTCTCTTGAACCACCAGATGTCGCTCGCTTGGCTGAAACTGCTAGAATTTCACTAACCCCACAGCAGGTTTTTCTCTTCTTTATCTCTACATTACGACTCAAAACTTACTCTCCTGTTCACTTAATGTAGTGGGTTTTTCATATTCTTTCCAAATTTCAGGTTGAAGAATTCGGTCCTAAAATCCGACAAGTGATTGATTGGCATGCACTTCTCTGTCTCTTTCTTTTTCCAGTGATATGTTTGTGTTTTGAGACCCTTTATGTTTGGTTGTTTATTTCAGGTTTGGACAAATTCAAGCTGTTGACCTTGACAGTGTGGAACCCTCAATCAGAGCAGGTGCTTTACAATCCTTGTATGCTGTCAAAACCGTTTTATGTATTTGCATAAACAATAAAGTGGTTATAGAAAATGTAAGATGTAATTCTTATGGGATTTGAATGAAGGGAAACGTGAGATTATTGAAACTGGACATGGTAGTTGTTTTTTCGAGCATTTGGTGAGGGCTTTTTGTGATGATTTTTTTGGCGAAAATCCTCATCACATTTTGATCAAATGCAGGCAATCCAAATTGAGTTTCATCGTTCACTTGTACCGGCTACTTTCGCTTATAGAATTGGCACGTCATATTTCTATTTGATATGATGAAGAAATTCAGATTTCCTTCGTTTAACTTTGTGGTAGAAAGCCCTTGATCATGCTTCTTCTCATTTAGACTGACAACCACATAGTTACAAAGTGAATCTTTTTTGTTTGAAGTTCTCATTCATTAAATAGGAGGGGATGTGTTTGTCTGCTGTAGCATTCCTTGTCTTCTAGCATACATATAGCTGATTCAAATTTGAATGTCAAATTTTCAACTTACAGACAGTGAAGGTGACAACTTGCGTTGTGATAATCCTGAAACGTTTGAGAACAGGTTATTGATGGGTTTTTCTCTCATCGTTTCGTATAGTTTTGTGTCATGATAAACACTGTTATAACACTGTTGATGTGCGTTTGAATGTCCATCCAACAGGGAAGCTATCATTGCTGCTGTACCAAACTATGAGGATCCTTACGTCAAAGTTCCCAAGGTTTTGATCAAGGAGTGAGACTATTTAGGTAAGTTGTTTTCCTTGAATGCACCGTTAACAACAATGGGTTGTTTCTTTGCATGGTCCTTTAGCCATATAAGCAGAAAGAAATCTCATAAAAGTTGCTGCTTTTTTACCACTTATTGCCCTTATTTGTTGTTTATATCACAACAAATAAGGGCAATTAGACCTTTCTTACAAGCTTTTCCTATGAAGTCTCGCATATGATTTTGGGATTCTAGTCAAGGACTCAAACTTTATTTTATAATCACATTCCACCCCCAAACCCCTTTCTCTCGAGATACAACTTAGAAGGGGAATATGTTTTTCAAGTATAATTAGTATTCTTAGGATATCAACCAAGGCTCGTGAATGATTTTAATTTATTGTGATGATATGTACAATGAATATTGCATAATTACTGTGGGTTTTTTTAATCCCGTGTCGCAGAACTATGGTGCGACCTTGCAAATGGGAGGGGAACGTTTGGCAGCGTTGGTGTGAAGAACTCTCCTTCTAGTCACATAATCTTTTGTCCAAGGAACCAGAATAACGTCCAATCTTGTTTCTAGATTGAGTAGAAAAGGGACATATATTTCTTTCTTTATGCAGACTCTGTGATGGGTAACTGTTAAGATTTTCTCTGGAACAAATCTCTCTGAATAATCTCCTCCTTCCTCAATCGTCGGAGAATGCGGCCCTGTGTTATTGTGCGTCCTCTTTCCCAAGCATTTTATAAAAATAGACAAGTTTTAAATCTTAATGCAGACATGCATATCTCGTTGAAGGAATTGAACCCGATTCTGCCAAAACCCCCCGAGCAAGAATGATACGACAAAGAAAGAAGCTTTTTCATTTATTCGGAACCCTAAGCTCATCTTGAAAACGAAAGAGGAGTTCGGAGAACAAGATCAATCAGAAACTGGTGGTTCGAAGAGCTTCTACTACACTGCACAACTGGCAAGCTACACTACCTACCGACCTCCTGCTCTTATGAAATTGCATCCGGCTTTTTGTTCAATTTCTAGTTGCTGCTTGTATTGGACCAACGCTCGAGCATTGGTCTAATTTTTATACGAAATATGAGAAAGCCAGTCAGAATATTAGCAATTTTACCTGTTAGGTTAAGAACAAAGATACGAATCGAAAATGCTCGAGTGATGAGTCTTGGCCGAGCATGATTAAATTAATAAAATTACTTCAGAGTGGAATCGAGAGCGTGGCCCAGCATTGCCAGGATTAATACAAAGAAGATTACGGGTCTTGCATGTCACACGCTTGGTTCGATTGAGATTTTTCACTGCATAAACTCCCGAATTGTCAAGAAGATTACGGGCCTACCTGCATAAGCGATTTTGTAAACACTCTGGACAAAGACATTGTCATCTGTCGATGCACAAAGACATCGCCTCCCAGAAACATGATAATCATGCCAATTTGGCAAACGCATCATTGTCTCTCTCTCTCGCTCTGGTAGCTTTATTCATCTTGAGAAATCATCGCTGAGAATTCCAGGCAACCAGCATAGCTTTTCCTCGACAATCAATGTATGATTCTATATGGCAAAATGAATTCAATAAACGGGTATTGCCCCTTTATATTTACATTGAACTTTATAGGCCAAAATGAGGATAAAGCGTGAAATTACAACCAACAATTAATGCTCACTCTATTTGTATGTATTTTTATTATTATTTTTTTTTTCTATTTTCTATTCCTAGATCTGTGTCAACCATTTACCTAGTGTTCTCAAAAAGCATGCAAAAGGAGAAGAAAAGGAGCCCTCATTGTCAATGTGGAATATGTATTTGGCATACCATCACGCCTGCCAGAACAGCTCAAAATCGTTACTATACAGCGAGCGGTCTTGAATCTCCAGATTTGCAATGTGCCAATTAACAAGTTGAGATTGTAAAATTTTACATGCAACCAGTCCAGCTGGAAAAATCCACCATTCACTTTCATCCCTGCAGCATAACCACACAAAAATACACAAGCGCAAAACCATGTTAGTGGTGCTGTGTCACACCAACTTGCCAATTAACGCAACTTTCTGTAAGCTAAAGAATCAACTTACATGTTAATATTCCATGGCTGAAAGGGGAACTTCTTACTCGAGGGCGATTGACTGTTATAGTGAATATATCCACAAATAAATGCAACAACCTGGCAGACGGTCAAAGAATAGGTTAGGTGACATTCCTTCGCAGAAGATGAAGAACAAATCACATGTTCTGCAACTGAAATAACTAGCAGCAAGAACAACGTTGAAATGCTCATATGGTGGAAGAATAAAGTGTGACCACGTGGATAGATACAGAAACTCACAACATTAATCAAGGATGTGACATTCCACAAAGCATAGATACGTGCAAGGCCTGCAGAGCGCCTAGGTCCATGACTGAATAAAGCATTGATCCCCGCAGGAAAGGGCATAAGAATGCCAAGAGGTAAGATAAACAAAACCAGAAAGACATCCACCAATGAAATTGAATACAGCTGGAGTAAAGTAAGCAACACTAAGCTAAAATCTCCTAAAAGAAGCATAGAGATGACCAAACCAACAAGATCCTGCAAGACAAGAAAGAGTAAAGATGAAGTAAGTTGGATTGCTGGTAAACTTTTAAAAAATAATGCATCTGTACTGAACTCATTGACACAAAAGCTACCTGATGGCCAACAGGTTTAGTGTTATGAACTATGAAAGAGATGAGGTAAAATAAATCCCTCTTCTCTTTAAGCATTCTTAAGCTGTTAGTAACTATGATTCCCCCATAACTGCTTCTGTGAGCTTGGGATACAAGCATCTCTTCTCTCCAATGACCAGATGGATTTTCGCTGTGTGTGTTGTTCACACCACTAACCAAGAGGCTGGAGAAAACCAAGTCAAATGCCATTCAACATCAAATGCATGGAACACATAAATGCAAATTTGTGCATCTTATCACATCTGATGAAAGTTCACCATAAAGGTCAGTTATTTATTAATTGACACGTAAAAGCATAACAATTCACAAAGGTCTATGTCATACAACCTCATATTCCATGCATGTTCATTAATACCTCTCTGCAACGAGTGCATGTCTGAACCTTCTACTACCTTTTACCTGCTCTAGTCATACAATGGGAACTGGTTTGTGGCTTTTTAATGACAAACTTGACAAATCTTGTTTCATATAATCATCATTTCACCGTCTTCATGCTTGCAATAATTCAGAATGAGGACAACTCACCACAATAATATACACCCTGATTGAGATAAACTTCCAAAGTGGACACACTAATTGGCTAAAATTTAAGAGGCTAATCAGATAAATGGAAATTATACCCCAATAAAACATAATGAACCATTACCGAGATTCTTCTTCAACTTGTTTCACACCATCAATGCCTTCAATAAATATATGTTCGTTTTCTTCTTCAACAGCATAAACCAAAAGTCCATACTGGCAATGACCAGAAGTAGTAGCCTGAAACCACGCAAGATCAACATGTATCCCATGGATTCTCAAAGCTGGATTTGCATGTGTTTCAAGCCATCTCAGGACAGGTCGAAAAGTTACTCTTAGCCGCCCACGACGAACTAAGCGCAGCTGCGCATTCAAACCAGCTGCCATTCGATACCAAGTGGTAGGAGGGACCATCTGCATTGCATAAGGAAAACCATAGATCAATTTGTTGAGCTACGAACTGCAATATGTTGGTCAAGCTAAACCTACCTCCCTAACCTTAAAAATGAAAATGGCAAAATTTTTAGCTTTGAGTTCTTGGAAGTGGATGTCAAACCTGACCCATGAGGCTGGTTAGAATATTGTCACTTTGAATTGAGAAAGGAGCCATATAACTTCCATCACCTCCAAAAAGAATAGACATTGGAAATCTTTGATGTAGGTGAGCAGGAATATCAGTTCTTTTCTCATCTCCACCAAGGAAGAAATCCAAGTACACGAGCATTAAATCAGAAGTTGCAGCTACCTAAAGGACAAAGACCATACTTGAGCCAAATATTTATGATTTGTTTCTCACAAGGTCTTAGGTTTTTTAAGGAATATATACCATGTCTTGAATCCTCAAACATCTCACCCTCTCCTTTCTCTTGAGATTTTCAAAACATAAAGTACAATAACAATAATAGGCCAAACTTTTAATGAATATACAACAAAATTTAAAACTACTAGGACCAAAAGTAAGCCATGTGACATGCTTATTTTGAAGGGAAGAGGAATAGAAAAAATGTGGTCTTAACATGCAAAAGAAAATCACACACAAATATTCAACTACTTGACTTTACCTAACGCCAGACCAAACATTTAATACAAACAAACCTTAAGCCCTTCATAGAGAGCCCGTGAACGGCAAGAGCGCAAGCAAGCATGATCATACTCTGATCGAACAAACTCTCGCAGTCTTTGCAATTTGATCCTCCGTCTCCATTGCTGCCATGACCATGCAAGGGGGTATGCAAGAACAGAAAGTATACTGTAAATTGCACCTTCCCACCATTGATAAGCAGCTATACCATTAATCTCATCCACAAATGTATTGAATGCACCTTCATATCTGACAGGCCAAAATAAATAAGGTGAAAACATAGTTCTACAATGATCATTGATATCAAAATCCCTGAAGTTTAGCCGAAGAGCAGGGTCAATTGAGCCATTGCAGTAAAAAACAGTGTGCAAATTAACTTACACAATCTCTTTTATTTGCTCAGGAGGAGTGTGGGGAAGATGACAAGGCTCACTGAAAGTATTACGACCCATAAAATACATTCTGTGCACATGACTCTGAGACTCCTCAGCTCTATTTGTCTCCAAGACCTGAAAAGTGATATGCAACTTGTCAATCTATACATTAGCTAGTGCAGCCCTCCTTTCAAACTCTTATATATACATACACATGCACATACAGATATATACAACGATCAAGAGACGGGAGATATCCAAGGCCTTATCTGGGTTCTGAATACAACTTTTAAATGAACAGAAATTAACATGCTGAGCATGGAAAAACCTCATTCAATGACTCCAGGAAGGGAAAAGAATGATCTATCTGAGAACCATGTTGAGTGGGAGCTGGACCAGGTAATTCATCCACCCCAACAAATTTCATCCGAGCAACACTGAGCACCAGCGCTAAGAGGATTAGGAGACCCAAAAGAAGAAGTCCAAACAGCCATGGCCCACCAAAAGTGTAAATCAACTCTTCCAGGGCTGTATAACAATGTGGCATGTGAAATCTGTCTGAAACACATTTGTAAGGACATGGTGTTTCGGCAATACCACCTGGTAGAGAGAACAGAGTGAGGTTTTGCACTTGTTTAGGACTACAAACATAATGCATGAGCCTGCAAATGCATGATGTCTTCCAGCATTGTGTGTGAGATGGGTGTGTGTGTACCTCTGCAAATCCTACCCTCCAAATAATTTGTCCATCTCAAGAAAATTCAACTATACAAGATGCTGTTTGTTGCTTTGACATAGAATGTAAAAGGCACTAGCTTTCAAAACTGCAACCCTCCATTCGTGCTGTCTAATATCTCCTTTACATACAAAGGTGGATCGAAGAGGTCGCAAAATTTCAGAGATCAAATTGTTAGGATGCAATTATACAAATTTCAGGCAGACAACCAAAGATTCCCAGCATGTGGTTTTACATCATGCAACACACTTACGAACTCCAACTTTAAATACCTCGAACAGTTACATAAGCAGCACGATGAGGAATATCATCAGCAGGGCAAGGACGACAGAGAGCTCTATCGGATCCAGTTACATTCTTATATGTTCCAGCTGGGCATTCCTGAAGAAGTACAAAAAATTGAAGGATAAACTGAAGACTGAAGAAAAGGATATGTTGCAACTACAGCTTTATTTTAGTCAATAATTGTTTGTAACAGGATGTCTGCAACAATCACCAAAAAGGATAATCACAACAGAACTCCCTAAGAACTAATACAATTTGTCATGATACTTGTCCCTTATTTCTGATTAGATGATTGCAATGTACATTTCTGTGGTCCAAAAACTTAAGAGACAATTCAACTAATACAAGTTGCAAGATCGTTTTAGTATAGCACAAACTGAAGGAAAAGAAGCAAGAAATCAAACCATTTCCAAAATCAAACCATTTCCACTCTTGTCCCTCGTATGTTTTAGCATACATAGGTTGAAGTAGAGGGGGGGAAAGGAAAGGAACCCTCTCTCAATTTTTTATCCTTTTCTCGCGATCACTATTTAAAATGCACTGTTTAACTTGCTAACACTTGAAAAATCCTGAAGACATAAGTTTTACCCCTTAACAATTGCTCCTGTTAAAATTACGACACTAATAAAATCACCTTCAATTTTTTATCATGAAATAAATGCAACAGAAATTGAATACCACTTATTTTCTCAACTAAAATTGTATTGATGACAGCAGGATTGTAATTCCTAAGACCCATGCATATAATCTCAACATACACAAGCAATAATTAACTCAAGAAAAGACATAGATAATATCACAATGTCAAGAACTAAATACACTACCTCACAAAATATTCCATACAACCCCTTTGGGCAAGCTTTCCCTGACACTGTCCCGTTTTCCCCAGCATGACCCTTATCTCTTCCCAATCCTCCCCTGCAATGAAGAGTTAAAACCCAATCAGACCAAGAAAGCGTGTCAGAGCCAACAGTTACAAACATCGGTGTTACAAGGCAGAGTATACATTCACAAATGATAAAGATGCAGAGGACAGAGCCAACAGTAAACAATAAAATCATTGTAACAAGGCAGAATATACATTCACAAATGCTAAAGATGAAGAGGGCAGACTGCATTCAGTAAAGGCAGGATAAAGGATTTCGTCCCTCAAAGAACTTAATCCAAATGATAAATGCGTGCTTGTGGCAGGCTTAATGAAAGGTGAACATATATGCTATTTGTGATCATTGGGAAGAGTCCAAAAAAGCATCAAGCAAAGATAATCTAATATTTGCTCACACAGAAATTCATATCTTCCATTTGGCCAATGCCTGAAATATAATATTAGGGAAGCATTAACAAGCAATGTGTTAGGATGAGGATTATGCAAGCTTTCGTGCTAACGTGTTCAGCACACCAAGTGCCAAACAGAAGCTCTATCGGTCAGCCTTGCCTAATTTATGTGAGCGTGGATGTCCCACTATATCTTCAGATAATCAACAAACAATTTAGTCCCTTCCAAACTTGGCTGGTGTCTTTATGCTATGTAGCTGGCCGACAGCTTCATCCACTCAATTACCCAGTCAATCACCCGACATCTCATATCAAGTAGCTCATATTAAATTTCTTATTCATAATTATTGTTTATTTGATTATTCAATTACCAAACTATTCAGCCTATAGTCATTCTGTGATTTCAGACGCAACTTCTCTTGAACAGTGGTCTTTCCTTCAAAATTGGCTTCTAAACTTCATTAGAACTCATAAATAAATAGCTTCTGAGACTAAACAATACCATAAATTCTCAAATTATCTTTATTCCAGTGGACTCATAAAGACTTTAATATTAAGAACAAACTGATTTCAAACACCAGGAAAATCTAATAATCATGATATAGAATGAATTAAATGATCAATATTATCTGTGCAGATCTGATAATTTCTAACTAGGTTTTCCAATATTCCTTGGAAAAAGAAAACCCTGTGAATTGGAATTATATGGAACAACCAGATATGCATCGTTTAAATATATCAGTTTAAACAGATCAGATAAAATACGAACCAAGTGTGGATGCTTCCATTCACACGAGCAATGGGCTGGTACACGTCCCCAGTTGGAATGTCTGACCAATGGAAGTGAACCCTTCCACCACCACCTCCACCGCCCCCCTTTGGACTACCATATCCCCCAACACTTGAAAGAACAGCATACCCACCAAGATCTAGAGTATGCAAGAACAGAAGAATAGTTCCTCCAGAGCCACCACCAGGACCTCCACCAGTACCATTCATGACAACCAGTTGATCTCTGGTGATTCCTTTAAAACTTTCACCATCAGCTCTGACTGAACCGTCAACAGACAAACTTGACAAGGGATGCTCCAATGAACCCATTACTGCCCAGACAGGTAGAACAAATGAACATAAGTGGATCAGTTGGCAGGTAAGTAACATATGAACACAAACACAACCAACTTCCTTGAAATGCAAAAGGGCAACTTAACAATGTTAAAAGATGCCAACCTGAATGCATGGATATTGCTATTTTTAACATACCCATGAAAGAGGTAATCCAAATATCACTCTGCCAAGAAGGATAGACAGATCCCTTGCCATATTATGCAGAAGGTTTTCAAATGATACAGATAAAAGATAATACGACATCATAAGAATGTCAAAACAAAGCTGAAAGTTATCAGCTGATAAATTGATCTAAAGTACAAACTTACCTATAATACCACCACCTGCAGTAGAACCAGCAGACATTTCCTCTCCGCTTCCACTACCAAGTTCACAAGGTAACTCTGCATTACCATATGAAACACCACCCTCAATACAACTATCGTTGTAACATGCAGACCCACCTTTACCACCATGGCCGCCACCACTGCCAACACCATTGCTTAAAACATTACCTCTACCCACACCACCAGTGCACCCTGCATGATATGATGTCGTCAACTTCTGTCTAAATATGATTCTTCAATGAGAGCACCAACTTCTCTCATCTTTACTCAAACACAACAAACGAACTTGAAAAATCCTCCTACGCTATTCAAAATTCAGCTTAAATCTGTGTGAGGGTATACATTGAATCTATTGGTGTCTGTCTAAGTGTGTGCAGGGGAAGGTGGAAAATGAAGGGAGGGAGGAGAGTCTGTGTAAGCTGAAATAGGGTAGGATAATGTTCATAAAAGAATCTTGTACAAAGAAAAAGAGAGCATACCCATGCCAGACGCACTTATTGTTCCAGAAGACGGAACATATATTGTTCTGGCCCGATGAAAATGAACAACAGATCCTTCTATAAGTCCTTCAACAGTAATATCCTCCACTCGGCATATCTGAAATAAATGAAAGAAGTAAGGTAACCTGGAATAAGTAAATTTCAAACCTCATAACATGCAACTTCTATTCAAGGATCACCTGAAGAGTAAAAGACAGAGATGAGTTCACATTGCAATCTTCAGGGGGATGAAGTAGTTCAGAAGGGCACTCTTCAAGTTGGCAATGGAGCCGTGGTGTACTACAGAAGTAAAACCACAGATCTCAGTAAGCCCAAACATAAAGTGGAGAGATTAAAAAACCAACAAAATATGGGACTTACATAGCATCACTTGTTGCATTCTCAACAGGACCACGCAAAACAGATCCAGGTGCAACCTAATGGAAAATTGGAAACACATAATTAGTCATCAATGGTAAGAATACAAACTTGTCACATGCATCAGCAAGGCTAGTAGACAAACATTGAAAGGTTTCGGGGACAAAATCATGCCACAACAACATTATTAGTGTAACAGAAATAAGAAACAAACAAACTTTTCAACCTTTTTCCATAACCCTTACGAAAGAATCACTCCACCCCGTGGTCCTTCAGAAATATATTTGACAACAGAGGAATGTTTTAGGAAGATTGCAATAAATACATAGACACAAACTTTCCAAAGTGAATCCTAATCCACTTGAATATTTACATTGAAAGTTCATTTTAACATGCGGTAAAGACTATGGGATATTATTGGAAACTAAAACAATTTTATTGACTTCTAAAAATTGAAAAAAATATTGGACATCCAAAAAACAATGTACTATAGCCATGCCAGATGCACTTATTTGATATCTCATCCCAGCAGCCATGACTGCTAAAAACTAATGAAACAGTGGGTATACTTTTCAAGTACTGCAAATAAAACCAGAGCAGCAGGTAGTGCAAAAAATAACTACAAAACTGAGACGAGAACTTGAATGCATTAGAATCACTGTTTTTTCCCCAAAACAACAGGGGACAGACCACTATGTAACAACCAAGCAAAGTGAACTTCGTAAGCCATCAAGGTCAATACAGTTAATTAAATTACAAAACACAGCTTACATGAATACTGTAAAATAGTGATAGAACCAAACGTTGAGCTTCGATCCAATTGCCTGGTCCTGACAAATTCAATAGACCTTGACCATGAACTCCCAGATTGGCATTAGAATGTATGACTGATGATTCCTGTTTTACAAAAAGGATCGGCATATCATTTGCAAACACAGCTTAAGTAATATGTAAAGGACACAATGAAAAAGTACCTTGAGAACAACTAGATTGCTAGCCTCAAGCAAAGAAGTCCCAACAGTTGCATCTTCACCCCCATCTATGAGCATTTGAGAATTCCACATTAAGAACATTTTTACACTCATGCGTAGAGCACCATATACCTGATGTGCAAAAAGCAAAGATCATGCACATCAAATTCATACGCGTACAAGCATGAATAAGAAACAGCATACAAATAACAACAGAATGCAAATCTAAACAATGCATGGGTAGAGAGTGGAATAGGCAGAAACTTCAAATTCTCATCTATCAAGTCTGAAAAAAACACTACCACCAGACTAGGAGTGAAGGTTTAAAGAAACCATAATTATGAAACAATAAGTATACTATAAATAAAGGAAAAGACATCAAACAGTTAGAATAGTACTAGGGATGATTTCCAAGTTTTAGTTTTAATAGGAGATTAACAAAAGCAATAATACCTCTAACATTACTCAGAGTGTTATGTTGGATATAAAAATTCAAAAGGTAAAACTGCACCAATATGCAGGTGTTCCCATGATAGACAAAATATATACATACAAGTGCATACAAAGACATAATTATACAAGGCAAGGGCCAACAAATGGGTTATAGAATGATGGGTGAATTTCACAATAACCATGGACATGCTGAGAAGTTATGAAACTTCCAGGAGTGATGCAGTGACACACAAGCAATTTCAGTTTGCAAACAATTTAGTTGACAGAAACTTGAAAGCTATTCTTCTTGAGGCTCTACTACAATTTGTATCTTATTTGCAAAAACTAGTTACTTCAGGTTATAATGAAATTTTGGGTTACTAGGGAACTTTATGATTTAGAAGTTACTTTATTTCCAATTTAGTTTTGTTATACTAGGGTTCCTGAAGATCCAATACATACCCACAAGTTTTGCACAGATTTAATGATGCAATTAGAGATGAGAAGAATAAAATGAATCGAGACCAAGGATGTGTGTTTAATATTAATTGGGAGTTCAGTTTGAGAGACTTCATTCTATTACCTACTTACTATGGTCTATTAGAGTTTTTGGTGGAGCCTCAACATGAGAACCCATATTATGTAATGTGGAATAGAGGATTCTGATGATAAGCAATTGAGAATGGATGGCAATTCATTTTCTACTCTCTTTTTTCTATGTTATTCTATTTTCTCCACTTTTTTCTTCTCTCCTTTCCATTCCTTGTATCCTGTATGGGAAACCAAAGAAAAGCATAGAGTTTTCCTTAATGCTGGCGGAAAACATAAAGCAGCATGGGTTTTTGCGATGTTTGTTAAGTCATAAATGCATATAGCTTACCTTGATTACAGAGTCACTCATTAAAAGCTCTTCGGCCAGTAATTCAAACTCTGATGAAGCATAATGAGCCAGCCCAAAGCTTAAGACTCCACTACATAACAGACTTATTTGTCCTTGGACCTTCATATTTGACCAGGATTAGCTTAAAATGCAATTATATCAACAGAGAAAACTTAGCATCAATCAAAAATCCAAATGCAAAAGATTGTGGCCAAAGAAGATGACCGCCAACTAAGATAACAAAATAGTGTACCAGTAGAAATATCCTCTCCTTTGAGAGTTGATACCTTCAACCCATTGTCTCAAAATTCCACTAATGAAAAAGATTAAAAAGGGAGGCCAACATAAAAGGCCTGCCTGGTGCTCCAAAAGATCCTACAGCTGATGCAAGCTATCTTATATGGAAAGAATGAAATATAAAAAAGCTACAGCAAGTGCAGGCTATCTTATATAGACAAATATACAAGAATACAATAAATTCCTATTGACATTGGAAACAAGCCTCTCAAACAGCCGGTGCAAGCCATCTTATATGGACAGAATTTCTATGCTTTTCAGCATTTTCATCAAGTACAATTTTAAAAACTTTCTGAATAGTTGTGCCTGAATGATGTCCCAAAACTAAAAAAACTGACGAAAAAAATGGACAAATGGACTGAATAATTTTGCTGAAGTATATAATAAATGCATATTTGCATGTTATGCAGGAATTGGTTATATGTCTGGGCCTGTGCATGCACATGTAGCTTTTAGTAAGAATTCATCTTTTTCTGCTTGCTATTATATGCATGACACACAAAGTATTGCACATTCTAAAACCAGCACTACAAATTATTCCTGTTTCTGCACTCTATTCATTTCCTTTAAATGAGACCACAACCCACCTTCAAAATAGAATTTCTTAATCTTTGCAATTTCAGATCATTCCTATTTATGCACTTCATACTCTTCCTATTTCTCCACTCTATTCATTTCCATTAAATGATACCAACAACCCACAAAGAAAGAGGTCTTAATCTCTTCCCAAGGCTAACAAGTTCTTGCAGACATAAAGAAGCTAAGAAGCAACTAAATTTCAACAACCTGGACACGACTCCAGAACAATGGAACAGTAGCCCTGCCATGATTTCGAACATAAACGTTTGTCCAGAGAGGCTGATAAGGAAACTCCAATAGAAGCGTATCTGTATCAGTTGACATATTGTGATTGCTTACGGTAAGGCTCCGGGCAACAGCATCATATAAAGTTCCAGCACCACCTGCATTTTTTGGACAACCAATACTATTTCCTCCTACAAGCATAACAACAAAGCATGCGATTTCAGTATTTGCACATTGAAAAGAACAATTGAATTGAACCATAAAAGGACAAGTCCTCCAAACATAGAGTCATCTAATACACAGATAGCAATTGCACCCCAATAATAATATCCAAACAAAAATGAGCTCAAGATAGAAATTTTGAATTATAGGAATGGGGCTTTGCAAGACTTTCAGAACAATAAAAGTATAAGCCTAACAGAGAAACTATTTAATATACCCAGTAGAATGTTCCACCCTCTCACATTCATCTGGTGACTATATTTGGCAGACATGGACGAGAGAGGGGGGGTGGCTAAATTGGATGTATTTAGTGGTTGTGTATATAAATGAAGAGAAAAAAATACCTCCAAATGCATATTCTTACCTCCAAGACTGCCTTAAAGGACACTTCAACATAATTCAGATTATAAAAAAAAGGAAAGAATGTAAATGTTGTGAACATGAATGATAGTTCAAACTTCCTTTTAATTAAACCTACACTTCTCTGTCTCTGTAGGAAAGCAGACAAGTAGTTCACAAGATTTCATAATAAAAATCTAGGCGTGGCAAGGGAACATGATGAGTCTCACCATGCACAAATATTTGAGGGTCATCATGTCTACTGAAAATGTCAACTGAAACTCTTCCCCCGCCACCGCCAGCAAAACCATTACCTCCACAAGCACTTATACTGCCACCTCCAGTCCTGCTCTTCACATAGAGACAAGTCACAAAGACATTAAAACCCAATGGGGATACCATGACTGCAGAGAATGCAAGTTGAGACAGACATGATCAGCATTGTACCTAAAACTCAGTCTACCACAGATACATGGATGACATGATATTAAATAATTCAACCTCTCAAATGTGCCTTCCTTGCATGCATGCTCACACACATGCAGATATTCTTCAAGTTACAAGACACACATGCATAACCAGACACATAATGAAGCATGCGTGTATGTACATTTGATGCCCTCAGTTATCAAACTCTTGTATGGTTAAACCCCTCTCCAACTGCACATAAACTGTAACTATATTTGACATACAAGAATATAGTGTCTTGTCCTCCATTCGAAGATCATAATTAGAGGCAGGTATATATCAGTAAACTATCTGACTGTCCATGCCATCCAAATGCAAAAGCAAGAAAGACAGTGACAATTGACTGAGAAAATGCAAAACAGCATGCACTACCAGAATTGAGTAAGCAGGGCCACAGCATAGCTAAACATTGAAAGTCAGTAGACCAAGCAAGGCCACTTTATGAAAAACATTGCATTAGGCCTAGATATATAAGGGGTACGAACATGACCAAATGGAGAGGCAGTGACCGAATTCTTTCTAGTTATCAATAAAGAAAGGACATCTATGAAAGGAAATCAAAAGATTTTCCTTCATTTAACATAATATTTAATTAAACCAATTAAGTCTCATTCTATGGTAAAAATGATCTTCCACAGCCATTGGGATTCACATTTACCCTTCAAAGCTGATGCTACATCTTATCTCACATAAATAGTATGATATCTAAAACCTTATAACACTCTTGATAATACCATTAAAAAGGCTAATGTTCAAACTCCATTGTCTTCATTACATCTTACCTTTCACAAGACTCTTTCACCAGCCTTGCATTAACCAATCTCCATTAATTCTTCACAAATTCTTAAACCATTAAACCTCAATCCCCTCAAAAACCAAACTAAACAATTCCAAATCAAGAACTCTACATTATTGAACAAGACTTTTTTAACTAGATTTTCATTGATCAATCTTTTAATTTATTATTTTCCAAAATGTAATCCACAAAACCCCAATTCCAATTACCCAATTAAAAACATATAAAATTCCAAAATAAAACAGCATCCTAACAATAAATCCAACACAAGACAGAGGAATGAATGTAGTTGGTAAGTAAGTAAATTACATTTTATATGCCTTCAAATGTATGCTCCCACCAGAACCACCACCTCCCTTGACACCCCCATTACCACCATCAGCCAATACAGCCCCATCCAAAACCAAATACTCCTTCACTGTCATTTTCACTCTCCCACCTCCTCCCCCTCCATAATCCACTTCCTTACTCGTACTCCCTCCTTTACTCCCATAACTACATGGCTCCTGCAAACTCGACCACGAATACGCATCCCCTCCCCAAACATCCTCCGGCAACTTCTCTTTATCCATCAAACAACATGCCCCTCTTCCTCCATGCCCTCCACCGGCCCCTTCTAACCCCTGTGGTGTCCCACTCGTTTGCGGAGGAGGATCCCCAGCTAATCCCGTCGTATTCACAACCGAACCATTAAAAAAACTAGCATTATTCGCAACAAGCTCAAACGTACCGGTCAAAATCGACGAATTAACTGATAAATTGAAATTTCCTGAGATATTTATCGTTATTGAACATCCAAAATTAGGGCATTGGAACCTCACACCGGGATGGATATAAAAATCTCCTTTCCCTTCTATATACACGTCACGAGTGAGATTCACGTCGGTAACTATTTGACACGCAGTATCAATCGAACCGATGCCTCCGAGATCATCAGTGCAAGATGCCGACGGTGGATGCGGTGGCGGTGGAGGTGGTGACGGTGGTGAGTAGTCTTGGTGGAAGAGGAGATTGGAATCGAAATCAATTATCGAAAAGGAATCGGATTCCGAATCCGAAGAGAGAACTCTAGGGTTTGTGGTTAGGGTTATTGTTGTAATTAAAAAGGCTATAAAGGCGAAATTGAACTGGAATCGAGCCATTCACTGATGGTGAAAGGCATCACAATTGGAAATTAGGATTTGTGGATTTTGGAATTGAATGGAAATGGAAGCATTGGATTTCGGGAATCAATTTCACCATGAGAAAGAAAGAAGGAGATGCAATTTCCTTATTTTAAGAGGATTGAAAACCCTAGAAATGGAATTCTCGGCCAATGGAAAGGTTTTGAGAGAGAAGGGCACAAAACAGTACACAACGGACAGGATGGGAAGAGAAAGAAGACAGGAGGAGAGGGGCGCTTTATTGGGTGAGGTTAGGTTTGCGATAAAATGAGGCTATGTCACGTGAGCTTGGTCTTGTATCGAGGTTTTATTGGTTGAGACTGTGTGGGTTCTTGCTTTGGCTTGACTTCTTGTAGATTTGACCAATGGGACATCCTATTAGGTTGTATTTTGATGGCGTTGAGCGTGTGTGAATTTTTTGGTTTAGTGAATTCCACGCGAAGGAAACTTGTTTTCACGCGCGGTTTTGGAGGAAATGAAGGCCTTCCGGGTTTAAGGCCGTTTTAGCTTTGGGATTTGATATTTGTTTTCACGCGCGGTTCTGGAACAGAGGCGCGTAGGAATGGATTGATTCTTATTCCCTCAAATTTAAAAAACAATTTATTAAAAATTATATTTTAAAATTGTTGTAATAGGTTGATTTTAAAAATAATTTTTAAAAATTAAAAAATTTATTATTTTCATAAATTTTTTAATAAAAAATACTGTAAATAATAACCGCTACTTATAATTTCAAATATACCGTTAAATAATGACCAACAATCCTGGCAATATGAAGTAGAACCCACACAAAGATGAGAAACTATTTTGCACCAGAACCCTTAAAAAAAAAAAGAGATTAACCACGTGTACAGAAGACAAACATATTAATAAGAAAAAAGAAACAATCAATAACTGCAGCAAAAATCCTATCTTGGAAGAGCCATCCATAATTTATTTTCACAAGCTGCATGCTTAAACCTAAAAAATCATGCAATAAAACTTTTCTTAATATTATTATGGTTCAATTGTTACAATCTATAATAGACAAGACGGCATACTCTCGCGTTGTTACAGGTTTATAAAATAAATATATTTAATAATGTTATAATTGTGAATCAGCGCTAAATAAGTAATAGAAACTAAAGGTATGATAGAGCCAATATTTCAAGACGGAAAAAAAAAGTTGTGTTGGTAATCAAAACTTAGAGACTGAACAAAATAATTTGTAGCAATCCACAGTGTTTTAGGAGGAAAGATACAGTGCTTCCACCACATGATTTAGCTTTTTTGTTAATTTGATTCTTATTCCCTCAAATTTAAAAAACAATTTGAATTACAAATTCTCTACCAATTTAATATTAAAAAAAACCAACAAAGATAATTTTAGAAGGAAAAAAACTCATGAGGAAAAACGTTGTAGCAATTGACAATGTTTTGTGAGAAAAACTACAGTACTTTCCCCAATAAAATAAAATAAAAAACCATTTAGAGAAATACTGTAGCAATCCATAGTGTTTTGTGAGAAAAACTACAACGTTTTCCCCATATATTTAGCTTTATTGTAATTATAATTCTTAACCAACTCAATATTAAAAAAAATAGCAAAGATAATTTTGGAAAAAATCATAAAAAAAATCATATGGGAAAACACTACAACAATTCATAGTGTTTTAAAGAAAAAAAATTACAAAGCTAAATTCTTAATCAGCTCAATATTAAAAAAATCAAATCGACAGAAACAATTTCAGAAAAAATAACAAAAAAACAAAAAAAAGGGAAAAAATCATGTTGGAAACACTGTAGCAATTCATAGTGTTTTGTGATGAAAGCTACAGTGCTTCCCCACATGATTTAGCTTTATTTATAATGACTTGTTACTGTAATTCTCAACAATGTTTTGTGAGGAAAGCTACAGTGCTTTCCCTACATGATTAAGCTTATTACAAAGTTAAATTCTAACCAACTCAATATTAAAAAAAAAATCGACGAAGATAATTTTGGAAAAAATATTACAAAAAAAGAAAACACAAAAGAAACTGGAAAAAAACCATGTGAGGAAAAACTATATTAATCCATAGTGTTTTGTGAGGAAAAACTTGTAATTGCAATTCTTAATCATCTTAATATTTTAAAAATAAAATGAAAAAAGACAATTTTAGGGAAAAACATAATAAAACAGAAAAAAACCATACGGGAAAAAACACTGTAGCAATCCACAGTAATTTGCGAGGAAAGTTACAATGTTTTCCTCACATATTATAATTATAATTTTTAACCAGCTCAATATTAAAAAATAAAATAAAAAAGATAATTTCGAAGAAAATCATAAAAAAAACCATGCAGAGAAACACTGTAGCAATCAACAATGTTTTAAAGAAAAAAATTACAAAACTAAATTTTCAATCAGTTCAATATAAAAAAAAAATAGACAAATATAATTTTAAAAAATAAAAAAATAAAATAGAAAAATTATGTGGGAAAACACCGTAGGAATTCATAGTATTTTAAAGGAAAAAAATTACAAAGCAAAATTTTTAACCAGCTCAATATTTAAAAAGTAAAATCAATAAAGATAATTTT
>Ga0325400_1000564_pt1 | contig 27949 bp, 30 predicted proteins | sample PopdelMetagenome_2_FD_205662 | JGI IMG/M metagenome (GOLD analysis project Ga0325400, IMG submission 205662) | Populus deltoides microbial communities from Bellville, Georgia, United States - Xylem-PdKOR-R1 | ecosystem: Host-associated > Plants > Phyllosphere > Stem > Wood/Secondary xylem...
GTCAAGAAAATAAAATTTTGCAGTGGTGTCATTTTATATCTTAGACTCTACTGCACGCGTAATAATTTATATAAAACTATTCTATAGTTTAATTTATTTTATATTTATTAAAAATATAAACTATAATTTTCAAAAACATAAAAGAATAAATATAGAAATAACTAAACTATAGTACGGACCGAATAATCTTTCCAATAAAAAAAGCATATTATGATTTATTGCTTAATTAGCATTTTAATGTTTTATTAAATAATTAGTTTTCCAATAGTGTCATCGAAAACTTTTGCCAACAGCTTATGATTTATTACAATTAAAAACTTGAAATAATTAATTTGTAATTAAAAAAATAAAGTTGAATAAAGAAATTTAGTTAATTATAAAAGAAGAAGAAAAAATCATGATAAGAGAGGGAAAACATTAAAAACGCAAGAAAAAAATGATAGTATTATGTGTTGCTTCGAGAAGGAATTTTTTTTTATTTTCTCTAATTAAAAAAATGAAAATATCTGGGCAATGCAGAATTGGTTTAATAGTATTAGTTTGTGTAATTTATTAATATAAAAATTCTTTTTTTTTTTGCCAATTAAGTTCCTTGCTTTTAGACATACATCTCGTTCAAATCATCTTTAGTTTTACAGATCTAGCTTACCTCATTATTTTATTTTATTTTATTTTAAATTTAATGGAGTCAATTTAGTACAAATAATAAAATTTATATTTATATAACCTTTTAATAATATTTTCTTCGAAGTTGAGTGAGGTTAATGGACCCTACTCTTAGCAACATAGATCTTCCATTGTTTATCTTAAGTATTTGATTTTGAGTTTAATTTGCTCTCTATCTTAATTATCTCATTTTGTGTTTAAATTTTAAGGAATTTTGTAGTTTTTATTTTTTATTCCTTTTGAATATAAATGATTTGTATATCATCAAAAGAAGTGCTTAGTTTTGATGTTGTAAATTAATATAAAGTTTAATTTGAAAATCAAAATTATGTAAATTCAAGGAGAAAAGTATCTAAGTACACTATCTTGAATCATATTATTAGTTTATCTTTTTATATTTATATATATATATATATATATATATATATATATATATATATATATATATAAAAGAACAGTGTAAAATTCAACATGGAATACTAGCCAAACTCAAGTTCACAAACCCATTAATTCAATTATTGTTAAACTTAACTAATTTGATGGATTAATTTATTAACCCACTAACTTTAAACTTGATTTTAATTGAGTTTTATATCGAATAATATGAGAGTTGTTTCAATCAAATCTAGCTAGCAAATCTGATAGATTAACTCAATCAAAATTCAGATGAGACTTGATTTGATTTTTTTTAATAAATAATCTTATTTTTTTAAATAATTTTAAAAAAATATCGTTTTAAATTAATTAATCCAATCTATAATTTAAATCTTAAATCAAGTTGAGAATTAAACTGAGTTTTATAACTATGTTTCAAATTGGAAATCAATAGAAACTATATTGGAAATCAATCTATATCAATGAAATCAGTTATTAAATATTTTGGAATAACAAACGGTCAAATGGAGAATTTTTTTAATGAAAATAGAGAAAAGAGAGAGAGAGAGAGAGAGAGAGAGAGAGAGAGAGAGAAATGTGCTAGCCAAATTAATGGCTAGAAAGAAATATTCCTACATTCCATAGGCTAGGCACATTTTAAGAAACAAGAGGACTTTGGTTTTGCAGTTTTGGACATAGCAAGAACTGCTGTAATGGCGATGTTTGTCTGTTTCAAACATTTGGTCTCCATTACTCCTCTTTGGTCTCCATTTCCACATCATGAGGCCTCCCAAAGCAATGGCCCAGGTTAGTTGCTGAAAACCTTTCTACTCATTTCTTGGTCCACCTTTATTTTCCATTTTTTGAACGTTAAGACTGTTATTATTCAATATCATGTCACATTCTTGAGGAAGATATGTCTCTTCTGATCGAATAACTTTTTAACTATGCCTTCTTCATAGATACATTACATCGCAAAACGAGGTAGGTAGCCAGTAGGAACTAGGAAGTAGTCTACAATGTCAGAGACTAAAAGTTCAAAACAAGCACATAGAATATATTGACAAGCATATGATCCTCCCTTTCAATGGTTGGCAATACGCTGATCAGGGTATTTATCAGCTTCATAAATCATTCACCAAAGTGTATGTACGTAGGAGTATTCTCCATTTGAGCATTTGTTAGCAATTCAGATTAGTTTTCAGAGGTTTTAATAATTTAGCATCTTGTTCAAGATACTTCTTTTAGGCTGATTTAATTTTCAATTAAACACTTTGTAAATGAACCTAGACTTGAAGGTTAGGGAGTTATTCTTTCAAGAATATCACTCATTTTGCTCAGAAGCTCTGGAGGTTTGTCAAGATTTCGTAGCCAATAGGCCTGTCCATGCATACCAAGCTAGTGAATGAACTAGCTTCTAGAGGATCAAGATGAAGTTGCCGAGGCAACATCTGAAACATGATTTCTCTCCCCCTCAGTAATGTCCTTGTCATACAAAGTTCTTTTTTGTTCGATTGTTGATGCACATCCTCTCTCAATTCAGCAGCCTGTTTTGAAAGAAAAAAATAAGTGTATAAGATTAAAAAACAATAATATAAAATTAAAAATGCAAGAATAAGAAGAAGATTGAGAGGAATGTATATTTTTATTAAGTGTTTTTCTTAAAACTTTATTAGTTATTCTTTTTTTTTATGTTGCTTAATAATATTGAATAAAAGGTTTTTTTATAGGTATAAAATCCTAAATAATTAAAAAATTAAACTAATACAAAAAATCTTAATCTGAACATGAATTATATTATGCTAATTGAATCGATTGATTGTTTCTAAATTATTGACCGATTCAATTTATTTAAGTAAGTTGCTCTGTTTTTACTATTCAATCTATTTTCAACAAACCGGTTGAACTAATTTCTAGACATTTTATTTTTAATAGCCTGCCTATGTTCTTTGAGTAAACCTCCTTGCATAGAGAAAATTTCCTATGGGTGTTGCTGTTATTGGAGTGTAACAGGCATTAAGACAGTGATGGTGATGGCCAAAATGATGAGAGTAATTGGATACAAACATATTTTTATATGATACAATATTGTCCCTTTTCTTTTGGCTGGCAGGATTCGTACAATCGTGGCCAAGAGCATCCATTCTTTGCTGGTCTGTTAAGAGGTAATGAAAGTGGCGGCCGGAGTATTTCTCGTTCAACATCAGATATTGGAGATTTCAGAAGTAAAAATTTTTCAGGTATCTCTGGAAAGTCCAAGGACTTGCCAATAAAGGATTCTGTCTCAGACATTCTTGAACCCTTCGAGCAGACTGCATTTGGGACATTGTGGAACATTCCTGCATCAACCTCTTTCGAATTCCAACGTTCTCAATTTGATTCCAGCGTTGATTCAGGCGGTACAAATGATTTAGTGAAAGTATCCAGTCCCGATACCTTTGAAACAACTGAAGCACACCCAAGTGTGCCTGTCCTAGCAAGACCTATAGTTGAAAAATTATTTGTTCTGAACTAAAGGAAATCGAACCTGTCAAAGATTCCGCCTCCTCAGTCAGCCGCATCATTTTATAATGGATATTCCCCACAATTTGAAATTTTGGAATCATGTGACAGCATTATGAGGCTAAATTTATACTTGAAAGCTAGAAAGAATGATGTGAGTGGCGGTGTTCCGGGAAAATTCTTGCATGCTGTAATTGGCCAGGATGTTTCAGGTAATTTCCTTTGTTCTACTCTGAAGACACTCTTTACTAACCTCTTCAATTCTTGACCTTTTCTCTCCCAGAGCCCTGTCTTTTACTTGTCATTGGCTTTTAAGATTATGCACTATTCTTCTGCATACACGGAGATCTTTGAGCTAACTTAATCTCTTCCTTCTACTTGCTTGAAGCTCCGGTTTGGACAATTCTAAGCTATTGTAAAGAGCATGTCATTAAGATTACAATCCAACTTTCGTTTTCTTTTCTTTATAGATGTTGGATCCTTAGCTTCAATCATCATGCATGCTTTCTACTTGAACGAAACACTCGAAAGTGACGAGTTCTGCACTGTACCTATCATTAATATGAAGAGGGAAGACCTAAGTTCTCATGAAGAACAAAAATGGTAGCTGGATTCATGTCATTTCGACGAGTCATCCTTAATCTTTGTAGATGAGGTATTCTTTGTGTCGATTACATTGCTTAATTAAATATATGTTTCCTCATTTTCCCATTCTTCAATATTATCCTCTAGTACTGCAGAATCAAGCTTTTAGTTGAATGGCTGGTTACATTGAGCAGATTGATCTTTCATATTATGATCTGTTTGGGTGTCTCAAGTTAGATCTACGGAATGGACACAAGCTCCAAACAAGACAAGTGGTAGTGATTCTTTGGAAAAGCTTTTATTTTTATTATTATTATTATCGGTAAATAAGAAAGATATTTATTTCTCTTCCTTCTTTTGAACAGACACTAAAGGAAGCGGTCGTTGAAGTATTCAACTGCAGAAAGGCGCATTTTGTGAGCTCAGGGGGTTATTTCTTGACATTTCTCTTCTTTCCAAAGGTTTTCATAGAGTGAAATGACTAACATGCCTGTCTTTCTGTTTTACAGGGTGAATCTGTGTATCCTTGGGTTGAGAATGTTACTCTTGGTCAGGTATGATGCGGGAAACTATGCGTTTGCATTGCTTTTTGTTGCGGAGATGACTGATGAGTACCGAGTCTGACTGCGTCAGTTTCATGCAATATGAGAACTTGTTTTCTTTTCTAGTAAACTTTCAAGTCTTTGTTTCTCCTATATTTCTTCTTGTCTTCCACTCCAATTCACATTTGAAGATTGAAGCCTTCCAAATCCTGATTATTAGTCTACTTTATCAACCACGAATTCATATGTGAGATTAATCCTATGCACTGAAGTATAGAATTGGAAGGCATTCTGGATAAAAATAATGCCATCCAAACTACTCTTTCTTTCATAAGTTCCAATCTGGACAAGCAAGATCATAATGTTTTCGTTTGTGCGACTGTTTTTTGCCATTTTCATACTTTAATTTTATTTATTGTCAAAGAATCATCTCAACTCAATAGATTAAATTGTTAGGTGAAGTTCTAAAATATAATTTATATTATTTTCTAACACACTCCTTCAAGTAAAAATCCTAAAAACTTAAAATTTATATAGGCTCACACTACCTCGTGCTTTTTTTTTTTATCAAATAAAGGGGAATATTAAGATTTGAACTCGTGACCACTTGGTTATCAAAGTTCTGATATCATGTCAAACAATCATTTCAACCCAATAATTTAAGCATTCTATTGCTCGTTCCAGTGTTGAGTTTGAATATCACTTCCTTTCCCATACTAGTTTTATGAACTTGGTGCTCGAATTCAGTTTCCAATTCTCTTGCATTGTGATAACCCCAGTGCAACTTACATGGCTTCTAATCCAATGTTCCATGCCCGTACTGAACATATTAAACTTGATTATCACTTTGTTTGTGAGAAAGTCACACTTAGAAGCTATCGTGTTTGCTTTATCCCTTCAATAGATCAACATGTGGATTTTCTTACTAAGCCTTTTAATAAGCATCGTTATGTTTTTCTTACTCGTAAACTTGTTTGTGCAGGCCGTCAAGTTTGAGAGAGGGTGTTAAAGAGATTTTTTCTTCTCAATCAAAATTGTTTGTGTAACTAAAAATTAGTTTTGATTCTTTGTAATTATAGTCTTTAATGCTGGTTATAGCTTCATGTAACAGTCAACCAAATCTTCTATATATAAATGTACATTGTAAACAGATAATATGTAAAGAAAATTATTTGAGACCTCACCCAACAGTTATTACTCTCAACAAGTGTGTGATTAAGCTATTGCGTCTATGCAGGACTGGTCGTGCTGTACCCTTATTGCTGAAAAGTTGTTCTTGACTTCACCTGAGCTATTGGCTGGGCATGGATTCAGCAGACTATTGGACCTATTGCTCCTAAACCCAGATAATTCCATTTCCTTTTAGTTTCTTTTGTTTTTCTGTTCAATCATGATCTACTAATTAGACCATTTTCTTTATATATTTCTCAAATTTCTCTTTTAGTTTCTTCACATATATCAGTTGAATCTAATCAACTTCTTGGACAATAGTTTCCTGTTCTTTTCAATTTCATTTATTTTCTTTACTTTCTGGTGTACAAAAGGTATGACTTGGACAAACATACGAGCGTTTCTATTCAATCTTGACTTGGAACCAAATTTCTCTTCTTATATCTGGTTGTTTTTCGATCAGTTAGCTGGCATCCTAATGGACACTGGAAATCTTACTAGCCCTCATTGCACAACGAAAGACAAGTACATGGCTACTTTGTTACTCAATGGTGCTGGTCGCTTTGGATCCAATGGTTTTTACCAGATAAGTGAGTCTCCTTTGGTCTGAAACTTCCATTTTTTATACAAAGTTTGCTGCAATTCAAAGCTTGTGTACATGCAGATTTTTCTCTAATCTTTGAGCTAAACTCTTGCTTTTGCAGTGAGATACAAAATGTATAATATCTCTGATCTTAAAGTAGTCGACATATTGCGCAAGGATTTTAAGAAGTGGACAAGTGGAGGTCTGGACTTTCACTATTCTCCATATCTGTCATTTAATATGCTACTGATTCATTGCAGTGCCAGAACAAGTATTCATTATTGGTCTGAGACATATTAGAGAAAGTAGCAGTTAGTGAAACTGTTCACCTTGGTTGTAATAAATTTTCTCAGTTTGTTCCTTATGCTTTGTCATTCAATTTACCAGGTAAGCCAGATGCAACTAGTTCAAGATTAAATGTGTCAAACGTTGGGATGAGTCCATAGGCATATCAATAGAGCAGTTTCTTGCTCACGAGCATTCTTCAACAGAAGAAATCAAATATTTCCAGCGGAGTAACTAAGCACGCATTAATGCAAATGCAGAAATGCTGTCTGTTCTTGTGCTTTGTCCTTTTTATTATTAGCTCTTACAATGTCTTCTAGTTATAAACATTATCTCCATCACTTTATATGATGTAGTTTGACTACAACTTGCTAATTATAATTTGTTGCTAATTCTCAAGAGTTGGAGAAGCTTCGGTTGCTCATGATTGTATCAGGGTATTATGATGCTGAAAACTTCAAGCTCTAAAGAAATTATTGGTTTTATTATTTTTGTTTATTTATTTACTGAATTTCTGCTTATGCATATTTTTGTTGTAAGTTAGAGGGAGATACTGGTCTCTGCTGAAACTATGGAACTTACGAGGAATCTGCTCTCCATCTTAAGTTCAAATGCCTCCCATCTGCCACACAATGCTATGCATCAGCCAGGTTAGTTTTTCTGCATTCCATGGAGACCATTCAGTTATAAATAGCAATTATTTCTTTTTCATCATTGAATGCAGGTCCACTCTTATACACTAAATCTTATACACAAAAACCCTGTGTCGCTTGTTGATCATGCAGGTCTCAGAGTTGACATGAAGGCATTTGAGATTGACAAAGTAACATCAAGAAAGACTATCGAGCGCCTCTTAGAAGAATTTGGCGGGGCATCAAGAGGCTAATGTTGTTCCTTGACAAGAAGACAGCAAGAATGCGGATACATATTTGTTACTCCAATGTGGAAATACCTAAACCAATATGGTGAAAATTCTAGTAAATTCAAAGAAATGCATCGGGCCATGGCTGCAGAATTCAGTATGATGTATATTTTCTAATGCATAGATAAAGAAAGTGTTGGGTATAGGATCAAAGTCCCACATTGGCTAGAAATGGGGAGGATCATGAGTATATAAGGATGGACAAATATCTCCATTGTTATTAGGCTTTTTGGGTATAGCCTAAGAGCAAATCCATGAGGACTTAGACTCAAAGTGGACAATTCCTTACAGAAAGTCTCCATATTTTTGTTCAGTTACGTTCTTTGAATTTGACAGACATTGTTTTCTCTTGCCAAGCTTACCTTCAATCCTGTCACTACAGGCTCATCCTAATATAGACATACAAGGTGATTTATCTTCATTAAGGAATTTGATTTCCATGGACAAACTAATGAAGTCTTGTTGCTTGGAGGAAGGGGATTCTTTTCTGTTCTGCAGTTGCAGTTGAAGATCCTGAATATTTTTTTTCCAAAGCATAGATTTCAGAAGTGGTTGTAGAAATCTCAACTTCTAATAATCCACATTCATCAAGGACCACCCTTTGCAAATCTGCTTTCACCTTTTCTTTTTCCTCAACCTGCTTTGCGAGTTCAGTTTTCTTCTCGCGCATGTCCAGCATGTGCCTGCCATAGAATTTAACCCAGTTGGCAATATCCGCAGCATCAGCTCGAGACCTGATAGTGAGACCCGTCCCAACAGAATTGACTTTCATCAACAAGCCCTGAGGTTTCTCAAATTCTTAAGCATCCACAAGATCCTCAGCTTTCATATTAAGCAACTCACTTAACTTTAGAGATTTGGGCCTTAGAAGTCGTCTGTGAGGAGGAACTCACTCATTGCTCTACCTGAGCTTCTGTAGGCCTTTTCTGCTTCATATAGTCGCATGGCTTAAGCGAAGGTTTGTTTCAGCCATAACTACAGGCTAAGGGACAGTTTCCTTCGACATTTCTTCTTGGTTGCCTGGGTGCATTAAATGGGCAGTGAAAGCCAGAGTAGAAGTTCCTTGCAAAAATTCTTCAGGAGTCTCTTGAAGGGTTCCCTCAGGTTCATGATGATGATTTTCTTGAATAATCTCTCCTCAGTTTCCCTGATTGTCAGTTTCCTTATCTCGGTGCTCTGTCCCCTCCTGAGCACTGTCTAGAGGAATAAGACTGATTCGACCTCCCAGTCTAAGGCCTGAATTGTGGATCAACCGGAGACAACACAAGTGTTTCTATTGACTTAACTCGAGCTAAGCCTCAAGTCAATAATTCACCAAATTAACCCGTCAGATCGCATCTTGTAACTATGCTAAGTGTACAATGATTATCAGTAGATGAGCTAACTAGCAATGAGAGGATGGGAGTCACGAAGAACAACTATCGTTGTTAATGAGAGAGATCAGTGTTGGATGAAGCTGACAATATCAAAGAATTAGCACAGCTGGAATTCATAGGCAATGAAGCTGGTTGAATATGTTCTTCCATATATTAGTTTCTTTAAAAAACAAATCGTGCTATATCTTTCAAGGAAGGAAGGGTTTAAGGAACGAGTATGATAATCTACTACACTGAAGATTCAGTAGCAGACGTCCCAGTTCAACTATCTGTAGATTCATTGTAGAAGTTGCATAGCAGAAGCACCATGGATTCATGCCCGAAACTCACTATCATATGGATTCATACCCGACCTTCTTTTGAGGTAAGTGTTGCTCTGGATTTAAAATTCTACTATATATTTTGTTCTAAAAGTACAATTCTTAATAAAAAAAAAAAACTCATGATATATGAAACTTGCAATTTCTTAAACTTTCAACTCTTAATTAACCGCTGCGATGTTATATATTGATATCATCACAGCTTAGTTAATTAAGAGAATAATTTGAATTCTCATGGCTAACATGAGGATCTTTTAATCCAAAATATTATTTGAAACTGATAAACCCAGATTTACCAGTATTTTTAAATAAATCTTTATTGATCCGAAACCCTTTTTAGTGATGGTCTTGGAAGGTCAATGAATTCAGGCCAGGTTATGAGCCCAAAAACCATGATGCCAGTTGGCTCAATCACCATGCCTGGATCCAAGCACAAGTATGTGAACTTGGTGCCCATGGCTCAAGCGTCTTAGTGTTTTCTAGGCTATGTCTTGTAGTTTGGATCCAGTATCATGTGTATTTTTTATTTTATTTTTTAAATTTAAACAATTTAAAAATAAAAAGATTTTAAAACTATGGTTGTATCGCTGGCCAAGCAGACCGTAACATTGACTGACCCAATCAATCACTATCACTCACATTCTCCCTCCAGTCCACTCTATAAATTCCTTCTATTTTTGGGATCCCAACCAAATCCTATTCCATGCAGTCCAATTCCCAAGACTGAGATCCAACTCTGGAATTCAATCCCAATTCCCATGTAAAATAAAACACTCAGATCCTCCTAATCCTAAACACAGAGCAGATCAGAGCAGAGCAGAGCAATGTATTATCTTCCTTCTTCCCTGTCAGGAAGGCAACCCAACAATTCCAATACCATCCAAAACCTCTCTTCCGTCCTCAACAGCCCTCACTCCTTCAAATCCTCCTCCGATCCCTCCGCCTGGATCGGCTGGTGGTCCGTTGCTCCTCCAGATTTCACTCCCGTAATCACCAAACACCCACAACCCGATATCTCCCGATCCGATTTCCTCCCCTACTTGTCCTCCATCTCCGACACCCACTCTCGTTTCGAAGACATCAAAAACCATACCAAAAACAACGAGCAGGAATCCAATTTGGACTTGGATTTGGATGCTGGAGGGCAAGGCGAGGCGCTTGTTGCGTGTTTGAGGGAAGTTCCGTCGCTGTATTTTAAAGAGGATTTTGCATTGGAAGATGGGCCCACGTTTCATGCGGCGTGTCCGTTTACGAATGGGGTGGCGAATTTGTCGTTGCAGGAGAAGTTGACTCAGTATTTGGACGTGGTGGAGGTGCATTTGGTGAAGGAGATTTCGTTGCGGTCGAATTCGTTTTTCGAGGCGCAAGGGCAGTTGGAGGATTTGAATGGGAAGATTGTGGAGGGGTGTGATAGGATTAGGGAGTTGAAGGAGACTATTAGGGTTTTGGATAAGAATTTGGTTGAGTCAGCGATGGAGATTCATGAGTTGAATGTTAGTAGAGGGAATTTGGTTGCTTTGCAAAATAAGTTGAGCCTTATTTTGTATGTTAATCAGGCTCTTTCCACTCTTAAATTGGTAATTTTTTTGCATGCCGTTTTATTGGAATTTGTTAGCACATATGCTTAGTTGTTGTTTTCAGCTAAATTATGTTAGTTGCACAGGCTCCGTTGCGCTTAAATTTGTAATTAGCATTGCCATTTTGTTTGTTTTGGCTTGTTTCTTGGGCATGCGTTTAATTGTGTTATATTGGATATTTGAGAGGGAGTGATGGTTTTATTCATAAATAAGCGTTTTAGGAAAATTATGTTATATAAGTGTTGCGCTTGGGGTTTAGGTTGTGGTTTTCTTGATGATTTGTAATGCAAGTTGATTTTTTTACTCTTTTTTTGGTGGTATACAGCTTGTTGCATCTGCAGATTGTGCCGGAGCATTGGATGTTACTGATGATTTGCAGCAGTTGTTGGTATATTTTGAATTCTGGTGTATTTAGAAGTTTTGATTGTGGTAAATGCTTATTCTTTTGACCTAAATCTTGTGCATTCTTTATCTTTGATAGAATGGAGATGAGCTGACTGGTCTACATTGTTTTCGTCACCTACGGGATAATGTAGCTGCTGCAATAGATTCCATAAACAGGTACCTTTTTTTTTCTTCTAAAAATATGTTCGCATTAGTTATTTGCCAATTTGAACTTGAACTTCCATTTGCATTGGTTGTGTTATTTAGCTCTTTATACTTTTCATTTTGTTTGAGTTGCAATATTGATCATGGGAAATTTTTTACCATATGAGGCGATGTGCTGTTGTGTGCTTGATGCGAAAAAATACTGGGGAAGTTTTAGAATTTCTTCTTATGAAGGTGTATGTAGGAAGTTCCCTTGATCTGTATTTTACTTGTAGATATGGTTTTGGGGACATATTTGGTAGTGGGGAATGTTACGGCTAGAGGCAGAAGGGGTGGTTCTTAAGTTGAACTCTGAGAAAGCTTATGACTGAGTTAGTTTGAGTTTCCTGATGAGGTCTCCTGAAAGGATGGGCAGTGTTAAGAGGGAGGAGGTGAATTAACAGCAATTGCTGTTGGGTAAGCTTGGTTTTCTAGTTTGCTTGGACTTCTATTTATGGGTTGACTTAACTTACATTTAATGAGATTGGTTGGTCCTGGTGCTTTGTGGATGATGCCTTATTCTTTTATTTGTATTTACAATTTCTTCAGTTATCATTTCAAGTAGGTCTTACTGATAAATTTATTGGTTGTTGTGTAAAATGCAATACAACATGTCATATAATTTAATTCAAAGAGGAAATGTATACCATTTTGTTTTTCTTTTGTAACTTATTACATTTGTTTTTGTAGCATTCTTTCAGCGGAATTTATGCAAGCTTCAATACATGTTGCTAGGGATAAAGATTTGCTTCTTTTATCCAAAGCAAAAACCTGGGATTCCATGTATATGAATGGAAAAGATGAAGAAGTAAGCTTAATTTCACTTATCCATTTTCTTGTTTTGACAAAGAACATGTTGCTTTTCTTGGTACTCTAGTATGGCTATATTTATACACAAGAATGCATCTTTGAATTTCATGTCATCCAAGACATTTAATACAGCATGTACTATCAAGCGTATAAAGTTAGAATGAGTGGCTGTTGTTGGTTTTTCCCTTAACTTATATTAATTGTACCTCATCTTCCTGATGCTTGTGTTTTTGCATAATATGATTTTTCTAACTGTTCTTTCAAGGACTTTTTAATGACTTGTATTTCTATTTTTGTTTGTCTTCTTTATTGAACTTCTATGAGTAATATCTGCTGTTCTTTGGAATGGATCATGTTTAGCAGGTTAAGTTGGATGATGAAGAGACCTCCAATTTTCAAGATCGTCTTCTCCCTCTCATTGTTGGGTTGCTTAGAACTGTGAGTGTTGCGTCTAGTACTTTTTCATGAAAATAACTGCCTTCATTACAACTTCTGCTGTTGTTTGTTCTTAAATATTTGTATAATTTTACTCTTGCTGCTGATGTATATACTCTTTGATGCCATATCTTAGTTCTTGTTATAGGAATTTATGTGAATTATCCAACATGAGTAAAATTTAAGTCATTCATGCTGATAGAAAAGTTTGACTTAACTGAAATAAGAATCTGGATGATGTGAGTTCATAAGTTTAAATATCAGAATTCAAATATTTTTTCCAGTGTTGGTAGGATAAATTTCTGATTGAACTTGTTTCCAATAAGATCCTTTCCCATTTATGGTCACTCTGAAGTAGGATCCTGGTAAGGGACTGTAGGTGAAGGTCCCATCCTGCAGCATCACTGTAAGATGTTGCTGCTCTTAGTTGCCAATTTGTTATTAGGACTGCAATTTGTGCTTATCAGTGCTGATTATGGTAAACCAATTGATTCTGTTTACTCTAGCACTGAACTCAATGTTTCATTGACTGGTATCAGGCCAAGCTCCCCTCTGTGTTGAGAATATACCGAGATACTCTTACGGCCAGTATGAAAACAACTATTAAGAATGCAGTTGCCGAGCTGCTTCCTGCCTTTTCGGCCCAATCTCTGGAGTCAGAGCAAACATCTGCAGAGCGAACAGCTGATACAGATGGTGAGTACAAACTACAAGATTTTTTTAAATTTTTTCGAGCTCATTAATTTGCAAGTACTTGTCTATTTTCTTTAAGATGATTTTTTGATTGGAGATGAGCAACTTGTTATGAGTTTCTGCTCCTTTTTCTCTCCTTTTCTTACACTTATGGGTGACTCAGGTGGAGGTTTATCACTAGCGAGCAAGTTAAGGAGCTTGTCATCTGAAAACTTTGTGCTGCTTTTAAGTGCTATTTTCAACATTGTACAGGTAATGTATAATTCACAAGTATTTTTCCTGGACACAGTTTTGTAAGCTTCTTGATGATGTACTGGACATGCTTTGATTTTTCCTTTAACTCAGATATACTGGGCAGCTGAAGCCTGAATGTAATGAAGGTGGATTGTTGCCACCAAAATCCATTTTTTATTTTTTATGGGAGCATAGTTGCTAAATTAAGCCTTGCTCAAGAGAATTTGTGGTTTACAAGACTCCTAAACTTAGGTTGCTGATTTGTTAGTATGCTTCGGTGGACATGACCTTGATTTTTGACTGCTTGATTATCATAGAAATGATTTGATTGCTTGATTCAAGCCTTTAGTTTTCTTCATTATATGCCATTTAAGTTACAAATAATATGATCTATTTTCATTTTAGTAAATGCAGGCACACTTAGTGCAGGCTGCTGAAGTGAAAAAAGCAATTGAGTGGATTATGTGCAGTGTTGATGGACACTATGCTGCTGATTCAGTCGCTGCTGCAATTGCAGTTGGTGCAGCTACTGCTGAAACAGCTTATGAGAGTGGTAGCCAAGGCAGTTCACTTCTCCCCTTTTCTCCACAGAGAAGTACTTCCAAGCTTACATCATCTCAGCTGAAATCAAATGATGCAGCAAGCCCCTCAAATATTTCGAGAAATTTTAGGTGAACTCTGATCCCTTTGTTGTGAAAGTTTTAAAATGTTACTTGCATGATGTTTGCCTTTTATGTAAGAGTAAACGCCATATAAAAAAAAATTGACATAGCAGAAATCACTACACAACAGAAATAATGGCTGGCATTATAAGTTTGTACAGCTCTAAGGTTATTTATTTTATTAGTGCTTTCATGATATTTTTCTTGTGACCAAATTTGTTATAGTTATTATTTAGCTTTGTGGAATTTTGTGGGTTGTTTTTATTCAAGGACCCGTGTTCCATTGCAGTTTTTTTTTTTTTGTGCTATTTGTTTATTGCTACTACTTATAATAAAAGGTGCAATCCACTTCTTTATTTTAGTTAAAGAATAATTGCTTGGCAAAGAAAAGATTTAAAATCTGTTATGAAATTCTATATAATAAAAACCAAAGAGATTTTAACAGGACTAGTTATGTTTTTTCTTCACCCTGGTCACTTTTGGAACAATATAATTGATCCTGCATTTACTTGGTATCCCTCTTTCACAACTTGAACTGAACTGAGTATCAAGTAACTTCCTGTTTAGTGTGCTTATAAAAAAGAAGAAGATTATCTGATATTAGTGTACTTTAAGAAGGTAAGAACGCTATCATGTTTGGAGGTAATCTCCAAATTGCTGATCATGATCGGAAGCTCTGTTGTGATGAGGGTTTTTTAAGTTTCCCTTGTTGTTAATTAGTCACTGCCAGTCTGTCTCATCTCTCTTATAGGCTGGTTTTTTTACCAGCTTCAGATCCCATCTAGCCAATTTATGTCAGAACAATTCCTGCAAAAATAAGACCTGCAAAGAAGGTGATTTTGAACCTTCAGTTGGGTTTTCCAGTTTGCATCTGCAAATTAATGGTGTTGATTCACTTCTGATTTACATTAAAATTTGGTTCAACTGGTGTAGTTTTCTGAACAAATTGTGATCTTTGACAGGGCTGATGTATTGAGAGAGAACACAGAAGCTGTCTTTGCTGCTTGTGATGCTGCTCATGGAAGATGGGCAAAGCTCCTCGGGGTCCGTGCTGTTCTTCATCCTAAGCTGAGATTGGTGGAATTTTTAAGCATATACAACATCACCCAAGAGTTTATAACTGCCACTGAAAAGGTTCTATATAGTTTTCTGTATCATGAAAAAAACTTTCTGTTCATGTCTGTGATGCTATTTGTACGCTAACTTAAACAGATTGGTGGAAGATTGGGGTATAGTATTCGTGGAACAATGCAATCACAGGCCAAGGGTTTTGTTGATTTCCAACATGAAATGCGAGTTAGTTTCCTTTTCCACTTTCCCCTTTATTTAAATTGTTTTTTAAGACATTTTCAGTTTCTCATCTGGCTAACCTTTACATTGATGGATGTAGATGACAAAAATTAAGGCAGTGCTTGATCAGGAGACATGGGTGGAAGTAGATGTCCCTGATGAATTTCAGGCTATTGTAGCTTCATTGTTTTATTCTGAACCATTGATCTCTGAGGCTCTAAATGATACTCAAGTTGAGATGACAACAAGCTATGGTGAAGTGGGCACAAGCAATGATGGTTCACTTGTGATTGACAATGAAGCACAAAATGCTGCACAAAAACTAGTGAGAATGAACTCTACAGAGGTGTCTTTGCAAAATTCTGTGCAAAAAAAATCGACTCCCTCAACTGAGCCAACTGAAAGTAATAAAGTCATGACTGCAACATCTTCAGCTCAGCGTAACAACCATAAGGTAAAGGAGCGCGGGAAATCCACTTCTCAAACACTTTCTTGTGGAGGTGTTGGTTATCACATGGTAAACTGGTTAGTTTCTTTTTTTACCTTTTTATATCAGTTTTTTGCATGTAGTTTTCTGTGAGTTCATTAACAACATTTTCTTTATTTCATTTAAATCTTGACTTTCTATCTGTAGTTAATGTCATTAGTTATTGCCAGTGTGGCTTAGCACTCCCCTGCTTGATGACACTTTACTTTCTCTTGTATGTTTGACAGATTATAATCTAAGAATTCCTTGTTGTGTTTTGTTATTTTCATTTTGCCAACTATTTTTAATTTTCAGCAATCAAAATACTTTCTGAAGTGAACAATCGCTGATGCCGTGTGTGTTTATTCTTTCCCAGTGGCTTAATATTGCTGAAGATGTTGTCAGAATACATGGATATGAATAATTATTTGCCAATGCTATCTTCAGAAGTTGTTCATCGTGTTGTGGAGATCTTAAAATTCTTCAATACAAGGACTTGTCAACTTATTCTCGGAGCTGGTGCCATGCAGGTACAAGTTTCTAATCGTTATCATTTGCTTTCTCCAAAGTGTTGTATTTTAACATTCTAAAGTCCAAAAAAGGTTTAGATTTTCTGGTTAACATATCATAAAAGGGAACCATTCTTGTCTTGCATGCATTTATGATATTTGGTCTGTGGGTTATCCCAATTTTATCCTCCAAATCCTTGATGTCTGTGAAGTGCTCCACCGAGTCTCCAAACACCAACATCACACCCTGAATGTTTTCCTTATCTATCTTTCTTCCTGCCAACAAACTGATATACCATGCACATTTTATCTCTCTTTTTGCTTGCCTTATTTTCAAATTATTTTCTTTGCTCTTTTATTTATAATCAATTTGAAGCAAGCTCAGTTGTTCATTTAATTACTAACTTTGGTCTATGCGATGCTGAAGGTGTCAGGTTTGAAATCTATTACATCGAAGCACTTGGCCCTTGCTAGTCAAGTCATCAGTTTTGTATATGCTACTATTCCTGGTAGGTTGATATACATTTAATGAGTGTTCTTGTTTCAAATTGTTAAGTGCACTGCTTAAGACAATTTTCTTGCCGCTCTTATTTGCTAGCTCTTCATTTTCTGACATTTCTGAGTTTCTTTGTGCTTGCTGTCTGGGCTAAGAAATCAGGCGAGTTCTTTTCCTTAAAGTACCTGAAGCACGGAAAGCATTACTATTGTCAGAGATTGATCGAGTAGCACAGGTATGTAGCTGTTTAAGCTGCTTCTCATGCTAATATTGTGATGTGTGCAACTTCTATTTAATTTGCTGAGCTCTCTTGCTACTGATTGATGGCATGCATGACAATGCATGGAACTTCTCTTTCAATGCCTGTTTGTTTTTGGGATTTCTTGTAGTTTGGAGCTGGTTTTGTCTGTGGATGAACAGGCTTTTATGCTGTTTAGTTTCAAATTTCACATGGTTTTATTTTTTAACTCAGGATTATAAGGTTCATCAAGAGGAGATACTTACAAAGCTGGTTCAGATAATGAGGGAAAGGGTGTTGTATCATCTACGTAAATTGCCTCCAGTTGTTGAGAGCTGGAATAGACCCGTAGATACTGATTCACAGCCTAGTTTGATTGCTAAAGAAATTGTAAAGGTAACTAATTGTAAATTGGAATGTTCCAAATTCCAAATACACTAGAGGCTTTTGTGGTGTCCTCTTACTGTGGATCTTGGCAATTTGGAAATGCCAAACATGCCTGCTCTGAACACTTTAGTCAAGTAGATAAACTTCAGAGTGGGGGTTGATGTGCAGATGTCTTTTCATTGCATACAGTTGTTTGGTGAAAATCTACGGCATGTTAACAGTCCTCAATCTGATTCCACTCATGACATAAACTTTGTCTTTGCTTTCTTAGATTAAGAACTTAATCTAGAAAATTCCTGCTATATGTATGAACTCAAGTAGCTGTTATAATCATTATAATGTTAGGATTTGGGAGGTGGTTTCTTTCCTTATGGTTGTTCAACCAAAATTATCCTTGGAGAATTGGACCTGATTAGCCGTTCAACTTTTGCAGGAGGTTAACTACCTACAACGTATCTTGTCTAGAACTTTACATGAGGCGGATATTCAAGCGATTTTCAGGTGAGTTCTAAACTTAGCTTGGTGAATAATACTCAGTTGCTTGCTGCAATATCAGCATATACTTTGCTGTTCCATGCTACAAAATGTAGAGTATGACTTTGATCTCATGGTTGTGTAATGCATAGTCCAATGATGACAAAAATCCTGAAGTAAAATGGCTTGAAGTGGATATTGAGGCATATTTGGTTGTCTATCCCTGTGTTTTTTATTTTATTTTTTTGACTTAAAACAGATTATTTTGAAGTTTGTTGTTAGCATTTCCAGCGATAACTAGTGAGTACAGTTAGATTACTCAATTCAGTGCAGTGGCTGGCAGCTTAGCTATAAAATTGTAATTTGCTAAGCAGTTTAGCTGTTGTTGAATTAACACATGCTGTATTTTAAATGGACAAAAATGTTTCTTTGGCATGTTTCATATGAAAATTGTTGTTGCAATCTTGAAATGGAAAAACTGCTCAGTCGAAATAATTTGTGCAAGAGTTACCCAAAATTTTCAGGATTCTTTCTATCTAATAATCTTCTTGAACCAATATTGGCATCACTCTGTGGCCAGGTCTAAACAAAGAAATTGTCCTTCCTTGAATGAAATGCATCCGGTGTGTTTAGTCTAACTTATTTTCTAAGAAACTTATTGACGTTAAATATTTTCATGGTATCCAGAACCATATTTCTTGATGAAAAATGTATTCTCATGAAAACAGAGCAAAATCTCAAAAACCCAGCAGTTTTTTTCCCTTGGGTTTTGATGGAAACGCTAATCCCTGCATTGCAATGATTTTTGCAGGCAAGTGGTTATAGACTTGCATAAAGAAACTTCAGAAGCATTTTCACGGTTTGAGATCAGCAGTCCACAAGCAAAGGGCAGGTACTGCCTTTTATTATCTTACAAGAGCATCCACAACTGTTTTTCTGTTTTGCCTGCTTCTGCATGGAAATTCATTTTCTGGAGCTCAAGTTGTTTTTGTTTGTGTACCATGTATCAGGCTTCACCGGGATATTACACTTATCCTTGGATGCATTAGATCATTACCTTCTGGTAGCTCGAGCGAATCTGGTACCCTTAACTGGGGACAACTTGATGAGTTCTTCCTACAAAGATTTGGGTCTGAAGCTGGCTGAAAAACATCGTCTTCAAGGATCAAATTGGTTGCTCATTGTAACGAGATTTTTATGGAAGATATGGGATGATAGGACCAGTTGTCAACCTATACACCTACCTTGTAGCCTATATTTGAGGTACTTCTCTATTCTGTGTTGTCAAATTCTTTCATCCACCACTTGTTTTTTTTTTCAGCCTTCAGAAAAAAAGAAAATCAAGTTACTATAAACGTAGAAAAACCACTAGATTACATGAATTTTCCATCTCCTACTTGCAATGAATGATTTTCTGGATCAGATTCTTGTGCATGAAAAAGTTTTTCTGGTTACTAATCACTGGAATTTATTCCAGGTGTCTCGGTTGTCTTTTGGTAAATAGTGGACAGCTTATTTATCAACATTGAAGTATTGCGGAAGGAAGTGTCTTTATAGCAGAATTTTTGTAGGAGTTTACAGATATTACAATTTTTTAATTGTTCGAAATATTCAACAGCTGGTTCTAGTTATCAAGTTCTTCCATGTAACCATTATTTTCAGATGCACTCCATTGCTTAATCTTCAGACAATTGTATTCTAGCATCATTAATTCGATTTCATTTCTCTGCCTTCCATGTTCTTTCTTATCATAAGCTGTCTTGTACTGCTCCATAAATTAGCCTGAAAATATCAACTACGTTTAATTTGCAAATTCTTACAGGGTAGGCACAATGTCAATATGGTTTATGGATGCTTTTTTCTTCTTTTGGTAGCAACGACGAAATGGCATCGTGCAAAAATATCTAATTTTATTTCATTGGGTTGGGTCAACTTTCAAGATGACCAAGTGACTGGGCCGTTTGAAATTATGTTTGAGTGTAGTTTGATTGATTTTGATATATTTGAAAATATTTGATTTTGAAGTGTTGATGTTAAAAAAAAAAAAATTAAATTAAAATTATTTTAATATATTTTTAAGTAAAAGCACAGTTAACATTTCTCCAAACTGGCAATTACAGTCTCTAATTGTTTTTTCACTTTCTAGTAGACAGCAGTGATCATTTCCTGCATTCTAAAATGTCTTCTCCAAGTTGAACTCTTGTCCGAGAGGCTGAGAAAGCCCAGATATCTCCAGCAAATCAAACTGACCTTTAGTTTTCTCTAATCCTAAGAATGTCACTTTTTCTATAATCCATTTTTGACTCACAGCAAATTCTCCATTGATGACATTTGATCCAACTACTACTCTATTCCCTACTATTCCGCCAGAAAATTTCACCAAGCTCCAATTCTTCCCCACCCCTCCCATGTCCACACTCTCCCCGTCATCCAAGAATGATTCCCCTGTGCTGTTTCCACTGCTGCTCAGAACCACTAAAAGATGGAATGCTGTTTTTCGAGCTTCTTTTGTCGTCATGGCTTCTTGTTGCAAGGCCAAGATGTTTCCTTCGTGAACATGAACATTAATATGATCTGCCGGTGCAGCAAGATTGATGTACTTGCCTGAACTTACAGAAACTGAGTTAGAGTAGTTGAAAAGATCAAACCAGTTTCCTGCTGGAATGTATGCATCGACTGAAGTAGCTCCTGACTTCAATACTGGTGATACCATTACACCTTTACCGATAAGAAACTGTGAGTTGACTTCATAAGTTTTGATGTCTCGAGGAAATGAAAAGAAAAGAGGCCGCGCTATTGGGGCCCCTTTAGTGTGAGCCTCATACATTAATGTGTAGAAATATGGAAGCAGCTGATATCGGAGGCCAAGCACCTTCCTGGCTGTTGCTGCAACAGAATCCCAGAGATAAAGCTCTTGACGCGTTGTGTCTATTGACGAATGATCTCTTGCGAAGGGGTAGAAGGCACCTAGCTGCATCGGAATAAAAATTCAACATCAAGTGAATACATAAAAAGAGTGAAACACCAATGCAACATCCAATTACAAGAAACAATTTACCTGAATCCAACGCCGGCAAAGCTCCTCAGTTGTGTTTCCTGAAAAACCACATATGTCAGCACCAACCATTGGAATTCCAAACAGTCCAAAATTCAGAATTGATGGTATAGTGTATGCCAAGTCATCCCATGTAGCAGCATTGTCTCCAGTCCAATGTGCTGTATACCTTCCAGAGCCAACAAAAGTTGATCTAGAAAGCACGAATGGCCTTTTACCAGTTGAATTGATCAGACCAGCATTGGTGCCTTTTGATTCCAAGAGGCCATAGAGGTTATGAACATTGTACTCTGTCATGATATCAAAGTGTAGAGATGTTGCTGGAATAGTTTTATTATTAATCGGCCGACGAACACCAGCATTGTTAATCATGTAGGGTGGGTTGTCCAGGGTAGAAGATGGGGTGGGTGTGGGATCGATGAAATTTGATATCTCATTCATGTCAATCCAGAGACCATCAACAGGGAGAAGCTCTCGAAACATCTTTATCTCATTAACCCAAAACTCTAGGCCAGCAGGATTTACAAAATCAGGAAAATAGACTTTTCCAGGCCAAACTTCACCCAGGTACGGAATGCCATTGCGTTTAATGAAAATATCAGCCTGCATTCCTCTGATGTAAGTTTCATATGATGAGTTCACACTGATGCCTGCAGAAAATTGGAGGCTCAAAAGAATTTACCAGAACCATTATATCTTTCTTCCTTTTCTTTTCTTGTTTTTTCTTCTCAAAGCCAATTAGAAAGAATTACAAAAGTTATAGGATTTCATGTTAAGAGAACTTTTGTTTCTTCAAGTTGGAACATACCAGGATCCAAGATGAGCACATATTTTTGACCATTTTGGTGAAGGGTATTGACAAATTTCTGCATTTTTTCCAAGGGAAAATTTGTAGGATGAAATGTGAAGTCCTTGTATGCATCCATGTAATCAATATCTGTCCACATGACTTCAAGAGGTATACCAGCTTTTGCATATCCAGCAACCACACCCTCAACATCAGAAATGTTCTTGTAACCGTATCGGCATTGATGAAACCCTTCACATTGTACCAAAACACAGGAAAGAACAAAAGGAGTTGTCAAGAATAAAAGCTACCCAAATCTAAGAGCATGGCTAAATGAAACCGGCAAGTAAGAACAGCTCATCATAGCTGCTTAAGAACAGAGATCATCATAGCTGCTCAAGGAAATGTTTATACAAGAAAATTTTCAAAAGAACATGGAATTGTAACAACTGATGCGTGTTATAATGGAACAGACATTGTTTAACAAAAACTGAGATATATAAAATAATATGGTCCATACATATCGGCAATTATTGAATTGATATATTCAATTATCATGCAATTTTGCAGACCACAACATGTTAAGTTGCCAGTAAGATTTGCAAAGAAAAATAGTATAAATCAAGGAAGGTAGAGACAGTGCTGCTTACCGAATGACCAATATGGCATTGGGGCAGGCCGGCCGATTAGCTCAGTATACTGCTCTATCACCATATCCGGCAATGGCCCAGCGAAAAAGTACAAATCAATAATGCCACCAATAACCTTATAAGTTATCCTATCACCTTCATAAACTACGTCCATGCCATTACTATTAAACAGTAAAACACCATGAGCAGTCCCTGCCTTTACTTTGTCATCAGCCGATGCTGATCTTACATCGATGTAGAAGGGGTGAGAACCGTAGAGATTAACATCAATATTAGCACTGCCCAGGTCAGCATTCCACAAGGTGAATGCGTCTTTAGGCTTCAACTTGAAAGTGCTCTTGGTGTGCTCTCCTAGACCGTATAAAGATGACCTCTTTATAGGAAGCCTGGAAGACAGCTGGATATACTGGTCCTTAAAGACCAAGAAAGTGTCGGGATTGGACGTGTCCGGCGATGTGTCAAAAAGAACATCACCAGAGGACTTTCGGGTGATGGTGAAGCCGAAAGGGGTGGTGTTGTGCAGGGTAAAAAGCAGGTCCGAGTTGGGGTCAGAGAGGAGGTTGTTTTCTAGCAAGACTCTATGCTTTAATGGAGAGTAATGCAGGTAGTTTTCCGGAGAGTGGCCTTCCCGGGGAACAATGTCTTCTGGGATCTCCCATCTTTGGTTTTTGGAATCTGTTATTCTGACTCTCAAACGGTTCTTAGTTTCAAAGCTGCGTTTAGGAGGCAAAGCATGTCAAAGCATAGAGCAGGAAATATGCCGTCTCCTTGTTTAAGTGTGTGGTAAGAACATAATTCTTTGAAGAGGGTAAGTTGCTCGCATAGTCCTCTAAGTTTTAAAGTTATTCATATTAGTCCCTCTATCATAATTTATTAAAATAGATGATGAGAAATTCATTTTCCCCTCATTCTGAGCAAAGATAAGATTAGAACTAACCATGCCACAAGAAATTATTAAAAAGAAACAACAAAATTGTTCATCCTAAAAAAGCCATTGACTTTTTGCCTTTTTGGTTTCTGTTTTTCAAGAACATTTGATAGTTAGATAAGATTAATGTTAGAAAAATCATCCTCAACATCAAAATAATCAAGAAAGAAACTAAACTTCTTACCTAGCAACAAGACTGAGATGTTGGATATCATCTCCGTAAACTGAGGATTCCTTGATGAGACTAAGATCAGCAGTCAACGACTTGCCTGTGAAACCAGAGTTAACAGATCCAACTTGGTAGCCATAGCCAACGACTTCTTCTTTCACTTCCTTTCCACTAATCAATGGCACCCAATGAACCAATAAGAAGAAGATAAGTAGAAGATTGCTGTTAGATTGAGATATTGCTTTTGGGTTCCTGCTACCAGTCTTGTTTCTCTCTTTCTCCATTCAGATGTCGGTGGAATATACTTTTAATGTACTCTAAAAAAATAGCAATTATTTGAAATCCCATTGTTCTTCATCTCTGGTTGGTTCGAGGCCTGCGATCTTTTTTTTTTTTTTTTTCATTCCTTGGTTTTGACGTTTGAATTTTAAATTATCAAAACAATCCTTATTTTTTAAATTTAGTTTATATTATTTTTATTACTATTTATTTTATTTAAAATTGTTTAAAAAACTACATATTTTTTTAATTTCATTCTTTTTTAATTTTTCTATATCTTAGAATTGATTATTATTTATTTTGTATTGAATTCTTTTTTTAATTAAATTTATTTTCAATTTTATTATTTGATATTTTATTTTATTTTATTTTATTCTTATATTAAAATTGGTACTTATTTTTTTATTATTATTTTTTTACTTTGATAAAATTTTTAAATTTAAATATTTAATTTTTTATTTCATTCATCAACATTAAAGTGGTTAGTAAATAAGTTTTTTGGTTGAACTTGAGTTTAGAATTTTACAAATTAAGGGTTTAAAAGATTAATATTGGTTTAAGAGATTCATCTGAAGTTGCTTGGTTTTTGTTTTTTATTTTTTAAACTCGTATTTTTTCAACTACATCTTTCAATATTTTTTTTAATTATAGATTAAACTCTGTTAATTTTTTTATTTATTTTCTATAAGATTTTTCACTAATTTTAAAAATAACTTTAATTATCTTGAGTCCTTTTTATTTTCATTCTTTGTTAACTTTAGTTTTTTTAAAAGAATTTTTTTAATTAAATTAAATTAAATTTAATTAATTAATTAATTATAAGTAAGAGATGTTCACTTCATGATATTTTATTTGGTTTGCTTTCCAGATCATTGTTCTAACAACGTATACAACTTTTTTTAGTGTCATAATATAGTTTTTTTCGCAGTTGTGTTAGAATTGTTTCGGTAAGTTTTTTCTAGGGTGGAGTGGTGTCCATAATAGAGTAACAATGAGTCTTTAACAAGTTTTTTTTTCCTCAAATATGATATTGCTGACTCAATTTTCATAATTAATTATTGGTATTTTTTGCTTTATTTATTGTCGATGTCTTTTTTAATTATATTACTAATCCAACCGACCTTATTGAATCCAATCAAATGAATAGCTCATGTTCCAGATCTTTTTTATTTTTTTAAAAACATTGATATTGCCTAAAAAATGGAGATTTTTTATTTATTTTTATTTTTTTGTGAAAGAAAAACAAAAAAACAATTGGATGTATGATTGGAGGTAATTTTATCTTGAAACTTTCGTTTCTTTTATTTCTTTTTTCTTTTTGCTTTGTCATGATCAAATGGTAAACCTTGTTGCCTGAGAAACTTGTACTATCATTTTACCAACTGGAATTTCAACATTTGCAATCTCTTTATTATTATTATTATTATTGCCAATTTTCTGGTAAATTTTGGCTGTCAATTCTTATCTGCTTAATTTCACCTCTAACTTGAACTCCTCTCCAAGTGACAAAGAGAAGCCTGACTTTTCTAGCTTATCAAATAGTCCATTGAAGCTTGCCCTTATGCCTGAATTTCCACTTTTTGTTTCTTTACAAGTCTGCAACTCTTACCACTTGAACCCCTTAGTCTTTTATAACCCTATGAATGTTACTTTACTTCCAATCCATTTTTTTTACTTCAAGCAAATTCTCCATTTATGATGTTTGATCTTACCATTGTCGTGTCTCTCCTATTATCTCACTATAAAATTCTTTCCCTCCCCTCCCATCTCCACACTCTCCCCATAATCCAAGAAAACTTTTGTGCTGTTTCCAGGGCTATTAAGAACCCAAGAGATGGAATGCTGTTTTTTGAGCTTCTTTTGTCGTCATGTCTTCTCTGTTAGAATTATGAGATTATGCCTTGAGTAAGATAGAGTTAAGTACAGTTATGTTATTTAAATTTTATATTAGTGTTTTGATTCTTCAGGATTTGCAGCAGTTGAATTCTGCTGCTGATTGTTATTTTCAATTCCAATAATCTCTCAAGTTTGTTGAGAGTTTCAATCCATTCCAAGTTCTATGTAAGCCTATATATAGGCATTCGAAATTAATGAATTATATTGATCTTTCTACTCAACTCTGCTATCTTGAATCTGTTTTTCTTATACTTAAACTACAGTTTCGAGAACTAATTATTTTCTATCAGTGGTATCAGAGCATATATCCTACGGGCTGTGAGGCAAGTATTGTGAGTGACAAACACAGAGAGGGTGAGGCAAGTATTGTGAGTGCTAAACACAGAGAGGGTGAGCAGAAATACCAGTTAGTTATTTTCCTTCTATTTCAATGTCTACTTCAAGTAATATAGCATCTGCAATTCCAATGTTTAGTGGTGAACTCTATCATATTTGGGCTGTCAAAATGAGATTTTATCTAAGATCTCAAGGCTTGTGGAATGTTGTGGTGACTAATTCTGATCCACCACTATTGAATGCAAATCCCACAATCGCTCAAATGAAAGCACATGAAGAAGAAAAACTCAAGAAGGACAAAGCCATTACCTGCCTACATTCTAGACTTGCAGATCATATTTTCACCAAAATAATGAATCTGGAAACACCAAAACAAGTATGGGATAAGCTCCAAATTGAATTTAAAGGGAGCAACAGAGTTAAAGCAGTTAAGCTTCTTGCATTTAAAAGGGAATTTAAGTTGATGAAGATGAAAGACAATGAATCTGTCAAAGATTATTCTGGCAGATTAATGGATGTTGTAAATCAAATGAGACTTCTTGGAAATACATTTGAAGATCATAAGGTAGTAGAAAAACTTATGATGTCAGTCCCATAAAAGTTTGAAGCTAAAATCTCTGCAATAGAAGAATCTTGTGATTTGCAAAATCTTACTATTACAGAGTTAATTAGCAAACTACACGTACAGGAGCAATCTTGTGTTGAAGGGGCTTTCCAAGCAAACAACAAGGGAAGGGGTGCTGGTAACCTGCCAAGAAAAAAACTTGTTAAGTTTTCTAAAGGGAAAACAAGTATACCTTCAAGAAGACAGATTTTCTTACCGTGTCCTTATTGTAGAAGAACTAATCATGCTGAGAAAGATTGCTGGTTTAAGGGTAAACCTTCTCTCCAGTGTATGTTCTGTAATAATCTTGGTCATAGTGAGAAATTTTGCAGAATCAAGAAGAAACAATCTCAACAACAAATACAACAACAAGCAAATGTTTCTGAAGAAGGCAAAGATGATGAGGAGCATCTTTTTATGGCATCACAAGCTAGCAATACTTCTGAGCTAAATACATGGCTTATAGACAGTGGCTGCACTAGTCACATGTCTAAGTTTCTGTCAATTTTTTCTTCTATTGACAGATCAGTTCAACCAAAAATCAAGCTGGGAAATGGAGATATTGTGCAGGCTAAGGGAAAAGGCACTGTTGCGGTCAGCACAAATAGAGGTACTAAAACCATCACAAATGTTCTTTACATTCCAGAACTAGATCAGAATCTCCTTAGTGTTGCACAGATCTTAGGAATGGTTATGAAGTCTCTTTTAAAGAGAAATTTTGTTTTATCACTTATTCACATAATTCAGAGATAGCAAAAATCAAAATGGATGGTAATAGCTTCTATTTAAAGCTTGATGCTGTTAAAGGACATGTGTTTAGTGCTAAGATTGATGAAAGCATTCTTTGGCATAAAAGATTTGGTCATTACAATCTAAATTCATTAAAGTTGCTGTATGATACTGGAATGGTAGAAAACATGTCTGAAATTCATGTTACTGCTCATATATATGGAAGCTGTGAACTGGGAAAGCAACACCGACAACCATTTCCCAAAGGTATATCTAAAAGAGCAACTCATAAGCTGGAGTTAGTCCACTCAGACATATGTGGACCAATGAG
>Ga0325400_1000565_pt1 | contig 27948 bp, 25 predicted proteins | sample PopdelMetagenome_2_FD_205662 | JGI IMG/M metagenome (GOLD analysis project Ga0325400, IMG submission 205662) | Populus deltoides microbial communities from Bellville, Georgia, United States - Xylem-PdKOR-R1 | ecosystem: Host-associated > Plants > Phyllosphere > Stem > Wood/Secondary xylem...
TGGCGATTCGATTCCGTAAACCGGCCAACGATCTCTTCGGCTTCCCCAAATTGATACAGGTCAGACAAGTCGATAAAATTTCCCCCCGCATCGGCATAGGCGGAAAGAATCAGCCGGGCGTCCTCAGAAGCAGTCCCGTAGCCCCGGCGGTCACCTAACTGCGAGCCCCCCAGAATGAGTTCGCTGGCTGGTAAACCGGTTTGTGTTCCAAATAATCTGTAATTCATCCGGCAAAGGACAGCCCCGGACAGCACCGAGTCAAGTAGGGCTAAATTCAGCCGTACCAAAAAAGGGTATCTTTGTCCGATGTACGAACGAAAATTACCGGTTGAAGTCGAATGTGGTCTTCACCTGTTCATGGAAGTGCTGAACGGGAAATGGAAGATTAAACTCATTTGGTGCATTCACTCGGGTATTACTCGTCCGGGTGAACTACGACGCAAACTAGCGAAAGCATCCCGGCGGTTATTAGACACCCAGTTGAGTCAGTTGGTAGCGCATGGTATCCTGACCAAAACTACGTTTGATCAAAAGCCTTTGAAGGTGGAATATCAGCTTACACCCTTGGGTGAAACCCTGATACCCGTCATCGAATCGACAGCGCGCTGGGGTGAAGCCCATCGTGAGGTATTAGAGCCTCTCTTGACCAATGAACAGCAGGCTACCTAGATTATTGGTTCGAGGGGCCAATCAGTTAAGGGGCCGCCTTCAGAACTGGTACCCAAGGGATAACCCTGTCCGTAAATCCAGGTGCCCAAACCGACTTTGCCCTGGACGCTTGGCGTCCACCTCACTCAGGTAGATTAAATACCCTCCTCCCACGAATACATCGATGAACGTCCGTTTGACAAACCGGTTGGCAACCTGTAAGCCCACGGCAGTGCCCAGCCCCACCGAATGACCATCCAAATCCCGGCCTTTGATCACAACCAGCGATCCGGATGAGCCTTCCTGGTAAATCTGCCGGTGCATATACTTGGCGTAAGGGGCTAAATACGCTCCTCGTAAAGCAGTAGTCGACTTTTGGTAGAATCGTTTTTCAATAATCAAATTCCGAAACTTGTATTGATCCGCCAGCACCAGGTCACCCCTCGAGCCAAAAGCCGCGTATAGATTGATGGAGGAGTGGTTGGGCGTGGCTACTTCCAGAGCGACCGATGCGCCCCTAACCAAGGTGGGGTATAGTAAGTTGGTTTTGATCATCACCTGGCCGAAGGCTACCGGGGTAACGATCATCAGGAGTAGGGTACCCGTAAGTTGCCTAGCCGAGTAGAAGTTTAAGGCCATCTTTTTGTAACGGAACGTTCTGCCACCCAAACTACCAAAAATTGGGATTCGCACAAGCTCCGCCCCCATCTGCATTTTAGATAAGGTGATTGGGGAAGCCGGCAGGAGACATAAACGTTGTCTTTGGCGAATAGCCGAATTATAGCTGATAGTATGGTAGGGGAAGTTCCTTACCGCTGGTGAAACGTGGATACCTATCCTGATACGATTAACCAGGTAGTAAAGTGAATTGCTTGAAGTGGTGAGAAAAATGTTTGTTGTGTAGTACAATCCACTCTGAATAAGTCAGCTCACCAAGTACGGGATTCATCGAAACCATGTCTGGGTGTTTCTCAAAGTAAGCGTCAAAATAAGCTAACTCATCTTCCAGGTAATGAATTGCAGCGTTCAAATCGGCTGTTATTAAGGGGGAAGGGGTATCGCCCAGCATGGGGGCTTTGAAACCGATAGGGTATTGCCCATCCCCTAGAATAAAGCGTTTGCTCGCTTGAGCGCGTTCGTCAGACACGTAAAGTGGTTGAGGGGATCGGCCATTGGAGAAACGAACCGACATAGCTAAATGCTCAACCATATGTTGAGGAGTCATCAGACCAAATTGAGGTTGAGTGTTCTCGTTTAATCGTCGTAGGAGGTCGATCAGATCCACTCGATTGTTTATAGTAACCATGTGCTGTTAGTGTTGTGTAAGTACCTATACAATAACCAATTTACTAAATATCGGCATGCGCCCAAATCGCTCCCCAACGTGAGACGAAAGGTGGTCAATGCGTCTACCCTTTAAAAGGAACTTTACGCGAGAATCGGTTGATCTAATGGCTACTTATTGAATAGCCATTACAACCCTTACCGGCTTACCTGAATCTATCCGTACAACAACCGCCTAAGCCATGCATAAACTTATTATTCCAGTCGCTCTGCTCTGTCTGGCTCTGCAATGCGAACCCCAACCTACGCCCCCAGCCTCTGAGTCCGTTCTATTGCCTTGTGGGGTCAACAATCCAGCGAAAGAGCTGAGGTGGCTGAAAGACATTATCACAAAAGCCGATGAAGACAAGGCAACGATGGCTTACAAAGGCAATTACCTGGGTGAAATTTATCTGGAACGATTCCGCGATCAGCCGGTTTTTGTCGTTGACATGATGATGGGCAGTGGAGGGATTTTTATGTATCTTTTTGGGTGTGACGGTGAGCGAATCAAGGACGTTAGCAGTGAAGAAATAACCACAACCATTGCCGGTTTTCAACGCAAGAACCTAATTTATTCCAACTTGCCCTAGAAGCAATAAAGGGGCGTTCAGCAAGCCCCGAATCAAAACCACGCAACTTTTTGACCCAATCAGGCTTACAGGATTGCCTTCTTGGGGGCAGGTAACCAATCAAGAACAAATCTTCTGCCCCTGATCGGCCTGCTGACCTGAATCAGGCGTTCGGTGCGAATAGCCTTCCGCCGGTTAAAAGGCCGGAACAATTACACCGGACTTGCAAACTGAGATCACCCCCGTACTGGCCAACCGGCTTTGACCGGAGAACCCCGCAGTCCTGACGGGCCTTTTTGGGTAACGGCGTCGTAGCTGACAGAAGTAGCCCACCGAAAGCGGCAATCCCGGCACTCCATTTTTGCAGACCCTACCCCACCCTCAAGGCACACCTTTTTCCCGGTTTGAACTACCGTCCTTCAGGAAGCCCTAAACCATCCCGCGCGAACAACGTTAAACTAGGATAACCTAGTTTATGTCATGAAAAAAGAAAGTCTATATGCGGGGGGCGTGCTGCTTACCCTGGCTTCGGTGCTGTATTTAACCTCCCGAAGATCCATTCCGAAGGGAGCCTCCGCGGTAAAACCCTTTGATCGGGCGAAGTATCTGGGAAACTGGTATGAGGTTGCCCGGCTGGATTTTCGGTTCGAGAAAAACTTAAACAACGCAACCGCTCATTATTCACTGAACGACGATGGCAGCATCAGGGTCGTCAATCGGGGGTTTAATTATAAAAACAATACCTGGAAGGAAAGCATCGGCAAAGCCCGGTTTGTCGCATCTCCGCAGGAAGCCCGGTTGAAGGTCTCTTTTTTTGGTCCGTTTTACGCGGGGTACAACGTTATTGCCATTGATCCGGACTATAGGTATGCGTTGGTAGCGGGCGAAAGTCTGGACTATCTGTGGTTGTTATCGCGGGAGAAAACAATGCCCGACGACATCAAGCAAGCGTACCTGGAAAAGGCGCAGGCGCTGGGCTATAAGACCGATGAACTGGTCTGGACTCAACAGGATTAAGTAGCTCTTTGTCAAGGCTATAACGCGCTGTTTTTGAGTAAAAGTTCGTTTGCCACCCACCCGGTAGGGGTTACTTAACCAGCACCCTTCGTGGTGCAGAAAGTACATTATAACCAAGCAGATGCATGACTAAAAAACGAATATTCTTCACCGGGGGATCGGGCAAAGCAGGCAAGCACGTCATTCCCTACCTGCTCGACCAGGGCCATAAAGTAATGAACGTAGACCTGACGCCTTTGGATTACCCCGGGGTCAATAATCTGGTCGCTGATATTACCGATTCTGGACAAATGTTCAATGCGCTGAGTTCGTATGCTGGCTTAGAAGAGCTGGAGCCCGGCCAGGGCGTCCCCCGATTTGACGCGGTTGTCCATTTCGCGGCCGTGCCCAGGATCTTACTCAAACCGGATAATGAAACCTTTCGGGTCAACACCCTTGGGACCTACAATGTGATTGAAGCCGCCGTTAAACTGGGCATCAAAAAGATTATTATTGCCTCCTCAGAGACCACGTACGGGATCTGTTTTTCCGACGGTCAAACCGACCCGCACGCGTTGCCACTGGAAGAGGATTACGACGTTGATCCGATGGATAGCTACGGTTTATCCAAGGTGGTCAATGAACACACGGCCCGCAGTTTTCAGCGACGGTCGGGCGTTGATATGTATGCCCTCCGCATCGGCAATGTGATTGAACCGCACGAATACGCGGAGCTGTTTCCCCACTATTTTGCGCACCCAGAAGTGCGACGCCGGAATGCCTTTTGTTACATTGATGCGCGGGATCTGGGCCAGATTGTGGATTTGTGCTTGCAAAAAGACGGCCTCGGTTACCAGGTTTTCAACGCGGGCAACGATGAGAACGGGGCCGTTATTCCCAGCAAGGAACTGGCTGAAACGTTCTTCCCCGGGGTTCCCATCACGCGTGAATTAGGGGAGCATGAAGCCTTGTTTTCGAATCGAAAGATCCGCGAAGTGCTGGGGTTCAAAGAGCAGCACAGCTGGCGGAACTACGTGAATTGGGAGCCATAACCTGACCGCGGGGGCGCAATTGCTGTCGTCGTAACCTGTGGCGAAAAAGCTAGTTTGGCCGCTAACCGATTGCGTAGTAAAGTCCGCGCAATCGGTTAGCGGACCGTTTGGTCGTAATCAGCCTTAAACCGCAATCCCGCCCACTCCGGTCAACATTTTTTGCCGAGGCCGGTTTTAAAGGCATGGCAACTCCAACTAAAGCGAATACTGAGCTATCGCTGACTGAATCCAGCGGTAAAGAATCTCTCCAGGCTGACCTGACTGACTATGTCAATTTTCTACGCCGACAACCCGCTTTCTGTGGTACGCCCGAACAGCAGCAGACGCTCATTCAACACGTCGTACGGGGCAACGAACTCATCAAGATGGTAGCGGCTGAGCGGCTAAGAATCACCCGGCACCTTGACCAGGAGAAGCATGACTGGATGGAGGTGGAAAAGCAGTTGACGGCGCCCATCCTGGAAGCTATGCAACCGCTCAAAGATGCGGTAGAGCACTACAACCGGGAGATTCTCCGGATCCGTGAGCACCAGCAGGCAGAAGCGGGTCAGCCGGCCGCGCTTACCAATTCCGAAGCGACAACCTGGCTAACCCCTGAATTGACTCCGCTGCCCAAAGGCGTCCAGTTAAGATGGACCTTTGAGATTATTGACCCCAACCAGGTCCCTAATGGCTACTGGACCATTGACGAAGCGGCCATCAAAGCCGACATTGCCAATGGCCTCCGGGAGCTCCCGGGCGTGCGCATTTTCGCAGAAGCGATTACAACCTTTCGCAAGTGATGGTACTCCGTCGGTATAACAAACCCTGACGGTACCAGTGAAGCGGAGTTGCCAGCCCTCAACAGGTCTGGTCGGTACGGGAAGGGCTCTAGCCTAAAGCCCCCGTTGAACTCAGCCGCGGTAAGTTTATGTTCAGCCCGGCTGCCGTCGCCACTACGTCTTTACCGTACGATTGTAACTCGACCGGGTTGGCATGAGCCAGAAAGATTTGCTTTACAACCGGGAAAAACCGCAGGGCAATGCGCATCACCAAACTCAATAGCCCGGGCGGTACGCTCAGCAGTTTCAGGTCAGGGCTGGCCTTCAAATCAACACCCCGGGCCTTCAGGACTGGTATCAGTTCCTGGAGGTTCAATTGAACGTTCCGCCAGAACAGGCTTGTCTGCAGGACGTTCAGGGAAGCGGCCAGGTCCTGACCACCTTTCAAAATCTCCCGGTGCAGGGCCGCATTGAGGGCGAAATGGCCAAAAAGATAAGAACGAAAGTCCGGGCTGATCTTCACCCCAAATCCCGCCGAGTGAAAGAGCTCCGTTACAGCCTGTTGCCGGCTTTTCTCCCCCTCGCCCAGCGTACCGATTGTGACCCCCTTAAGCAGCGAACCGTTTAATGTTCCCTGCTGATCATAGCCGCCCCCGGCGGTGGGAAATCCCCAGACGAGCTGCCGTGAAGGGAGCTTAGCTGCTACCTGCTGGGGTTCGTCCCACACATTGTTAAACAGCAAAACGGTGGCCGAGCCGATCTTGTCGGCCAACAAGTCGATCACCGGCTGGAGCTGGTAGTGCTGCACACTGACCAGGATCAGATCATAACCTGATCGCAACTCCTCGGTTAAGCGGGTGTTCCAGGTCTCCTGGACCAATACGCCCCTGAAGCTGCTGCGGCCATCGTAAATACGCAGACGTACATCCTGGCCCAACTGCGCCTTTTTGCCGGGCCGTACGTAGAACTCAACCTGGTGGCCCGCTTTGTCAAAGGCCCAGCCATACTGGGTGGCAATGACGCCCCGACCGAATAGAAGTATCTTCATTGTATTGACTGGATTAAGGGCCTAAATTAGCGTACTCTTTGCCCAAGTCGATTCTCCATACCCGTATACTACGGTATACTAACAGCCCTTTACGCTCATGTACCAACCGATCAAAACCCTCGTTGAGTTAAAGAAATGCAATCCGGAAGATGGGTTGGCTTTAGTGGAAATCTGGCATCTTTTTTCGGGGAAGTGGCGGATGCTGATTTTGGGCGCTTTATACGAGGAGGCCCTCCGGTTCACGCAGATCCAGCGTTTAATTCCATCCATCACGCCCCGGATGCTTTCCCGGGAATTGAAAGAGCTGGAACTGAACGGTTTAGTAAAACGGACCGTCGAGCCGTCGAGTCCGGCTGTTATCCGCTACGAACTCACCGAATCGGCCCAGGGGTTAAGCCAGAAAGTCCGGGAACTGCTTGCCTGGGGGACGGCGCATCGGGAGCAATCCATCCGCCCGTAGGTTGTGGCTCTTGCCCTGACCACTTAGCGCCAGTATGGGGGGAGATGCGTCCATCACTTCGGGGAGCGTTTTTAAAAGATTAGCGTATCAACAGTTACAGCCTCAGGGAGATCTCGTTTCCGCCTGCTCACCAACAAACGGCGTTGAGTGAACCCGGTTGTCCCAAAGCCCTTCCTATTTGTTTCATCGTGGATGCCCGCGTGTACAATCCGTAATTATGGTAAGTAAACCAGTAATCGGTATACAGGCCGGTCAACGGAATCGTCCGATCTTTGTTACTATCAAAAAGGACGCTTATCGATCTGGTTTATAGGGGCCTATAGAGACAGGCGTTGTTCATCGGCCTGGCCCGGATCGGCGGATCAACCCATCCTGGTTACCTGATTTTTTTCTTCAACGGCGATCCCGCCCGACTGACGAAAGGGATTGGCAAGTCCAGGAGGGTGCTAGATGGTTTATCCTCAAGCCTTTAACCAGGAGCAAGTAGATGGAAAAGATACAAAAATTGCACAGTGTTGCCCAGTTCAATGCCGAGCGAGGGCAGCCGGTACTGCACCCCTTGGTGAGCGTGCTGGATCAGTCCCGGTCAACGCCCGTTCAGACGGGTCGCTGGTTGTCGGAGTTGTACATCGTGTTTCTTAAGCAAGCCCGGTGTGCGCCCCTGGTCTATGGCCGCCAGCATTACGATTATGACCAGGGCACGATGCTGTTCATCGCGCCGGGGCAGGTGTTTGGTCTGGAGGAGAGTGAAGCCGACACCGTGCAGCCAACCGGGTGGGCGCTGGCTTTTCACCCCGATCTGATTCGGGGCACATCCCTGGGCCAGCACCTGAAAGACTACAGCTTTTTTGCGTATGATGTAGCCGAAGCCCTGCATCTCTCCGAGCCGGAACGGACGCTGGTGCTGGAATGCTTCCGCAAGATTGGCGATGAGTTGGCTTATCCCATCGATAAGCACAGTAAGCGGCTGATCACCAACAACATTGAACTGCTCTTGAATTACTGCGTACGCTTCTACGACCGGCAGTTTATCACCCGCGATCACGTTCACAAAGATGTGTTGGTCCGGTTTGAAGCGCTGCTGGACGACTACTTCCGATCCGATAAGCCCCAAACCGGGGGATTGCCTACGGTGGGCCATTGCGCCGAACAGCTCCATTTGTCGGCTAACTATTTCGGTGACCTGGTCAAGAAAGAAACGGGCCTGTCGGCTCAGGACTACATTCAGGCCAAGGTCATTGAGTTGGCTAAAGCAAGAGTATTCGATCTGAGCAAGTCAATCAGCGAGATCGCCTATGAAATAGGTTTTAAATACCCCCAGCATTTTACCCGGCTGTTTAAGCAACGGGTGGGTCAGTCACCCAACGAATACCGCCGGACCGCAGCCGGTCGCGGAACGGTCGTTTAATTAGCCGCTTGCCACCTAAAATCAATCCCCTAAACTGAGCCTACGTATGAAACAGGTGCTGTTATCGCTCACGCTGACTTTGCTTTTGTCGGGGTCCGTGTTAGGACAAAAAGCAAACAAACCAACCCAGAAAACTGCAATGGATACAAATCAAGCCCCGCCGGACCGGGTCCCGCCGGACCGGGTCGAACGAGCCCAAAAAAAATACGAAGAACTGTTTGGCCAGCCTATCACAGTCAGTAAAACCGATCCTGAATTGATGACCATTCTGCAACGGTTCATCTTCGGCGAAGTGTTTTTTACCGGCAATCTGGACGATAAAACCCGGGAGCTGATTACCATCACTGCGCTCACGACCAACCAGACCCTGCCGCAATTGACGGCGCACACCAATGCCGCCCTGAACATCGGAGTAACGCCCATCGAGATTCGGGAGGTGGTGTACCAATGCGCCCCATTTATTGGCTTCCCTAAAGTGCTTAACGCGGTGGACGCCATTAATAAAGTGTTTGAAAGCCGGGGCATTAAACTACCCCTGGAATCCAGGTCAACCGTCCGGGAAGGGGAGCGTTTGGAGCGGGGACGCGAAAAACAGGCTCCGCTTTACGGTGACGCCATGCAGCAGAACATGAAAACGCTGCCCGGGGAGTTTGGGGAAGCCATTCCCAGGATGTTAACCGAATCGGCTTTCGGTGATTTCTACACCCGCGAGGGTTTGGACCTGAAAACCCGTGAGCTAATGATCCTGTGCGCCCTGGCCACCTTAGGCGGCACTGAACGGCAGATGGCTTCTCACGCGGTCGGCAATCTGAAAGCCGGCAACAGCAAAGAAACGCTGCTGGCCGCGATGGTGCAGCTTTACCCCTACACGGGCTTCCCCCGGATTTCCAACGCCATTAACATCATCAAAGACGCCACAATCAAGTAAGCCATCAACGGATGCAAACGAGACTATTAGGAAACAGGGGCCTGGAGGTTTCGGCTCTCGGCCTGGGCTGTATGGGCATGAGCTGGTCGTACGGGCCACCCAAAGACAAAGCCGAGATGATTGCCCTGCTGCGGGCCGCCGTCGAGGAGGGCGTTACCTTTTTTGATACCGCAGAAGTGTACGGTCCTTACCATAACGAAGAACTGCTGGGCGAAGCCCTGGCGCCGTTTCGGGGGCAGGTGGTGATTGCTACCAAGTTTGGCTGGGCACCGGCTTCCGAGAGTGAAGCAAACGGACGGTGGAACGCCCTCAATAGCCGGCCGGAGCACATTAAGCAGGCCGTTGAAGGATCCTTGAAACGACTGGGCGTTGATGTGATTGATCTGTATTACCAGCATCGCGTTGACCCGGCCGTACCAATCGAAGACGTAGCCGGAGCCGTCAGGGACCTGATTGCTGAGGGGAAAGTCAAGCATTTTGGTTTGTCGGAAGCGGGCGCGGCTACCATTCGGCGGGCCCATGCGGTTCAACCCGTGACGGCCCTGCAAAGTGAGTATTCGCTGTGGTATCGGGAGCCCGAGTCGGAAATCCTGCCTACGCTGGAAGAGCTTGGCATTGGCTTTGTTCCCTTTAGTCCGCTCGGTAAAGGATTCCTGACCGGCGCGATCAACGAGAACACCCAGTTCGATGCTACCGATTTTCGCAGCACCGTTCCGCGTTTTACGGAAGAAAATCGAAAAGCCAACGAAGCCCTGGTCGATCTGCTGAGCCAGTTTGCCCGGCAGAAAGAAGCCACCCCCGGCCAGATTGCTTTGGCCTGGCTACTGGCCCGGAAACCGTGGATTGTGCCGATTCCGGGCACGACGAAACGTAATCGCTTAACGGAAAATCTGGGCGCGGTTGATGTAAAGCTGACGGCTGATGATCTGGATAAACTGGAAGAAGCAGCATCGAACATTACGATTCAGGGGGCTCGTTATCCGGCCGAGATGGAGAAGAAAAGTGGTCTGTAGTTGTGTATCCCCCGAATCGATAGAGACGTTATTGAAGGCGCAGACTCGGGCAAACGGGGCACGGCGTCGGTAGCCCGGAAAGGGAAAACGGGATCGGTCCCCAACGGAACGCCATCCCGTTTCTCCTTTCCGGGCTACCTTTATTCTTCATTCGATTATCTTTTAGGATCGTTCTTCGGCGCGTAAAGCGGTTAAGTAGATTCATTGATTGACTTGCCAGGTGGGCAAGCGGGTAGCTACCTGGATGTTACACCTTCGCCGGGGCAGTATGAGACTTGCTTCGGATGATACAGGCACAAAAGTAGTTTAAGGTAAATATTCCTTACACTAAAGGCAAAATTGCCTAAATTTGTGTTATTGATAAAACGATTAATTCTTATGAAACGAGCACCATCGGCGGAAAGCCTCATACTAAGGGATGTGCCCGGCCACATCAATGACAGCGAAATCCTTTCCTTCCTCTACACCAAGGATATTAACTGGCAGCATGTTAATGCCATTAAAACCTTGACGGACTTCAACGATGCTATTATTTCGGATTGGCTCAACGTCAGCGTTAAAACCTTCCGGGAATATAAAAAGCCGCAAAACAGCTTTAAGGAAAACGTCAAAGAGCAGGTTCTGCTTCTTCTGGCCCTGATCAAACACGGGATCGAAGTGTTTGGCTCCGTGAAAGAGTTCGACCAGTGGTTAAACCGAAAGAATTTTTATTTCGACAATAAAAGTCCCAATGCCTATTTGAATACGGTAACGGGGGTAAAATTTGTTGATGATCGGCTAACGGCCATGGAATACGGGGATAATGTGTAAGCGATGGAAGTATTTCGAATCAGTAAAGATGTCCACGCTCATTCATTAAGCTCATCGGGCAGCGCTAACCGGTGGAACGTGAGAGGTCAGCAGGTTCTTTATACCGGTTCGTCGCGTTCTTTATCGTCTCTGGAGTTAGTGGTTCACCGCGGGTCCATCCAACCCACTACCACGTATAAGGTGATGGTTATTTCCATCGCGGATGAAGATTACCTGATCAAACAAATTCAGATCAAAGATCTGCCCCCCAACTGGCGAACGTTAGCGGGCTATTCTGCTTTGCAAACGATCGGCTCAAACTGGTACAACAGCCAGGAAAGTCTGGTCCTGAAGGTACCTTCGGCCGTGATCGTCTACGAGTATAATTACGTCATCAACACCGAACATCCTGATTTCAGCCGTAACGTTCAGTTGGTGCGAACAGAAGATTATTTCTGGGATTCAAGGCTTTTATAGAGCAAATAAGCCAGCCCATTTTGCTAAACCGGAAAGCTCTCTGATTCGAGCCACTTAACGGATGTCGCAACGCCACTACCGGCGGTTGGCCGCTGCCGACCAGCAACGCCTACTGGTAAGGCTTTAATAATCACTACCAATACTGCCCCTTTGTCGGTGAATCAAACTTATGCAGGAAGTTTGTTCGTCTCGTTGCCGAGCGATTTGTGAGAATCTTAATTTTTGGTAGTATTGGTCATGATCGAAGTGATTATACAACCGCACCAATGAGCCTAATCGATTCGCTAAGAAGAAAAACAAGCTTTTCTCTTTTTGTCATTTACTTACGCTATCTGATCGGTGGAGCCTATGCCTTTTCGGGCATGGGAAAAGCCATGGGTGAGCGTTTTATGCCGGCAGGCTCGCTGCAGATTCCGCCAATGGGCATACCCTTGGATGTCTTCTTCGAGACGTTGTACCGAACCGGTATCTGGTGGCAATTTTTGGGGTGGGGGCAGCTTATCGCGGGCTTTTTAGTAGTCACCCAGCGCTGGAGTAGTTTAGGTGCCCTGGCCTTTCTACCCATTAGCTTAAATACCTTCCTGATTACGGTATCGATGGACTTTCACGGTACTCCCCTGATAACGGGTTTGATGGTACTGGCCAATCTGGGCCTATTGGTCTGGGATTACCCCAAATTTACTCCCTTGCTACTCCCTAATCGGGCTGCTACCTTGTCCCTACGGTTAAGTGCCGATCAGCTAGGCTCGCCCCACTACTGGGAAGGGCTAGGCCTGTTCCTCTTCTTGACCTCCATCAGCTTTGGCAATCGTGAGAATCCGCTCCTTTGGTTCGTTATTTGTCTGTTTGAGGGCCTGCTGGGGTTGCTTGGCTGGTGGCTTTTCAAACGGACCAAATCAGAAACACAACGGCTCACTTAGCCTGATTGTCGCCTTTGCAACCGCGTCTTAACGCACTACTGATCACCGATTTTCACCCCTTCGTATGCTTTACAGTCGTTCATCCTGGTTGTTTAAAGCTTGTGAATCGGCCCTGGCGGCTACGGCTCTGCTCAACCTGCTGCTGTTTTCTCTGGAGTTTTTGCCCTTCGGCCTGCTGCAGAAATACGGTTCCTATTTTGGGTATGTATTGATTGGCTCAGTGGGGCTGGCTTTGCTGAGTAGCTTACTTTATAGCTGGCGATGGCATCGACGCGAGCCGATTACTACGCTACGCAGCCCGCTCCGCCATGCCTGGCTGCAAGCCCTGATTCGCTACTGGTTAGCTTTGTCCATCTCGACCTATGGCTTTGCCAAAATCTTAAAAACCCAGTTTCAAACCCCTGACTTCTTTCTGGATACGCCCTTAAGTTCGGTCGACGGCATGAGCCTGACCTGGTACTATTTTGGCTACTCCTATCCGCTGGCGGTTATTATCGGCCTTTTTCAGATAGGTGGATCAATTCTCCTGCTCTACCGCCGGACAACCTTACTGGGCGTGGTGATCCTGTTACCGGTGATGGTTAACATTGTGTTGATCAACCTCTTTTTTACCATCAGTGTTGGGGCTTTTTTCAACTCAGTCGTTTATTCGCTGGCCCTGCTATTCCTGTTGCTACTGCACGGGGACCGACTCAGGACTGTCTTCTGGGACTTAATGGATCATCTTCCCCGGATTGAGCTGTGCGGTGGTTGGGTCAAGCACAGCCTACGCCTGCTGGTTATTGCGGTAGCCTTTGTCTCTCTGAAAGTGTTACTGCTGATTCAGCCCAGTGAGCAGACGCTTAAAGGGACCTGGCAGGTAGAGAAACTGATCCGTAACGGTCGAGTTCAACCGGCTACTGCCTGGCTGATGGATAACCGGGCCTGGAGTCGGGTTTATTTTGCGGGCAATGCGGGCTGTGCCTTTAGCCCCAACCCCTACCGGTTTGACTGGGGGGAGAGTTTACTGGGTAGCTATGCGTTTGATAGTCTGCACAACAGGCTACAGGTAAACTTTTATTCCGGTGATACGTTACGGGCCACCCTCAGCAACCGCACCGCCGATGCAATGCGACTTCAGGGGGTGCTCGGTCGGGACACGCTGGAGATGCAACTGGCTCGATTACACCGGTAAAAAAAGGTGCGGTTGCGTGGTGTTTTTCTTCTCAACGCTGGCTTTCTGATTGTAAATTAAACTACCGTTATAAAAGACAGTGAATAGAATTTTACAGTGGTTAATTCGGCCAATCAGAAGAACCTGCGCCAATCGTCCGGCGGCAATTAACCAGGAATAAGGCCAGACGATTGGCGTTTAACTTAGTTGGAGCGGCCAACGGTTACTTTTTTTCTTGTCTACTTACCCTTCAGCACTACGTCATTATCACCCGCCCACTGGGTTAAGTCCTGCTTGTTGATGGCGGCTGCCATGAGGTCAGGGAACAGATCGGGCGTGCAGGCAAAAACCGGGACGCCCAACCCCGACAGATAGCGGGCATGTTGCGTGTCGTACAAAGGGGCACCACTGTCGTCGAGGGCCAGCAACGTGATCATTTGTACACCTGAGGCAACCAGTTCAGTCATGCGTTGCCGCATGTTGGCAGCGTTACCGCCTTCGTAAAGATCAGTAATCAGGACCAGAATGGTGTCGTCAGGTTTAGTGATGAGCTGTTTGCAGTAGGTTAGTGCCTGGTTAATGTCCGTACCCCCGCCCAGCTGCACGCCAAACAGCAGATCAACGGGGTCTTTTAGGTCTTCGGTTAAATCAGCAACTGTGGTATCGAAGACGACCATTCGCGTTGTTACGGCCGGGATGCTGGCCATCACCGCGCCGAAAATACCCGAGTAAACGATCGATTGGCCCATAGAACCGCTTTGATCAATGCAGAGTACGATGTCTTTTAGTGACCGTCTGGATTTGCGGCCGTAGCCGATGCGTATTTCGGGAATAATCGTTTTGTAATCAGGCTGGTAGTGTTTCAGATTCTTACGGATAGTGGCGTTCCAGTCCATTTCGTTGTGGCGGGGACGGCGGTTACGCGCGGCCCGATTTATGGCTCCCGTGATTGCCTGAATGGTTTTTTGCTCTACTTTTTGCAGTAGTTCATCCACCACTTTCTGCACCACGCGCCGGGCGGTATCTTTTGTTTTCGACGGAATCAGTTTACCCAGCTCCATGAGCGTAGCTACTAACTGCACATCGGGGGTGGCCTGCTCCAAAATCTCGGGTTCAAACAGCAACTGACGCCTTAGCTCATCCTGCTTGAGGGCATCGTTCTGCATAACCTGCACAACCGATTGAGGAAAGAACTGCCGAATGTCGCCCAGCCACCGGGCAATGCCGGGCCGCGACGATCCTAATCCGCCTTTTCGGCTGGCGGGGTCGGTGTTGCCGTAATCAAACTGGCCTCGGCGTTCAAACTCATACAGAGCAGTCAGTGCCAGATCAATCTGACTATCCTGGTCGGTTAGGTTAACGCCCGTTCCATCGGCTTCGTTACCGCCGAGAATGAGTCGCCAGCGGGTTAGCGGGTTGTGCGTGGGTCGATCAGACATTCGTTGGTTTGGTTTTGCGGACGTCGTTCTCTTTGAAAAATAACAGGTCGGCCATGACCTCCGAGTAGACAATGGGCGGTACGTTGCCGAACGGAATCAGGCGGGGGTCGGTCTCTTTACTCGGTTCGTCGTACACGTAATTACCAAATTGGATGCTCTTTGCCCGGGCGAACATCACCTGGCCAAGGGCCGCGTTTTCGTCATAATAGCCTACCCCAATGTTACCGACCTGCGTGAGAACGGCCGTGATGCCGAGTTCGGTAAAATCCTTGTAGTAGCTGGCAATGAATCCCGCGTCCTGCACCGAGCCACGGAACCACCCCAGCTTTTCCATTTTACTGACGAAGCCATACCCGCCGTATTCTACGCTGTCAAACTGCCCATCCAAGGTTCGATTGCGACCGTCGTCGGGTAGTTGGACCACCCGGCGGGTCAGCTGCGGAAAAATGGGTTCTACGTCGGCGTCGGCCAGCTGGCTGGACCAGTGTTCGATCTGTTCGGGCGTTAACGAGAGCGGGTGTACCATGCCAATCAGGGCGTCGTCGGGCAGTTCTACTTCGTCGCCTTCTTCATTTATAAGCGTCTGGTCCTCCGTGCATTGAAAAGTGAACAGCCGGTTTTGCTCTTTGTCGAAAGCACCCCAGATTAGCCGTACGGCATAAGCGAACATGACCGGGTTACCCAAAAAGAAGCTTTGCCAGGCCCCGGCCGACCACTTACGCTGGATCACCAGATACTGCTCCAGCCGCCCCGACTGTGCTTTCACAATGTCCCGAATCTCCTTGCCGGTTTCCTTGAATTCTTCTTTCAGGTCGGCCGGTGCAGCTTTGGGAACCGTCTTGATGAGTTTATTGTCTTCGTCCAGAAACGCCAGCTTGAAATCCGTTCCCACGAACGCCCGGTAAGTTTCGCCCCCCACTTCAAACAGACGAAACAGCCCCTCGAAGCCAAAATCCGGAATAATGGAGTCGGCCAGGTCGTAAGGCGAGATGCCCAGGGTGTCGGCCGCAATAACGAAGGCTTCGTTGGCCGCAGCGCCGATGTTTTTGTTCTTGTTTTTGTATTTCCGGGCGTAAAACTCAACCGCCCGTAACGCTTTGTTGGAGCCAATGAGCGCCAGAGCCTGAACGGCGTATTCGGCCATCTTGCCACGTCCACCTTCGACCCACTGGTTTACTTTGCTCTTGAGCAAATCCACTTCGTCATCACCTCCCAGCATGGCGCTCACGGTCAAACAGCCTTTCCCTTTAGGATCGGCTCCGGCTTCAATGTAGGCGTTTAATACCGATTGGGCAAACGGAACGCTTCGTTGCCGGTCGATGAGCGCGTAAAGCGGACGAGCTTCTGTATCCGGGCGAATATCTCTGGAGCGACTTTGCCGGTATAACAGGAAGCGCACCGTGTCTGCATCCAGCGGTTCCCCTGAAGTTTGCCAGTAGAGGCCGGGCAGGGCCTTCTCGGTCAGGTAAGACGCTACCGGAGCATTGAGCTTACCGCGTTGCCGGGCGTTGTCGACCAGGGCGGCTAGTTCCGCTTCAGTAGCTGGCGTGGGTAGCAGGCCCTTGAGGCTTTCGAGCATCAGATCGCGGGCGTCGTCGTTTTTCTCGGCGTCGAGGGCCTCCCGCAGCAGCGCCTGCGATTGGTCCGTACGAATCAGGGATAGCAGCAAAGCCCCTGTCTGCCGAACGTCCGCTTTCTTGTCTTTCAGCAGTTGCTCCGCTTTGGGAATGGCCGGTTCGCCGAGTTTAGCCAACGTCACCGCAGCCAGTTCGCGTTTCTGTTTCGACTTGTGGCGAGCCATTGCCCAGATTTGCGGGTAGTATTCAGAGTAGTCGAAACGGGTCAGCAGTTTCAGCACATGCCTCGCCAACTGAACCGGATCGTAATACGCGCCTTTGGAATCAACTTCCAAACCCAGCAGCAGAAGAGGGATGCTTTCCTGCTCCAGTCGATCCGCTACGACGTCAAACAGTTCAGACCTGGGGGTTGGACAAGTTTTCAGCCATTCGTACAGGTAGGTTTTAGCTTTATCCGGAGCTTCCAGTTTTAAAATCCGGTCGAAAAGAAGTTTAACGGTTAATTCGTATTGATCCTTTGAATCAACACGCTCGTACCCTGAGTAATAAACCTGCCCGGGTGGTAGATTCATTTCCCGGCGTACCAGATCCAAATACTCGTAAGCGGCTGCCAGCGTATCGGCCCTATATTGGTCAGGTAAATAGTGCGCTAGGAGCAGTTGCAGATCCCGGAAGGTACCCGGATCGGTAACCCGTTGTTTAAGGTCGGCAATTGGCTTTGCAAAAGAAGTTGCGTCGTGTTTCAATAACTCCTGCACTAGTTTGGTATCTAATCCTTTGCGGTAGTTGTAGCTGCTTAAGTGGAGGAAATCAGCTAAGTGGGTTTTAACAAATTCGGGCTTGCGTTTCAACAGGAGCTTCAGGTAAGCCAGCATAGGCTGCTGTAGGCTAGCTAACGATGGCGTATGATATTGGTCGGCGCGTTCCAGTATCCACGTTGCCAAAGCCGAATGGGGCGAGTAGTATAACGATAGATGGTGCAATACCATTAACCAGAAATGCGCTTCCGATACGTTGTACCGGGCCAGATGGTGCACCAGGATGCCAATGGCTTCGGGACTAATCGACTTGTTGACCTGATCGACCAGCCAGCTTTCGTAAAAGCTCTCCTCCGAAAGGTTATAGCTGTTGCCGGCCCGAGGTGTGAAGGCGAAGGTCAGCAGCCGGTCGTCGGCATCGTCCCACTGGTGCGGGTCGGGCGACAACATCTTCCAGTAGAGATTAAGCAGTGTTCGGTTGTAGCTGTAAAAGCCGTGTTGCAGGGCAGGGACAGATACACTGCCATCGCGCAGGTATTTTACTAATTGTTCGTAATCTGCTTTCTGATCCTCGTAATAATACTGGTTTCTTAATTCCTCCACAAACTGCTTCAGCAATGCCTCCCGTTCAATGAGATTAACTGTCATTTTCGTTTTTTAGGTTGAGTTTCTGGCGTGGAGAATAGGTTTAAGAAGGGTGGTTTGCCACCGGTTCGCTCGTTTAAACACCCAGCAGTTCGCGCACAATGCCTAATACCTGCCCGGCCCGCCCGGTATTGAAAGGTACTTCGCTATCAGTCATCGACGGACTCGTTGCCGTAACACCTTGTCGGGCTTTTGTACCAAGCTGCCGGCGGTCGGCGGGGTCAAAGCGGGCAAACGTTCGGCGTAAGATAGGGAGCAGTTCCGAAAAATGAGTTGCCGGCAGATCCGCCACCCATTTATACAGCAGGCTCCAGAGCGTCTGATCGTACAGCAGAATAAGGCCACTGCCCGCTAAAAAGCCTTCCAGCCACGCTGCCGAATGGGCGGGCGGCTGACTTGCCGACAACGCCAGTCCAAACGCGGTGGAGGTCCCAGCCGCGCTCAGCTGCTCGGCGTCGAACAGAATCCGGCAGAGCCCCCCCGTAATGAGCGGATTGATTCCCGGCACGGAGGTGCCCGTATTGAGCCCCTCCGCCTTGAGGAGCAGTTGATGCAGCGTGTTCGTCCACAAGGTGCGCAGTTCGTCGTTTTCGAGCAAGCGCGTCGCTTCGTTCACCAGCCGGATCTGGCCCAGCATGGCCGACGCGCTGTCGTTGTCGAGGCCGTAACAGGCGTTGGGCAAGCCAATACAAACCCGCGTAATCAAGCCTTCAATAAGCTGGTTGATAACGGTCAGATCGGTGTTGCGCACGTTACCATACCGGCTTACATCCACCAGTGGGGTAAATGCCTGCATTAATTCCAGCACATCGGCCGAAACCGTAGCCAGTTCACTAATGCGGGTTAATAATTGCTCAATGGCCCCAAACAGCTCCGCCGGAATGGCGCGTTGCATCCATTCCGCCAGTTCGTTGATGCGGTTCGTTTGTCGGCTTTTATCCAGGAGAAAGGCCGTAGCTGCATTCTCAACGCTATTACCGAAAATAGCCTTTTCGATGAGTTGCAGCACCATTTCGGGTTGCCACTTCAACGTCCAGACTTCTTTGAAAGTGCCTTTGGTTCGGGCCGTGCCGCGCGTACCCCAGGTGACCCCCAATACAGTCAGGCGGTGAAGCAGACGACTTCGATTCAGGTCAAGCTCTTTGCGAAGATCCAGGCTGTACTCTTTACGTTCGGCGGTTTGGGGCAGCCGTAGCTTTCGGGTCAGTTCGTCAAAATCAACCTGTAAGGGCAGCCTGGGCGCATCATCAGGGACGCGGCCCATCTTTTTGCCGACAATCAATTCGTCCTCCACCAGCTTCAGCAGAACCCCGTCGCCGAAGCACAGCACCGTCTGGGTAGCTTCGTTCAGCTCGACCAGTCCGGGACGCGGAAAACCGCGCAGACCCGCCAGTGACTCCGCCAGTCGGTAGGCTTCGATGATGTGGGCGGTGGAGGTGTCCATTTTATTCTTACGGAATAACTGCGCTACATGGGTTAGCCAGCGAACGCCATTATCGTCGGGATGCTGCCAGTTATGGTCGTACCAACCGGGCGAGGTAATCCCCGCGCCGTAGCCGCTTCGCCAGCCAAGCCGGTCGTACGTCCACGGAATCCAGGTGACCCGAACGGACGCTTTGGGCAGGCCCTTCAGCCGTTTGGTGTCCTCTTTTTTCGAGGTCGGCCAGGGCGTCAGACCCGGCACGTGCCAGGCCCCACATACCACAGCAACGTTCAGAAAACCATCCGTTTCTGCTTGCCGGATAAGCTGGCGCATGTACGCTTCGCGCTGGTCGTTTTCCTCATCAGGAGCCGCGTATTCGCGCAGAGCCGTCATCGCCTGCTGCACCGCGTCGAAGTGGTCGAGCGCATGGCTTTCGCGGTACCGTTGCTCCACGTGCTGCTCCCACCACGCTTCACTGTCGTCATAGCCGTCCGCCTGCGCCAAATCCAGTAACGAGGTGGTTTGGGCCGGGCCGCTTTGAGGCTCGTCGATGGTTGTTGTGTCGGCGGTTACCGAGCTTGCTTCAGGCACCTCGTCTGGCTTCCTGTCGTCGTCAGCGGTCACTTGGGCGGTTTTTTTTAACTGGCTCAACGCGAACGAATGGCTCAGGGGGAGGTCGATCATACGAGTCGGCACGTTCTGACCAACGGCCCACGTCAAGGCCTGCCACTCGGGCGAAAACTGGGCAAAGGGATAGTAGACGGCCTGTTGTAAATCATCGGGATTATACCCAAGAACCGCAACCGGCGGCTTTAAATCCTGACTGCTCAGGTAAGTCAGCACGGCATCCAGTTCGGGCGGCCCCTCAACCAGGACCAAGTCCGGCTGAAGCTGAACCAAAGCATCCCGCACGTACCGCGCCGAGCCAACGCCGTGGTGACGAATACCAAGCAGGGTCAGTTTCATAAACTAATCTCCTTGCACGCCCGGTACATGTCGCGCCAGTCTTCGCGGGTTTTCAACACGGTTTCGAGGTACTCGTTCCAGACGACTTTATCCTGTACGGGATCTTTCACGACCGCGCCCACTAAACCAGCCGCTACGTCGTCGGCCCGTAATTGCCCATCGCCAAAATGCGCGGCCAGTGCCAAGCCGCTGTTCACAACAGAGATGGCTTCGGCGGTACTCATGGTGCCGGATGGCGTTTTTAGCTTGGTTTTACCATCGTCGGTCAGTCCCGCCCGTAATTCGCGGAAGATGGTTACCACGCGCCGGAGTTCGTGCATCGAAGGCGCTTCGGCGGGCAGCTCGAGCGTCCGGGCGAGACTCGTTACCCGGCGCTGTACAATGTCTACTTCCTCGTCCATGCTGGTCGGCACCGGCAGGATTACGGTATTAAACCGCCGTTTGAGCGCACCGGATAGTTCATTGACGCCTTTGTCGCGGTTGTTGGCCGTGGCAATGACGTTGAAACCCTTGACGGCCTGAACCTCCGTATTCAGTTCAGGAATGGGCAGAATTTTTTCGGACAAAATCGTAATAAGCGTGTCCTGCACATCCGCCGAAATCCGGGTCAGTTCTTCGATGCGGGCAATTTTGCCGGTTTGCATGGCCGTCATCATCGGCGTGGTGACCAGAGCCTTTTCGGACGGACCTTCGGCCAGCAGCCGGGCGTAGTTCCAGCCGTAGCGGATTGCTTCTTCGCTAGTGCCCGCTGTCCCCTGAATCAGCAGGGTCGAATTGCCGGAGATGGCAGCCGCCAGATGCTCGGCCACCCACGACTTGGCCGTACCGGGTAAACCGTAGAGCAGCAGGGCGCGATCCGTGGTCAGTGTCGCAACGGCGATCTCCATAAGTCGGCGGCTACCGATGTATTTTGGCGAAACGACAAACCCGTTTGTAAGCTTGCCGCCTACCAGATAGGTGACTACCGCACCCGGCGAAAGCAGCCAGTTGGGCGGACGCTGGGCGGTATCTTGTTTGGCCAGTTCAGCCAGTTCTTCGGCGAATTGCTGCTCAGCGTGTTGACGCAGGACGTTCATAAGGTTTGGTTTGTGGAGTGTTTGTCGTTCAGTTATAAGTCGGCTATGCGCTGGCGCAGGTCGAGCCAGCGGGCGAGAGGGGCAACGAGCTGGTTTTGAATACCCGTTTGCTGGTACGGATGGAGATTAGTGTCGTTGGACAATGATTCCCCAGCCAGCTTGCTCAAGGCGATGGTTGGGTGAATGACCAGTACCAGATCGGCCAGCAGCTGGTGGTGTGCGGAATACAGCTGATACTGATTTTTAATGATCTGTGCCAACTCCAGAGTGAGCCATTCACTAAAAGAGGCTGACCAGGTTTCGGCCCCTACAGCAGTCAAATAGCTATAAGCTTCCGGTTGTTTGGTAAATTCGTCGGAGCCGATCAGTCTGTCTTCCCGCGTGCGCTGGGGTAACAGAGCCAGTAGCTGAGCCCGCTGATGAGCCGGTACAGAGCTGACCAATTCTCTGGCTAATGGCGTAAGCTGGTGCCGAATCACGCTCTTGGCGAAGTGCGTAATGCCTTCCCCCGTAAACCAGCTTTGCCGCTTTAACTGACCAAACAATTGTTCATCCGAAGTGCCGAACAGGTTAGTCCAGCCGGTAGGGTGCAAAAGGCTTAATAATTGATACAACCAGTGTCGGATTTGCTTTTCGTTTGGCAGCGACGGATCTAGTTCAAAGCCGTAGCCGGTCATAACTTTTTCGTTAAAAAACGTGTCCGGCCGCTGGGGCAGATCCAACACGTTTACCTTGTTGATGAGCAATTCGCGTTTCGTGGTCATGTACTGACTCAGTGCGGCCCGTGTCTGGTAAAACAGCGTTGATTCGGGCTGATCGAGCAGTAGAGCTACGGTTTGAAGGCGTAGGTCACGGTGCGCAGCGGTTGGTTTCTTGACCGTGTCCAGTTCAGCCAGAACACTTTCTGCAAACGGCACATCGTCGGGCCGGTTTCTTTGGGCCAGCAGGCTCATCCACTTCACCCGATCCTTGGCGGATTCGCTTGGCCAGCTTGCCGCCAGCAGGGCCAGCGCTTTGGCCGGGTCCGTCTGGCGCAGCCGTTGAAAAGCCACCGGACGTTCACGGCTTCGGCCTTCCTGCCAACTGTGTTCCGGGTCGATTGAGGTCAGATAGTTCCAGTCGGTATTGAACTGACATAGCCAGCGGCCCCGCTCGCCAATGGCTGTCTGTAGCGGGTCGTGTATATCGGCGTACAATGATTTACTGCCTAATGCCAGCAGGGCCGTCAGCTTATCGGGCGGTAGTTCCCAGCCCCGCTCGACGCAATGGCTCAGCCAAAATCTCAGCAAACGTCGGTTGGGGATTGGTTCGTCCAGGATCTTGTCCAGCAACCGCATCGCTGCCTTAGGCGCATGGGGCTTGGTTTCGGGTTCGCAAACGGGGATGTCCGGCAGAGAAAGGGCTACCGGCTCACTTCCGGCCCGAAGGTAATTAGCTGCCAAAGCGGCCGTTTGCAGGAGTGTTTGTTCAGGGGAATTGGTTGGCTTGGCAGATTGTAAATCTGTCGGCAAAACGGCGGGGTCGAATGCTTTACGTTCGGTCCCCAACAGGGCCGTATCGACCAGCACTTGCCACCAGGTTGGATTCGTCATGGGCGCCCGTTTTAAAGTAGATGGTAAGAAGAAACGGTTTCGGTCACCCAGACGCCCAGCGGCAAAACGTGAGTCCCGGCTCTTACGATAAACGCTTTAAGCGGGTGCCCTCCGCTGATAGCCAGCCACTTGTAAAAGGACTCCTGGGACCAGGCCGGGTTGATGGGCTGACTGAGTCCGTGGCTGTCACGTAAATAATGGCGGCCATTATCGGTCAGTAAGGTCAGCGGCCCGACTATCTGCGGGACCTCATCCAGCCAGGGCGACTGGCTTAATACGGCTGTCAGCGCCTGTTGCGCATCGGTCCAGTGGTCACAGCCAGCCGGTAAAGCATCGGTCTGGGCTTGCTGGGTCGTGGCCTGCGTTTTCAAAACGGCCCGGTACGGCCATCGACCGGGGAAGAACACCAGCGTTGCTTCGGTTGATGTACCCGGTACGAGCAACGTCTGGATTGGCGTATTTTTGTAGGCAAAGTTCAAAACAAAGGCGAATCGGCCGGATTGCTGCCCGTACAGGTAATTGCGCTGAACGGTCAGGTCGTCTTCCATCAATGTCTGTCGGGCCAAGACCCAGAAACGGTCAGTCAGTGTCTCGGCCGTTGGCGAATCAATGAGGTCTTTTTGATTTACCGTCAGGCCAACGGAGGCTTTTACATCATCCTGCAAATCGGTGGCGAGTTGGTCGAGCCGGTTAAAGGCCTGAGTTAGCAGATGCAATTGCCCCAGCTGGCGCAGCGCTTCACTTTGCCAGTTTTTGCCCTCGTAGTAGGGGAGATTGCTTAACTGCTTCACTCGTGTCGCCAAACCGGGGGCTTTTGCATCGACCATACGCGAAGCTGTCTGCTGCCAGAACGTAGCGCTTTTGTCGGGTAAGGTGAGCAGACCCGTCCGTACCAGATCTTCGGTCCAGCGCGAGAGTTCGGCTACTCCGGCCCGGACGCTGTCGAGCCGGTCCGTGGCACGTTTCTGCTGGTTCTTGGTTTTGGCCGCCGGTTCCGATGCCGTCGGTGAATGGGTAGCTGCCGCGGATGGTTCAGCAGCCTTGCTTACTTTCTCTACTCGCTTGTCTATCCACTCACTTACCCAACCGGGTTCGGCTGCTGGTTTAAACGAACTGGGTTCGCGGACATACAGCAGCAGCAGGCCCAGGCCATGTTTGCAGGGAAATTTCCGACTGGGGCAGGAACACTTAAACGCAATATTGATCAGGTCAGCCTGGGTGCGGTAAGGGTCTTTGCCGCTCCCCTGCACTTCGCCCCACAGAACGCGGTCGGTGTAGGCTAAAGTCGGCCATTTCTGGACGTTGGCCAGGTCCTTCCCGGCTTTGAGCGAGGCCGCATCGGGAGCTAGCGACTGAATTTGCTCTTCGGTAAAATGGGCCACTAGTTGTTGAGGTTACGCTAAACGCAGCAAAACTAAGCGATTTGGGCATGCCACCAAGGGAAAACGGGCAAAAGAACGGCAGTCTACCGAACCGGGCTAAGAATTTAAAACGATCGGCTTAATTCATTCAGGCGTAGCGATGGCTTCGTTCACGAAAACGCTCTGGATGCGGGATGCTTTTATCCCTCTCATGCCTTACCGGTAGAATTGGCTGCTCAGGTAGTTGTAGCTTAAGGCGCAGTGTTCCACAATACGACCTGCCTGATCCAACACGACTAAAACCGTTTCTCCTTTTCCACCCCCTTGACTCAGGTGAATCCGGACGTATTTCTTATCCCCCAAACTGATGTGGTGCGCAATCGTCAGCCGCCGGGCATTGCGCTTCACAAAGGGCCACTGCATCCGGGACCGAATCCCGGGGGGAAGGTGGACGTAAAAACGACGCCTGATATTTTGCTGATAAAAGGTTGAATCCGCTTCGCCTTCGGCTTGGATGCGCTGCTGAACCCGGTCCGGTCGGTCACCCCCTGGAGGGAATAACATTTACGGGCAAACGGCGCCAGCAGGGTCGCGTCTTCCTCGACCAAGCCCGTCGAATAAGCCGTTATTGCGCCATACGTTCGGGCTGACAGCAGACTGTCGGCGTAAAAACCCAGTGCCAGTTGTTCATAACACCGGGTTTGCTGGGCTAACTCGTCCTGGTTGGTTTGTAGAAACGCAAAGGCTTTCTCCAGACCCGGATCAATACCTTGCTGCATCTCGCTGCGGTGGTGAGTAACGGCGACATCAACCGGTACGCCTTTGGCTTCGTAACTTACTCGTTTGGCGCTCACGGTCTGGCCATTGGATAAGGCCACCTGCCAGCCGTTGGGTAGCTGCTTGCCAAGCATTGGTGAAAAAATGCCGTTGCTGTTTTCCCCAATTAGCTTCACATAGGGCAGTTCTTTGAGGTACAGGGCGCAATGATCACCGGCGCTGATGGTGGCCCCGCTAGTCAGGAGCACCGTCGGTTTAAGGAGCTGTTTTTCGCCTTTAGGCGATACATGATAAGCCCCCCAGGGCGAGTACTCATGCCTGGGTTTACTGATCCGACTGCGTGCAAAGCCCACCAGTTGCTTGACCTGAATCAATCGACCTACCAGAGCCCATAGATAAGCCGGGGAGCCGCCCCCGTTGATGCGAATGTCTATAATTAGTCCCTTTACGTCCGCAAACGAGCTAACCATCTGGTCTAACTGCTGGCCGAAGGTGTCCAAAGGCATACCGCCGAAGCCGTTGAGCTGTAGATAGCCGTAGTCTTTCGAGCGGCAATAGCCGCCGATCTGATAGGGCGCACTCTGGAAAGGTACCAGCGGTCCAAAGCTCCGCTCCCGTAGTTGGTCAAGGGTTACCTGATGAAACTGAGCCTGTAGGGCTTTTGTGGGAAACTGCTGGTAGAAAGGGGCATACTGCGCACTGGCGGGTAAGTCGCCGGTGGGTGAAATAACGACGTGGCCGTCTTTAAGGGGAGCAACCATCGCCTGAAAAATAGCCAGTAGCTGGGCATCACTGGTGGTCGGCGTCACCTGTCCTCGGAAGCGATGATATTGCTGATACCAATCGAGGTGGCGGGTCTCAAAGTGAGCGTAGTGCTGATTGAAGAGTTGCCAGAATGCCTCAAAGTTCCGTTCGGGGCTCTTTCTGGGTAGGGGGTTGAGGGCTAGCACTTGCCCTACAGAAATCAGGATCAGCAGGAGAACGATCTTCATAAGACACGATTGGCTGCTTTTTTTGATAAGAAGCGGAGCCGTCTACTGGCTTGAAAATAGGTAATTGCTGCGTAAGATCCCATACCCTTTACGCTGTAGCTGCGCATTATGCATTCGCACCAACCCTTCATAAGACTTCTGATCTGGTCATAAAACGGGGCAATTTGGGGGCCGCCCAAGAAACACAGGCTTTATCCTTTTCTCCCATCCATTTCATGGACATTCTTAAAGTTACTGGCTTTCCAGTCAATGATCCCTCTGGTTAAACCGATGGGAGCCCGGTTAAGCGAAAAGCTTAAAAGAGATTAATTCTGTCTTTTTCTCTACAAAACGTATACCTTTCCCAGACACCATTTAGAAACTTATGAAAGGCATTGTTACGCTCCTGGTCCTGTTGAGTACCGTCCTATCGGTATCGGCTCAAAGCTCCTTCAAAGCGGGCATCAATACCGTCTTTTTTGGAACGGGCGACCTGCGGGGGGCCGAACTCTACAATGAGTACAATCATTCCCTGAGCCCATTCGTTACGCTGGCTCCATCGCTGCATGCCGGTTATGGCGCTAGCCGCTCAGGCAATGCAAAAGGATCCATTGCGACGGATGTTACCTTCTTTTTCTCGCCTATGCGATTTCAGCAGAGTAAGGTCCGCTTGGGCGTTGGCCCTTCCCTACGGTTCTTGACTGACCAGCGGCTATCCGCCTTTCCGGTTGAGCAGCCATCACCTCGTTAATGGACGGTGGGCTACACGGTTGCCTTAGAAGGCGAATTTAATTTGTCTAAAAAGTGGTTGGTGGGGGTAGGCGGCTCAATTCAGTCCTACGCGAGTGGCGAGATTGTTTCCAGATGCGGCTTGAATGTCGGCAATAAATTTTGATACAACCAACCTAAAAGCACTTAATACAATCGGTAGAACAACGCAATTCCGAAAAGTTGTCGCCATCATGCGCAGCTTCATTCGGGGCGATAAGCCTAAGGCTTGGTTGTAGGTCACAACTACATTTTTCAAGCGGTTTCTACCTGAAGCCAGCCAATCAGTTCTTAAAAAGTTACCAATATTCGCAGGGACTCCTTCCTGGGTCGATTCGTGGCCGAAAGCCTTGTCTGCTTTTTTCCAAAGCTATTTCGTTCAGGCGGGAATTAGTAAACAGGTTGGAATCGCCTGGAGTCCTGATTCAAACCTGTTTGCTTCTTTTCCGGGAGTTATCCTTTCTTCCGAGGCCATTACGGAGACTATTGCCTTGCCTTGGCTTTGGAGATGCGTTTTCGCCGGCCTTGCGGAGAATCCTGACGATGGGTAATAAACACCAAGCCCGATCATGGTGATCGGGCTTGGTGTTTATTACTTACTCTCCTTGATAATCCGAGGCTAGTTCGCCCTGGCATAAACCGGCCAATAGCAGTCGTTTTATAGCCTGTCATAATGGCCACCGGTAGAGCTACTCCTTGAAGTTGATCCTGTAAGCTAGTTTAAGCGCTAAGTAACTACGACCTCTGTACTCGTGGCTACTGCCCCACCAGGTTTTCGAGTTGCCATGTTCACTGTTCTCGTTGAGTACATTAGCTTCGGCGGCCAGTGTCAAATGCCTGGATGCAACCCCAAGCCGGCCCACTACGCCTGAACACGACCCCAGAGCCATCGACCGGGTCGTTGTCTCGGTGACCAGCTTCCCGTTGCCCCGAAAAAACGTACCCACCCCCACGCCGACAAAGGGGACCCATTTTGCCTCATTTTTAGTAAGCCTGTAATTGATTAGGAGCGCAACTGAAGGCATTGAAGAGGCTTTGATGGCGTGG
>Ga0325400_1000568_pt1 | contig 27900 bp, 13 predicted proteins | sample PopdelMetagenome_2_FD_205662 | JGI IMG/M metagenome (GOLD analysis project Ga0325400, IMG submission 205662) | Populus deltoides microbial communities from Bellville, Georgia, United States - Xylem-PdKOR-R1 | ecosystem: Host-associated > Plants > Phyllosphere > Stem > Wood/Secondary xylem...
TTAATTTTTAATTATTATTATAATCGCCTCTGTCTTTTGTGCTTTTGTTGTTAAATTTATTTTCTTGTGCTATAAATGGATATATCGTTGGCAGCTTGCAAGGTTTAAGAAGTAGCAGAAAAAAGATAGGTGTGTATTTGTCGGGTATACGAAACATGCACGCACAGAGAGTGGAGGGGACCAAAGCGACCAATTAAAAGATGACTGAACTTCAGCTTTTTTGCCCTTGTAGATTCGTGAGTGCTCACTCCTCTACCCCTACAGTTCAAGTTTCTCAATAATGCCCTCATGATTTCTCCGAAAGATCTAACGTCACGTCAACCGCCTTATCTTTTTTCCGAGTCCCGATGTTCTGCACACGAGTGTGTTTGGTACTGAAATAACTATTATGATTATAGTTTGAAAAAAATTATTCTATAAAAAGTATTTTTAGTTAAGGTTAATTTAAAAAAATATATGTTTGATTAAAATTATGATTGAAATTAAGGTTGAATAAAAGGTAGTTTAATGTGTTTGGTTACAAGAATGCTATCCAAATTGAGGTTATAAAATAACTAAAATATATATATATATTAATATTAATAATTTTTAATTTAAATATTGTAGATTTAACTACTGGTATTACATCATGAAATAAATAATACTTTATATAAATTCATCCAACAAGAACTACAATTTACATGGTTTTTTGAGCGAGCAACAAAATCAGGTAAAATATCATCATGAACAAAATTAAAATTATGATCAAATTCTGTAAATGCTAAACCATCATGCGATCTCTTTCTAATTGATGCAATGTCATTGAATAATGTTAAATACTAGTTTTAAAATATAATTAAAAATTAAAAAATTAATTTTTTTAATAGATCAAATCCGATTCAAAATATTTAGGTTTACGCTGACTCGATGCGGCAATTATCAATGAATAAGCCGAACTAATTCACTTTGCATTGTTCACTTAAATTGAACAATGCAAAGTGAATTAAGAACTTACTTTGCACAGTTATGCAGAGTGAATTTAAATTCACTCTGCTGAGACTAAACGCGGGTAGAAGCAATGAATTTTTGTTTTTGTTAAACTTGAGGCACAGCCGCAAATATGGTGGGTTCCACCCAAAGAAAATTCCATTTTTAACTAAATATCAATATCTGCAATATATAATTAATCTCACTCGCTGCCGCAGTGCTAAATGGACCTGTTTTTTTAAAATTCCATAACTAAAACTATTTTTATTCAAATTTATATCTTTCTATCTGTTTTTCTTGGTTAAGAGGCCAGCTTCAATTGTTTATATATTAAACTAATAATAATGGGTCACTGACCTGCTTGCCCTTGTATTCTTATTTCATTTATGGAATTTTTCCTTATAAAATATATTTTGTGAATTCTATACAGATTAATACTTGAAAAATGAAAATACATAAATAAATAAATAAGAAATGAGAAAAAAAACTAAATTTAAAAACCCAACTCAATAAAAATGTATCATTTGATTAGAAATAACAAGGTGAGAGTTTAATTACAAATATAAAAAATATTATATTTAAAAAAAATTAAAAAGATTTAATGTAGTGAAAAAGTCATATACTAAAAAATGAATTTTTGAATCAAAATAAAAATTGTCAAGATTGTGGGATTAGACATTGTTTCTTAGTTTTTATATTTCAATCCTATATCTTTTAATTTGGTATTTCTTTTCATAATCTCAAGTCTAATTCTATTGAATCAGGCTATAAAAGGATTCAATTGCAATAAAAAATATTAAAAATATAAAAAAAATATAAGGTGTTTATTTATTTATATAAGCAACGATAAAGCAGGTGGGAGTAGAGCACTTGAGGGAAAAACCCCAGATATTCTTTTATATATAGTACAATATACTCATAGAGTGGGATCACCATCCATATTTTTTATTTTTTTTAAAGCTTTTTGTATTATATGGTTTAATATTCATGGGATTAGAGAGGAAAAATTAGAAAAGAAAATAATAAAAAATTGAAAATTTTGCGAGTTTCTTGTAGGAAAAAAGGCAAAATTTAAACTTTTTGAAAACTATAGAGGCAAACTGTGAAATTGCAAATTACAAGGATAGAAATGAAACATCGATGAAATTATTAAGGGCAAGAGTGGACTTTTGTATAAAAAAGGCGTATGACCCGGCGTGTCAAACGTCAAGGAAAGGACCGAAACACGTGAGCAAACTGAAACCGAAAAAGCACTTGCGTGGTTACAATAACTTGACTTGTAGAGCGTGAGACCGCGAAAAACAAGGACTGTTAATTTTTCAGTTTAGATTCCGTCAGCATGCCGTTAGGGCTGGCGATGGTACACAGATGGCCACAGTGTTTGTCTTCTTCTGTCAAGTCACAAGTCTCGACAGGACAATCAGTGACACCGTTAGTGGTGATTTACCAAGGGTGGTGAATGCTAATTACATGTTAGTGTGGACTTTGTACTTTGGATTTGTGTTGTAAATACTTTTCGAATGTCCGCCAAACTAAAACTCTGTTCATTCTTCTAAATTTTAGAAGTGAATTTAAAAAAAATTAATTTTTTTAATTTTAATTTAATATTTTTTTTATGTTTTCAGATATTTTAATATGATAATATCAAAAATAATTTTTAAAAAATAAAAATATATTATTTTAATATATTTTCAAGTGAAAAACACTTTAAAAAATAACCGCAACTACATTTCCAAACACTCTTTTACTAAACTTAACTCTATAATTTAAGCTATAATTTCAAGGTTATTTTATAAAAATTATTTTTTTAAATATATATAACCATGCAACCAACCAATTAATTATTTGTAAGAAATTAATGGCTTTTGTATTAATTGTCTTGCGATGATACAATTTCAATCATGGTTTTAAAAGTTCCCTGTCATGATAGGCAATTATGTAACGAATTTTTGGATTTTTTCATCGTGCTGAAATGAGCAATGAGCTTGGTGGAATTAACCAGTCTCCAAGTTAACGATACCACCTGGGTAGATCTATATAAAACGTGGTTAGGATAAGATTTTACATGTCTTATACATGTTTTCTCGATCGTATCAATGAGCATGAAAACCCTAATCAAAGAGACAGGTGGTGTCTATCTCCTGTTTACATAAAAAAAGGTCACTCCCACATGCATGGTAGAGATTATATTCATCCTCTAAAATGCATATAATCTCCTCATATCATGGTATTTTTTGCTCATGATTGTCCGAGTGGGATTTTAAAGGGCAGCGCTGGTGTTGGGTATATTTTTATGGCTATTTGACGCTTTATTTTTAGATTTTTGAACATAACTGGGAGATTTAATTTGAGAATGTTTTTTTTTAATCATGAATATTCAGATTAATTTACGTGTAACTTGATTAATTTACTAAAAATATTCATCTTGATAACGAGAGTGGTTTTCAAGGTGTTACACTTGCCTAATTTCATGCATGTCATTTTGCTATATTTTCTTAAGAAACTAAAGTTGTATATGTGTGATTGGAGGCACACGTGATGAAGCTAGTGGTTGTACAATGTAATGGGGAGGAGGCAAGGCTATGAGATATTTTTGTGGGGCTAGAACAACCTTAACAAACATTTTTATTTGCACGAGGGCTATTAAGCGAAGTTCCAGAAAAGTTGATGTATTTGTGGTGGGAAGATTGATTACTCTTTTATGTTTTGTTATTTCTATATTGTATCAATATATATAGATGAAATTTAGGAATATATAAGAAGAGAAATTAATAAACTAGATTTTATTCTAATTTCTCACAAACTTAAATATAATTTTATTGTCAAAGAATCAATTTAATCTAAATACTTAAGTTGTTAGATGAGGTTCCAAGATATGATTTATATTATTTTTTAACACACTCCCTCAAGTAAAAGCTTTTTGGCTTGAAACTTGCACAGACCCATATTTTTTATGCTTAATTTTTATCAAATAAATAATGATGGTGAGATTCGAACTCGTGACCGTTTGGTCATCAAGACTCTGATACCATATCAAGGAATCATCTCAACCCAATAGCTTAAATTGTTAGGTGTTGTCCCATGATATGATTTATATTATTTTCTAACATCCATTAATAAATCAAAAAAACTTCAAATAATTATGGGTCATTATGTATGTTGTGTTTCGTACCTGATGATGAATATTTATATATTTTTATTATACATTTTACTCATAAATTAATAATGGAGAATAATTGTTTTATTATGAACAACCACACAACTAACCTGTAAGATGAACTATTCAGGTAGATGTCAACATTGTTAATTTATAAAATTAATAAGACATTTAAATAAGGCACACTAAATTAATAACCTGAAAACCAAAGAATCAAGTGGACAATTATGGTGGCTCGAACATTTTTAAACATTGTTTGATGTGCCATGTTTGTTGAAAAGGAGAATTCTCATTTTAGTGGAAAAATGAAAAGGATTGACTGACGGTTTAGCTACCATTCTCTTCTCTTTATGGATTGGGCTAGGCCGCGCCTTGTTTTTTTACCTCCTCAGTTTGATTGAGCATTTTTTCCTCCCTTTTTTTTATTTGTTATTTTCTTCTTCTCAGATGGCCTCTTTTTTCTCTTTGGTTGGCTTTGACTTTTCTCTTTTATTGGGCTAGGTTGGTCCTTGTTTTTCACCTCCTCAATTTGGGCCTTTTCTCTTCGTTCTTCTCTTCTTCTCTTTAGTCGGGCTTTCATTTCTCTTTGACTGGGCTTTCTTTTGGGCCCTCTTGTTTTCTGTTTGATCTCTTCTTTACTCTTTTTTCCTTCTTAGTTGGGCCTTTTTACCTCCTAGGTTAGGCCTTTTTTTCTTCTTTTCCCTCTTCCTTGGTTGGGTCGTTTTTTTCTTCCTTCTCTCCTTCTTTTGCTGCTCCAGAAATTTTTTGGCTCGGTTGGACCTCCTTTTCTTATATCACCATGTTGTTCAGTTATTGACCTGGTAAAGCTCTTTTCTCCGTGCTTTGTTGTTTGGTTTTGCTACTATTTGACCTTCTTATATTCTCCATTATTGCTGTCCAGTTGGGCTTCGTGGATCTCTCATGGTGTTATTCGGTTGGACCTCTATGTTGTTGTTTGATTTTGCTAATGTTGGGCTCGGCTAGACCTTCCCCTCTTCTCCTTTGTTGTTGTTCGTTTTTTACAGCTTGTTTTCCCCTTTTCTTTTCTTCAGTGGCAATACTTGGCTGCAGAAAATGTATACTTTCTATTTTCTGCTTCAAATTTTTTTATTCATTAATATTCATATTTAATTTTAAAAAATTAAATTAAATTCTTTTTTTTTTAGAATTGAAAAGAGTTTTATACATGTAAAATATCTACAATTAATTTATGGCAGTTAATTTTTATCTGTTTTTAGAGAACAGTACAACAGTAAAATACATGAATTATATTTACAACTTTCTATCTAGGGCTTTCCTGTTTCATTGAATAATGATACGGACTCGTAATTTTGAGAAAGAAGAGGGCATACAGGCATCGAACATTTTTATCTCTATATGATGCAGTCAAAATTTGGTGAAAATGTAAATAGGACATCAGTATACTACATTATTGCAGAATTTTAGCAATACCCTACACTCTTTTCTTGCTTTTATCTGACAAAAAATAATGGAGGATATAAACTCGCTTGGCTGTAGGCCAAGATTCTTTTTTCTTTTTTGAAGTCTTGGTTTCCAGCATCAAAACTAGGGGACTAGATCAAATCATGGAAAAGTTTCTCCCTTCATCTTCAGAACAAACACAAAATTGTGTTGATCGTTTCAAGCTGAAAAGGCAAAATGGTCGCCAAATTGCTGGTTATAAATCCTACAAAGAACACATGACATACAAACACCAACCACTGGGTTGCTCGTACACTTGAGTTCTCCAGCACTACGGCAGAAGCTTTGTCTCAGTAAACGTATGGCAGTATTCTCCATGGAACAAGTCTACGGTATTCCACCCATACTTCTTTGTACTTCTCTGCACAGCGAGCCTCGTCTCTCCTTTCTCTCCATATTAGAAGGATAAGAAGATAAATCGGGTAGAAGTATGGGACTGGAGAACTGCAAAAAGGTGAGCATTTTTTGTTGGAAGCTGTTTACTTTTGAATCATCTAATTCTATAGAAATTCATATAAAGAAATTGGAAAATTACCTTATTCCACAAGGCAGACTAAAGGATAGTGCCAACAACAGGTCACCCAGGTAATTACAATGCCTTGCGACCCCCCTTGAACACAAAAAACATAACGTCAAGAAGATGCATGAGATGAACCATCATGGATGTTGTTGCCAGAACCCATGGGGAATGTGATGCTTCATGCCCACCCCACACCCAGATCCCTCAACAACAGCAACAATGCAGTTGTAATAATAATCCATCAGTACAGGAGTTGATGCATAGCCTAATTGGTAACTACACCTCTCCTCTGAAGAGAACATTATAAGTTCAAATCTCCTCTCCCCCAAGGTATAAAAAGAAAACGAAAAAGGGAACAGTTATGCTGGCAATACGAGATAATGAAGAAGATATTGACGATCAAATTGAAATCTCACCAATAACCAGAAGCAAGCAGCTTCCCCCCAACAACCTTTGGCGGCTTACCCCATATAAGTGCTTTGGGATTCTTCTTGAAGACATGCTTTTGCTTGTTAGCTCCTCTAAATACCAGATATCTGCCCAGTTTTATGCCAAACAACTGTAACTTTAGTTAATGATTTGAAAGAAGTCAAATATAAGTCACAAAAAGAGTGAACTACGCATTGCCAGAAATTTACCCAATCAGGAAAACAAAGCAATTTGCTATAACAGCAGCAGTTGTCAACTCCACTTTGTTACCCAAAAGCCACCAGCCCTATAAACATTGACAATACACAAACTGAATGGTGTCCTTTAAGTCTCGTATAGGCTTTGCCATCCCTCCTAAGTGGTAGTAGCAGGCTTAGTAATTGCAATTTAGTTATTGAAGACAATGCCTCACAATAATAAAAAGTAACACTGATCTTGCAGGCGTTAAACATGCATCAAGTGGAAAGGTGAAACAAACCAGAAGGCTAAAAGTGTTGTTTGTGCCTCACTATGGAAACAATAAAATAAGCACACATGAATTTAATGATGTTCAGTTACCCCACCAAATTAATTTTCACAATGAAAAAGAGATCACAGCCACTGATCTTACATGCACAAACAAAGACCTCACACACCCACTCCCAAATCCAATACACCCAGCCAATCCCCCTCACTTAGAAAATCCAACAATTTGGAGCTCCTCAAAACTACCAAACAGTATACCTCTATTGCACAAAATTTATCAATCAACTATTGCAAGGAGACCAAGCACCTCTATTGCTTCTATGACAAAAAGGATGCCTTCATGACCTGCAAAACTTCTCAAAGATGCTTTGTAGTAACCAACAGAAAACTTCTCAAAATATGAGACTTCATCTTCTCTTGGGCCAAATTTAATCCTATTCATAACCAGGGTCTTCTACTCTGGGTCAAAGCCAACAATCTTTTACTACTATCTCTATTTTTTGAGGCAACACCAAACTATTTCTTGTTGTATAAGAAATCTTACATTAAATAAGAAATCCATCCACAACAAATAATCTTGTAATAAATAGGAAAACTGAAATATTGTTTAGAATAGGAATTCAATACAAACCCCATCTTGGATCAAATTCCATCATGCATCACATCATCTTCAAGTTGAATTTCGTGCATCTTCAAATTTCATGATCATTAACATACAAGCCATCAACAAAATACAAATAAAATCTACTCTTTTGAAAACTTAGTATAATGATCATTAGCAATCATTTCTTCTTAAGGCTACAATGTCCGTTATCTTTAATTTCATGTTCCATATAAACTACACGCTCTAATACTAGCTGTCATGCAAGTTACCACAAAGCAATAAAACAATTATATATGAATTTAAGCAATAAAACAATCATATATGAATTTAGTGTGGTTCCACTACACTCACTACTCAAATTAACTCAGTATCAAAAAAGGGATTATAGTCATTGATCAAGCACTCACACCCACTATCCAAATTCGATTACACCCAGTGTAATATTTCTCACTACACAACTCTCTCCAAAAAGACCCACATTTGGAGCTCCTACAAACAACTAAAATGTATACCATCATGCCAAAAAGGGCCAAACTACTTCTAAAAAGAGACCTAGCAACTGCTTCTACTACAAGAAGGATACCTCTATTACTTGCAAAACTTCTGAAAGGTGCTTTAAAACACAACACCTCAAAGCTTTTAAAAAAATCTTCCCATAACAAAAGTCTTTTACTCATGGGCCAAAACCAACCTCATATAGGAGTCTACAGGCCTCTCTTCAGAGAAGCAAAACCCAACCATGTATCATATTACACAGAATCCGCATTAAACTAGAAAGCTTTCTACAATAAGAAATCATACTAAAAATGGGAATTTAATACAAATATCAACGAAGAACTTTAAGCCAAACAAACGACCTAGTTAAATAAAATCCATAATGCACTTGTAGAATTCTTTACATCTAATAAATTATGAAGCATGTATACTCAAAGTGTAGGATGCACCTTTCAATTTTCAATCCTACAGCCGAGTGTGAGTTGGGCATATGACTTTCCTTTTTATAAAACATTCAATTTATTTTGCAAAAAACATAGCAGTATCTTTTGCCAGAACCTGGTCAATATGCAATAACCATCTATTGATTGACACTACAGAGACTCTGACTATGATGGGTTAATTAGTCATCCATGAAAATGGAAATATTACATTTCATTATTAGCTTAAGCAATTGTCCAAAAAACAGTGATTGCGGTGCAACAAGAAACAAACAAAGTTCTTTCACATAAATGTCAAGCTCACAGTCACTTGCCTGGATGCTGAAAGTAAAAGGAATCCAGACCAGGTCTCCAAACACCAACATGAAGCCTAATCTCTCAGCAATTATGTCCCATCTGTAAAACAAAATAGGTTAGTATGTGAACGCCAATTAAAGAACCTTAAAATTATAACCTAAAATTGAATTTAATAACAAGGAAACTTTTGGGTTCAGCAACTTTTAGTGCTTCAATAAGAAAGGGCAAGTTTATGGACACATCTTTGCTTTATTTCATTGTATAATTCGCATGAATAGTCCCTAAAATCCTCATTTCTGTCAAGTGTCAGGAATTAGTAATGTAAATTTCAGGGTAAAAATTTCTTATGCTACCATTTGTAGGATTACCATTCAGATGGTGATGACCCAACTAGACTTGCATATGCTATGTTCTCATATGATGAGATCATGAATCTCTAATGACTTGAAAGAACAAATGTGTGGTGTTTGTTAGGAAACAAGTGCATTGAGTGTGGCTGCTGACCCAAAGTCTGATTGTCACAGTATGCATGCAATCAAGTTCCATTGAATATTACAACGAATTTTAGACAAGAAGAGAATTATAGAGCAAATTACAAGGTGCAAAAAGTATTGGAAACAGTGAAAAGAAATCTTAGTCAAAGCAATGAACCCTGTGCTAGCATTTGAAAGTAAATTTCAGATTTAGCAACACCACATGCAGAGGAGCAGGAACAACTGGCAGGCATTGTAAGACAAGTTGATGAATTCAATGAAGATGATAAAGTAATAGATTTTGTACCGAAAAAAAATTGAAGCATCACAAATTGCATGGTTTAAAGAAGAGGACAATCAGATTAACTTCATCATTCCTCCAAATTCAGTATTATAGTTGAGAAGACTCTTTGCCAACACAAAAACTATTAGAGGACAAACACTTGCGACACTTGAAGACTGTATCTTCCTAGAAATTAAAAAAAAAACAAGAAAGAATTCATAACCTTCAGGTTACGCTACAAGGAGATATTAGTCAGGTGCAGCTTTTTAGAAAGTCTGTTCTACCAACCACATATTCTTGAAAGACATAAATCTAGCAGTTCTTCACAAACTTTCCCTGAGTTTTAGCTTTCACTTTGGAAACTTTGAAGTTTTAATCCAACAGATAATTTAAGAAGTATGAGATAGAACTAAAGTGAAAGTTGGGACATAAGTATGGCTTCTTGGAATTTACCTACCCTTTGCCTAAAACTCATCCCGAATTACTTAACGGTATCTGCATATAATACTCACGCACTGATATTCATAAAAACAGAAGTGGCATTAATTGGTTGGAGCTTTCTTATCAAAGAAAAATTTTATGTTAGGGTCTGTATGATAGCTATTTTCACATACCAATATTCACAACTAGGATTCATTTTAAAATTTAAAGGGGACTAAAGTTGGCCATATTTTAGAAATTCCTACATGGGACTTTGGCTTAGGCCTGGCTGGAGAGCTTATGTAATATATACAAACATCGGATGAGCTCGAGGAAAATCTTTGCACTGCTCAGTGCTCTAGTCAATCAACTAGATTTCCAAATCATTTTCTCTGTTTCTTTGTTTTGATACATCAACTAGAGCTCCCTATTGTTCTACTTTTACATATGCCTTTCAGATTTCATATAAGTTGAGTTTGTATAGCAGAACAAGTAGGTTAATATTGTGTGATAATGTTAAGGCCCACTTGCACTAAAAGTCTTGTTTTCTCTCCTTCCCTTGCCCTTTTTCTCTCTCTCCTGTTGATAAACAAGCTTGAACTTAAGTCTTCCAATCTGAGCACAAAACTCGAACTGGAAACCACAATCAGGCTTTGTCATTCCTATTTACCAGTTTTCTGCAGGTTTACAAGTACAAAGAGAAAAGAAGAGTATTTGAAACGATTTCTGCAGCAGAGGCACAGGTCATGTACTTACGTGGAGGTCATGTACTCCTCATAAAAGAAGTAGTCCAGGATGTATATCTGAAAGCAGGATGTAGACAGAAATGACATTCAGCATCCAATTTGATGTGGAAGAGAGATGAGAATAAAATCATGTACTCCCAAGAATTGCTAAATTACCAGACAGAAAATTTGGTAGAGGATCATCGAATGGCTCAAGGTGGCGCCCTGAATAGTTTTTGCTAGAACTGATAGATTGATAAATAACCATCCCATCATTCCAGATCTAACAAAGAAGAATCTACAGAAGAGAACCACCATTGTTAGTCCATAATCATGTCATCTCTTTACTACTAACATCAAAATTTCAAGACGCAAACAATGATTTGCACATATGTTAAACCATCTTATCTATGTTGTTATCAGCTGCAAACAAAACCTACAGACCAAATAGGAACAAAGAACATCCATGCTATTACTGCATTAAATGAGACAGTAAAACAAAGAAAAGCACAAGTACAGTAACAGATATAGCAACATAAAGTTTGATATCAAGATTAAAATCCTAGAGACTATCATCATATGATTGCTGAATTGCATGAGCATTGATTAAGATTCTTATCAGGTTCCACAGAAGAAAGGCCTATACAATTTAAGACAGGATCACATACTTGAGGTCAATGCCCAAAAAAGAAGGATTGAGCTGTACTCCAAACCACCTATTGAATGACAAAAAGGGTAATAATGTTAACATAATAGATCAAAAAAGTATTCCATCAGGGAAGCTAACAGATACACAGGAGATGAACCTTTTATTTTCACAGACAATATGCTGAAAATTTATTGAAGAAATCATCGAAAGTTAATTAAGTAGGCACAGCAGGAGCTGCCACAATGAAGACAAAATTCAATGATGCAAAGGTTGTTGAGGGAACAAGAAACTTTATGCTCGAGAATCAATTCCTTGTGCTCATTATAAAAAAATAGGTTAGGTAGAAACAATGGTGGTAAATTGAGCAGTCCCATTAATCTTAATTTGTTGACCAAAGGTTGACATATAAAAGCCAGAATTGAATTTGATGTTATTATAAAAATCAAAACCCCCTTTAGCAGCCATATTTTGTGTTGCATTGGATGACAGAACCAGGCAGCAGTGAGATTATCTAATCATGGGTTACATATGTAGCTTGGATTCCGTTGCCGTGAAAGATAGTAATATTAGGACTAAGCCTGCCTCTTCAAAGTTTACTCTTCCTCATTCATATTCACAATTATGTGCAGTAAACTAACAAAAAATGAAGATCTTCTTTTAACTACAGGTAGGAAACAAGACGCATAAAAAAAAGGATCCTGAAGTCATTCATATAATAAATTTGATCAAATCCTGCTACTCAAATTGGAATCTCTTGGATCGAGTTATTCTTCTGGAGTACCAGTCATGTATTAGGTTTCCTGTAACACAAGGCTTAAGGGAAGAACTCTGATTTCTTGACTTGCAACCAGCAGCATAGAGTGCTAACGTCACCTAAAATGAAAACAGAGAGTTAGAGGAACAATTAGAAAGCAACAAAAATTGTTACTTTGAAAATAAAGAAAAGGTAATGAGCAGCAACTATAATTCTGTCAATAGCAAGGTATGGTTCATGCTGAAGCATCCAAAAACTAATCACTAGAACACATTGAGCTTGAATTGGCACATGTACTTCTTTTAGTTTGATTGGACAACAGAGAGTGTATTTTTTTAGTCTGGTGGAAAATAGATTAAGGAAAATCTGGAGGCTTGAAGATACAAAGGCAAAGTAGTATTACAATCAGTAATGGACAACAATGACAGTGCATAACCAAAGCATTTCATGTGGATAAAGATTTTCTGTTTCAGCATAATGATTGAATAATTAATGTATGTTTGCCTTTAATGATAACATAAGATCTAGTCTCATGGGGTTGAACTCAATAAGCCAAAGGATGGCACTGCCCTCCTAACCACCTGCTTTTCTGAATCTAAATCTCTGTTTTTTTTCTTTTGCTGAAAGGGCTTCTTTAGAAATCGATAGGTGTAGAGAATTGCCCACATCATATCACATCATTCTGGTATCAAACATTGACCACTGTTTGCATTTGAGAAATAGATCATGGCCATTATCTATGCATGGTCGAGGCAGTGCCGCATGAAGCTCGACAATTTGAGAATTGAGAACAAAGTTGAAAAGTAGTAGACAAGTTCAGCAATGCTTAAACATGTCTAATTCATGATGCATGTTGACCTGCGAAACCCTTTCATATGAAAAAAGGAAGAAGAGCTAGACTTGCACTCAAGAATATTAAAATGGATATTCGTTTATACCCTGAAAGCTATAAAACTAGAAATCTAATTAAAATATAACTTACTAGAAAACTGAAAATGAATGTTGCCGATAGGAGCTCGAGTCCTCTTTCTGATATCACCTGCACACATTATTTGAACATTAACTAACTAATAAGTGGAGTCAAAATAGAGCAAGAAAATGTGAGTGTACATTTAAAAACAAATGGCAAAGTTAAGAAAAGAAAGGGAAAATAGAGCTAAAAAAACGCACAGTAAGTGATAAGAGTTCCATCTTAGCACCAACACCAAGAAGCAGAACCAGCAACAGCATTGAGAACAGCCCTGTAGAAGAAAAGACACAAACAATGAGGGTTTCGACGAAGAAGGAATATAGAGCAAATGAAAAAAAGTGTGAACAAGCAACGACCATTGCAACGATAATGGAGACGAGAGCCGTCTTGTAAAGTGACACCGGGAACCAGTTTGGCAGGGAGTACAGATCCAGCAATAGCGAGGTAACTAAAGAATGTCACAAGTATACCAACCTATACATCAAATCAAATCCATTTTGTTAAAGTCGGAACAAGATTCCATGACATAATGATAAAGAAAAGAACCAGTTTACTTACAGATTTCCAAGAGGGAATTACAAGAAGATAATCCAGATCCATTTGGAAATGGGTCTCTCTGTCTAGGGAGCTTTTTTCTACTTTGCTCTGTGTTTGTTTATGTTACACTACATTGTTTGGTTCCGAAAAGAGTTGAGTTTTGTGTTGTGGGACCCGCAACATATTCGAGTTTGGGTGTATGTCCTATTGGTAGCTGCTGTGGAAAAAATTTATTTTATAAAAACATTTTTAATTAAGATAAAAATATATATTTGGATAAAATTAGAATTGAAATTAAAGTTTAATAAAAATAGTTTGATATATTTAGTTAAAAAAATTTTTTTTAAATTGAAATTATAAAATAATTAAAATATATATATTGATGGTTTTTAATTTAAATATTATAAATTTAACTACTATTATTATATCATTAAATAAATAATATTGATATTAAATATTTTTTATTATTTCATTAAACTACGTGCATTTTCATCACGTTTGAAATGTATCCAACAAGAACTATATTTTCCATGATTTATTAAGCGCGCAACAACATCAAGTTAAAATATCATCAAGAATAAAATTTGGATTACAATCAAATTATGTAAATGTTACATGTAAATGTTAAGTCATCAAACGATCTTTTTCTAATTTTTTAAATAAAATACAATTAAAAATAAAAATAAATACTGAATTTTTTTAACTAGGTTGGACACGGCAAGAACAAAATTGGAATTACGATCACATTCTGCAAATGCTACATTATCAAACGATTTCCTTTTAATTTTTTGAGTAAAACATAATTAAAAAAATAAAAATTAAATTTTTTTAACCAAGTCAAACTCGGTTCAATACATTTAGCTTTAAACTGGACCCGATCAATCCAAAACAGTAATAAAAACAGTGAAAAGCGATTCCACTGTTTATATAAATAATAGAGTCCAATAAGTTACTCTTCACTGTGTTCCATACGGTGGAAAGCAGCATAGAGCTGCTTTTCGCAAACACGTGGTTTTAATTTATTTTAACCGGCTACACATAAATAGTAAATCATGGTTTTTATGTTACCAAACGTTTAACAGCTGCGGTTTTGCTTTAAAAACAACCGCAGCCGCGTAAACAAACACCCATTAACGCAGTTAATTGCGCAGCAGTGTAGACATGCTTTTGTGGCTGGGGTTCTTAAATGTTTTATTAATGTTAATTACATGCTTTTGTGGTTGGGAATTAAATGTTTGCCCAGAGTTACTATAAATGTCAGGGCTGCCCTGCTGGTCTCCTTCACCGTTTGTAAAGAAAGGCAAAAAATGACTTCCTTCTTTCCCTGAGAAACCAGCCTGCAGAGACGTCCTCTAAAAAGCTCTGACTCTATAGAGAAACCAGAGCACCTAGATCTACAGAGCATCCCCCAAACGCTTCCATAATCACAACACAAGCCTGCAGAAAAGGCACTGAACACCAATATTTTGTTCAACGTTAATTACATCCAGAACGACAACATCAGACTTCTTCCTTATTTCAGTGAGTTCGATGCATTTGTTGTTTACTGCCATTAATTACTTCATTTTATTTGTTATAATTACCAATCTGTTGTTGCCATGTTCAAAATCTATCTTCTTCCTTAGCTTGCTTCAAGGAACTTACTGTGCATGTAATTTTTGGTTTATTAATTCATGATAGAATGAAATGACTAATTAGTTTTTTGTATACATTCTGGAATGGGTTCTACCAATTTTTTCTTTTCTTACTGTAATTGTTTTTTTTTTATTTCTGTCATGATTCGTAATATATCTGAAACTATTTATCATTAATGTAGTTAGTGAATCTGCCATCAAAATGTTGACATTTGATGTCATATAGTCTCCATAGAAGTCGATTATCTTCAGTTCATTGTAATGACAAATGGTCTTCACCGACAATTGAATTGGTCATTTCATGCCACTACTACAGTCGGTTTATCTACACTCTTGCAATGCTACTCTAACTCACCTGGTGCAAGGGAAAATGATTAATACTTAGAGATTACGAGTCTGAATGAATGATTAACCTGTAGCACATGACTGAAATTTTAATATAGAATAGTAGGGTAGCAGGCAATGACTACTTTTGTTTCACCATCACTATCATTTTCATACGGATGTCATGTTTTTGGTTTTATATTCTTTAAGGCAGTCAGGAATTAGAAGAAGAAAGTTTGGTAAATTGCTTACAATGGCTTGGAGAGTTGGCCATTTTTTATTCTATTTTACTCTAATGCAATGCTTGCCACTTTCTTTTCTCTTTTATGATTGTCTTTGTTTTTGAATTGTATAACAGCAAGTTAAATGTCATTATGTGTGCATCTTTGTATTCTTTAAGCTCTTCATACCTTTTGTTTTAACTATATTGTCTTTCTAATTTTACATCTCACACATACTGAATACCATTTTCCTGTTCTGTCAAGCTTTTGGTAGCTACATACATGTCATTCGTTTGTATTGCAATCCAACAGTAACATGCATATTGCTTGCACATTCATCCTAACATACTATAACTAATTGTATTTTGTTTTAGTCTTTATAAGAAACATATGGATGGGTCGGAAAGTCACGACAAAGCTTCTTGGACCAAGGCAATGTTGCACACATTTTGCGATATATGCATCAAAGCTATCGAGAAAGGGATGAGGCCTAATACTCACTTCGACAAAGCTGGATGGAAATTTATTATCACTGCATTCAAAGAACAAACTGGACATTCGTTCACTAAATCACAACTGAAGAACAAATGGGACGGAAGTAAAAAGGACTGGAGGATTTGGAAAAAGCTAATATCTGAAACTGGTGTTGGATGGAGCTCTGAACTTGGTACAATCTCTGCATCTGATGAATGGTGGAAAACTAAAATACAGGTCTATTTTTTAGTAACTTACTATCTTAAATGAATTTTGTTTTCCTTAAAATCATGCAATCGTAACTTGTATTTGACTATATTTTGTTTATTATTGTTAGGAAATTAGAGGAGCAAAGAAGTTTAGGCATGTTGGCATAGAGCCAACATTGTGTGCAAAATATGACACAATGTTCAGTAACATTGTCGCAACTGGACAACATGCATGGGCCCCATCTCAAGGAATGATTTCTGAAGAAGATCAAGGTGGTGATGGATTGGGAAATTCAAGTAATGTTGGCATAAATCTCAAGGAAGGAATTGGCGATTCAGAGTTGGATGTTGTTCCTGATTTTGTGGAAGATGTTAGTAGGATGGTGGCTGGTTGTAATGTCCCAAATAGCAGTAGCAACCACAGTAGTGTTAAAAGAAAAGCTACTGAAACCTCCATGCCTCAACCTCAAAAAAAAAAGGGGGGGTCTGGAATGGAAGCTAAGTTATTCTCACGTTTAGATCGACTTCTTGAGAGTGTTTTGATTGCTAGTAATTGTACAGTGAATTCAAGAGACAAGAAAGGATGTAGCATTGAGGAGGTAATGGAAGAGTTTCATTCAATACATGGTGTTGACTTCGGAAGTCCAATACACATCTTCGCAACTGAATTCTTCCGTGGAAGAAGCAAAAGGGAGATGTGGAAAGCAATGGGAAATCTTGAGAGAAAGTACTCTTGGTTGAAAATAATGTACGAACGACAATCAAAACAGTAGAAAAAAGAGGTCAATTTCTATCTTTTCATTTGAGTTTCCTAATTTTACATACGGTAATTCCTTAAGTTATGTCGTTATTTACAATTTATTCTTTCAAATTACTATTGTTTGTGTGTTGTTTGTCTTATCCTTATGAAATATGTTATGTGAACCATATGTTAATATAAGTTATATTTTTTAACAGTTGTTATACGGGAAAACAATGTTATTGCTGTCTACTGCTGTGTTCTTGGAAGGATCGCAATGACATTATAACTTCACGTTGAATGGATCAGGCTGTGAATCTTTTATTTTCTGTTCTTTACTTAGTTCATAATGAACAGCTGTTAAGTTCTCTAACGTGTATGCAATGTCTTATATTGATATATTGTAATGGTTTTATGTTGTAATTACACTGATATTTGTTAGGCCTATTCTAACAGCATGTTATTGGATAATCTAATTGAACAATGATGACTGTTTTAACAACATTTATGTTGAGAACAAGTCCCCAGTTAAGTTGCAATTCATGTAAATTGTCACAATCAACCGAAATTGGTTTTGTTTGTTCTGTGTTTTTGGGTTGATTTAATTCAAGTGATGCATTTCATAAGAAATCCTATTATATTGTATCTGGTATTTACAGTTATATATACACAATGTTTGGCAGCTTTGAATGTTAGGTAGCCATTTTGAACAACTATAAATTATAACTTACGGGTGGACATGCATACAGTTATATATATATATATATATATTCAAGTATCAGGTTGTTATAGTGTCATTTTCAAACATTTTTTCTCATATTCAAACACATTATTCTAAGAAGTTGTTTTACATTCTACTGTGTACAAGTAAGTTCTCCTATAAAATTAGTTAATTGCAAATATTATTTTAGCCATTGTTTGATTAAAAAGCATGAGTTAAAATGATAGTAATGCATATGCAAGTTAAGTAGTTGCACTATTTTTTTAATGTGTCATTTGTTCACTAAACACCTAGTAGGTGCTGCATTGATAAATAACAGGTCTTGAGTGTATCATTTGTACACGAACATTTAGCAAACCATTCATTTTAATCTAAAATCAATATAGTGTCTTACCATGTATGAATTAAATTATTAAATCTTATATATTGTATGAATTATTTTAAATTGAATTGTAATTTATGCTTATTACAAATATAATATTTTATCTGTCATTATAGATATGGATGCCCAATGGTTTGATGCGCTATTTGATGGAGATTATGATAGTTTAATGAATCCCTTTGTTGATTATGTCAGTTATGGTGAAAGTAGTAGCAATAATGGTGGTGATGGTGATGTTGATAATAATACAGATAACGATGATGATGATGGTGATGATAGTGATCAAGGTTGTCAAAATCGCGAGATTTTACGAGTCAACTTATATATAACGTGCAAAATCAGGTTAAAAACTCGAAAACCATCAAACTCGGTCAACTCGGTAAACTTGGACCGAGTTGACGAGTTTGACAAAACTGAAAAAAATTAATTGATTGATTATATTTGATCATATTATTTAGTTATATTACATGTTTTCTGGCATTGAAAAAAACAAACACTCGTAGAAAACCTTCCATGACTCTAGTAATTTTACAATTTCGTGTTGTTTGGCATCACATTTTTTTTAACTTTAGCTAATTACATACTTTGATGACCTCTTAATTGTATTTGATATTGTTGTTTGGCCTCACTTACAAGTTAAACATTTCTAACATCAATTGTTGCAATTAATTTTAGGTTCAAGTTGGATTTTCTATGTTGAACTCATACGAAGCTATACAAATTTCATCTAATATTGTTTATTTCTTTACATGTTTAAGATGAGAACCTTTTGTGTTTAATTTTAATGTTTGTGATAAGATATGTGTTTTATAGAAGTTTTTGTTTGATTTAATATTCATGAAGTATATTAATTAAGTATATATTGAATATAATTTTAGTTTGTTGTAGATAATGATAGATGCATGAGACTTCTATTTAATAAAACTAAATACATTCATGAACTTGTCTTGATATATAGAACAATGATAACTCATAATTCAATAATTAGATAATATTTGTATAAACACAGTACACAATAAATGTGTTAAGGTTAATGTTTTGAAAACAAATACCTTAATAAATTAATTTTTATTAATTAATGTATAAATTAATAAAATTATTGATTTATTGATTAAATAATATGTTGATTAAGTAATAAATTTTCATGGTTCTAAAAGTATTACTTTACAAAGATTTAACTGATAATAAAAGAAAATATTATTTTTCCCCATCACTTTTATTTTCATCATATTTATGTTCAATTTTTATTTTTATTAATTTTAAACTAGACACATGTCATAAATTTATAGAGTTAACAATATTTATCTAATTACTCATCAATTTTAATGAAAGAATATGTATCAGATGACATTTGTGCAAAAAAGAATAAATGAATATTTAAACACAAAATTACGAGCACAAAAACCTTCAATAGAATCAAATGGACGTTGTTGATCAGTTAGATGTTTTCTTCATCAATTATGTTACTTGTACTTCATTTTTTTTCTTTCTAATAATAAGAAACTACAACTACAAACTTAATCCAGAGTGAATAAAGGTATCAACCTCGTGAATCAAACGAATTGTTCCAAATATTTGTCAAGTAAAAAAGCATAAAGGTAAAAAGAAAGTAAAAAAACTAGAATTTAAAGAAAGCTTGTAAATAAAGTGATAAAAAAAACAATAATAAATTATATAAGGGTGATAAATTGCATAAAGAAAGATGTATATTTGAGGTTTGCCATCTTTCCCGATAACTAGATGATCTATTTATATTATTATAGTGTTTGAATTTTATATAAATATCTAATTCAAGTCATTTACAGATTGTCTATATCAAATAAAAAGCATACACATTGAATTCTAATATCATTTTTTTTCCCGATAACCACGTGAATTCTAGCTAACCTATAAATTTAATAAACTCATTTTGTTATGAACTCTCGTTTCAAATATGATTGAACCTCTAGTTACTTGCATAAACTCAAACTTTTACAATCAATCACTTTTTCTTAGTCGATGATGAATTTTTATCTACTCCGTCCTAATTCTTTTTGTTAATCTGAACTTTTTAAGCGTTGTACATTTCATTATTCATTATTGGTTTTAACCTTCCTTTTTTTATTTGACAATGAACAATTAATTCTCTTAAATAGTTGACAAATAAGTGTTTTATTTTTTATGTATACAATGTCTCACATGTTCTTTTATTTTTAGACCAAATAAAGAAATATTTGTTACCATGCTAATGTTAAAACTGATTAAACAAATTAACCATTCATGACATGAATAAGCATTATTTTATAATTTTAGTGTTAATTCTTTATATTCCATAGAAAAACCCTACAGCTCTTCTATCTAAAACTCAAAGATTCTTTTCAAAATAAGAAAAGGAATCAAGAACATTAAGCATCCTCTTTCTTTCTTTCTTTATCTTCTTTTCCATATAACAAATAAAATGACAACCTCGAGGTCTACTTCACTAAAATCTAACTCATTACTCACTTTTCAGAATTGTGCATAGTTTTTTTTTATTATCTCATGTTAATTAATCCATAATTAGTGTTTCTTTAATAAATACAAATAAAGAATGCCTTGACCTATTTTAAAAAAAAGGCACTTCAAAAAGAAAAAAGATCACCACTTTGCTTTGAATTTAAAAAGAATTTTTTCATTTTCAAGACGACCATATAAATTTGAATACATGGAAAAAAATCAATCCTTATAAGGCCTAGTATTTCTCTCATAAATTATATCATATGGTTGGATATGATGCAACAAAGCTTTGGTGAACAATAAAAAAGTAAAAAAATCTTCAATGTTATCCAGCTATCTAAAATCAACACCAAGCCTGATAAGAAATCAGTGCCACCTTCTCTTTGTTTTGCTTAAAATCCAGTAATTCTTCATTTCATATATGGAATACAAATTATAAATTTTGCATGACTTAACCTTAATATAGGGTATATACCTAGTAGGTGAAAAGATTTGTTCTTCCACGTAAATTTTAACAAGTCTTTTTAAAGATTTATTATTAGGTGCACCTAAATACAGTTCACTAATGAAGAAAGGGAAAGAAAAAACAAACCTACCCTTTTATAAGGAATATGTGACCTTGTTACTATATTGGATATGTAAATAACTATATTCTAGGTTTAAAAGGCCAACCAAATCATATTTAAAAATGATAGTAGCATTAGTTGAGGGCAGGGTAGTTGTTTTAAGACCTTATGTTGAGCCATATTTATAAGGCATTAGAAAAATGCTAGGAAAGAGATGATAATCACCTAATAAAGAGAAACATCTTTAAAGTTTTATAGTGAATTCAAACATACACACTTGTCGTTATTATAGGATTTATCAATGTAAATTCATTTATTAACCTAAACTTTATTTTTCAAGGGAAATCCTACTAAAATCCTTATTCCATGACTTTTTTTTTTCAAAAAATATGTAAAAATTCTTTTAAGCCTCACAAATAGGAGTGAGATGGCTATAACATCTCTTGCTTCAATAAAAATATGACCTCAATTGGTATTACTCCTTCAACATCAAAAGACAACCACTAAGAGAGAAGAGAACACTACGGTTTAATGTGATATCTTAACTTGCAAGGATCGTCACTTTAAACTAATGATAGATCTATTACCAAAAAACAACTATTATTCTTACGAGTTATATAACCCCCACTTTATAGCTATATAATCAAGATTCATTTAATGCATACCATTCTTAATTCACTATTTTATATATAAAAAAAGGTTCATACAAACAAGGTGACATTTGATAGTCTGAAACAAGTGAAAGAAGTGATCGAAAAAAGGATGTAACAGGTGAAGAAACTAAAATAATTGTCCAAAGTATTATAGCAATCCCTTTATTTTATGAAGATATAGGTGAACAAGTCTTCTTATAACTATGGTATAAAGCATTAATGCAAGGTAACCTTGTGGATAATGTCCTAATAGAAGGACTTATATCAATTATTGATTCATTTTATATCAATCAACAAAGAATAACAACAATATTTGTTGTTTTTCAAGGGTTTGAAAGAAGTGAAAACTCGTTTTTTTTATAGCGATAAAGGATAAAAGAACTGGAAATTATACCTTCTATACTTAAGCATGGTGAAGAAGTTGTTTCCTTAGGTTAATTATGTATTACCATTCCATCTTCAAGCTAAAATATAATCTTTTATTATTCGTTTAGTTTTTTTAATATTGGTTCTAATGAAAACTTTTTATTATTATTATCTTAATCATGAAACTCTAGACAAGTTATTTGCCTAATTGTTTGCACCACACATAATAGAAGTTTCCATCCTCGAGTAGAGCTAAGTGGAGAGTGAAGAGGATCGGTTAAAAAAATAATGTTATTGTCCTATATCAAAAAGATTCTACCATTCTTGCCAAGTTATAATTAATCATCTTCAATATCTTCTATAAGTTACTATATCCCAAGAATCTTATGATATGATAGATTAGAATATATGAAAGGCATTAATGTAACTTTAAAAGATTATTGAACCTCTCACCTACATTAAGATATTTGTAATATAGATGTAAAAAAATTATAAAACAGTTCAGGAATCCATTTAGTCCTAGAAGCTAATTTAGGAAGTCAAATATTTAACTGTCTAATAGGCTAATCGAAACTTTAAAAACCTTTTAATAAAAGTCTAGTCTCAAAACGCCAATATAATTCGATTAATGAAAGAATTAGCCAAGACTAAGAATGAGCCTATTATAATTAAAATTGATTTAATTCTTAAAGAGATTAGAGCTAAGAGTCATATAAAAAAATTTCTTACAATTCAAAGATCAACAAACACAACATTATTATAACTTAGGCAACAAAGTCAAATAAGAAAATGGGTTTTAAAGGATCTTCAAGTTATTATTTTTAATTATGATAATATTAAAACTAGAATAAAAACACAATATTCTTTGATTTTAAATGACTAAATGAACATTTATTCTAAGAAATTATATATATTAAATTCCAAATTTATAGAAATTTTTTAATCATATGAAATGTGATGTATAATAAGGCTCCAAGTCTTTTTTTTTTAAATTAATTTAATAATTTTAATTAACTTGAAATCTTACTAGAACAAATAAATATGTAAAGAAAAGTTGAAATTCATGCTTCGCGAGTTGTGTCCTATGCTATAAATATATAGTACTGGGCCCAACCGTGTAGCAATATAATTTGTCAGGGGTGTTTTTGTAGTTATTGTGATTAAATTTTAAAGTATTTTTTTATTTATAAATATATTAAAATAATATTTTTTAAAATTTTATTTTTAAAATTAACGTATTAAAATAATTTTAAAATATAAAATATTTTATTTAAAATAAAAAATCTTATTGATTTAAAAACTCGCTTTAAAACACTGTCCCCAAACGCTCTTGGAAACTCTCTCTCTCAACAAAAAGAAATAATAATATACCATCCACCTTTTCTTTCTAGGCTCTTTTAGAAGAGAAAAGGTAAAAGGAAAAACCCTAACTGTGTCTGAGCAATCTCTCTCTCGTTGCCAAACGATGGAGTTCTGGGGTAAAACAATCTCAAACTTGCTTGCATTTCGATCGATGGATCCATTTTCTACTTGTGTGATTTTGGTTCTCGAATTTTGCATCTTGAAAATAACAGAAATCTTGACTTTTAATTGATGTTTTCGCCATTTTGCCGTTTGTTATGCTCAGGTGTTGAGGTCAAAGGTGGCGAGCCCCTTAGGGTTGAAAGTGGTGATGGCTTCATCCTCCATCTTTCGCAGGTTCTGAACGGGATTTCCGGTGAACTTTGTTAGACATTTTTACATATTTAGTTGTTCTTCTTTGTTTTTTTCTTGACAGGCTTGCCTTGGCGAGGCCAAGAAGGACAAAGGGAATGAATCTGTCTGCCTATTTGTGAATTTTGATGATCAGAAGCTTGTTCTTGGAACACTGTCTCATGAGAAAATCCCTCAAATACCTTTTGATCTTGTCTTCGAGAAAGACTTCGAGCTCTCTCATAACTTGAAAAATGGGAGTGTTTTCTTCAGCGGATACAAAGTTGCTCAACCCGAATATCCTTTTACACAGATTTATGTTTCATAATGCCTTTTTTCAGTTTTTATAATTCTCATGTTACTGGTTTTCTGTTTTCTCTTCTTGTTGTGTCCTTGACTGCCTTCGTGTCATTTCGTTACGAGTGATAGCGACGGTGGGTCATTTTGATGCATTTCCATTTTTTTTTCAATTCTGAATTTGGGTTTTTTCAATAGTCCTTGAATCAGCACCTTTTTTTTTTTTTTTACCTTTCAGAGTTTAATTCTGATGGTGAAGAGGATCTCCCAGTCCCCGTTGATAACGGTAGTGTTAATGTTTGCTTTGTGCACTGTCTTGTACTCATGTCCACCTGACTTGATGTGATGATCTTTTTTAATTTGCAGGGAAAGAAGAGGCAAAGAAACCAAAGCCTGAAAACGAAAATGCTGCAAAACCTGATTCTAAGCAGAAGGTGAAGATTGTGGAACCGAACAAAGATGGGAAACCCAAACCAGAGAATGATGATAGCAGTGATGAAGAGGATGATTCATCTGATGATGGCGAGTCAAGCGATGATCAGGTAGTGATTTTTGTCTGTAGGCTGTTATTTGAGTTTGGCTTTCTGCTTGCACATCTCTGACCTCTTAAGGCTACAGTAGCTGAAACACTGACATGAACACACCAGTTAAAGTAGGCTTTGCGTAATTGCGGAGAAAATTGCAAATGACCTACAGAAGAGTGAAAACTATGTGCCAGCTGCTTAAGGATCTCTGATACCCATTTATGTTCACTGCGAGTGATCCATCCAATTGCATTTATTGCTCAATCTTTGTGTGAGGACTTGTCCCATCGATACAAAATATGGTGCTTTGCTGATTGTGAAATCAATCAAATTATCAGTTATCTAACTGAAATCAATCAAATTATCAGTTATCTAACCAGTTCCATTAGAGAACTAATTTTGGTTGTTGCAATGACTATTAATTAGGTACCTATATGGAAGTGTATTTGTTTTAGCTAATCTTAACTGATTCATGGTCATGTTTGGTTGCTGTATTGGTAATCAAGCATATCTTTTCAAGTTTAATTTTCCAGAGCAATGTTTGTTTATTAGAGTTGCTTAGTTAGAATGGTTTGTTTTGCCTTTTTGAGTTTTTGTTTTTCTTTGTTGAGTTGAATTCATGGCTAACCATTCACTGCATTTAGTTGCTTGTTATAGATTGTAGTTATGACATCTTTTGATTTTGCTAATTTTCATGGTAATTCTTTCAGGCAATGATGATGGCCAATGATGAGGATGAGAGTAGTGAGGACGAGGATGATGAAAGTGATGAAGACGATGATGACAGTGATGATGGGGATGTGAAGACTCCAAAGAAGGTGGGAGTGCTTGTATCCTTGCATGTCAATATGTTTGACTTAAAACAATATTCCTGCGTTTTTCCTGTTTCCTGAGGTTATACTGATTGGGGTTGTCTGTGATTTTTACTATTGCAGGCTGAAGTGGGCAAGAAGAGATCCGCAGAATCTGCTTCAAAAAACCCTGTACCTGATAAGAAGGCTAAATTTGTAACTCCTCAAAAAACCGGTGATTTTCTGTCTCGTTGCCTTTCCTTCTTACTCAAGGGATAATGGTAGTGTGTTTTCTTATTCATTTTTCAGTTTTTTCGCATTGATTACCTTTGGATAGCATTTAATTGTCGTCTCAGATGTAAATATTGATGCCTTGGATGGGGGATTGGTTTGCGATCTTATTTCATGTGCTTATACATCAGTTCGTTTCATCTGTTCTTTTTGTTGGATGCTATCATGTTTTAACCAATTTTGCCTACTTAAATGTGCATGATTTAGTTCGATACCCATGGTGTTATTATTTTCAAATTATAGATGACTGGCTGACTGATTGTGCAGATATGAAGAAAGCAGGTGTCCATATAGCAACTCCTCACCCTTCTAAACAAGCTGCAAAAACATCTGCTAACAGTCAGAGGAAGGAGCAGGCTCAAAAATCCTTTTCTTGCAACTCTTGCAACAGGTATTTGACATGGTCTGCTTCTGAGATTAATCCTCTCCAGAGTCTTACATTGAAATTTTTGCAGGTCATTTGGCTCAGAAAACGCTTTACAATCACATTCAAAGGCTAAGCACAGTGCTGCATAGGATGGTTTTTTAATTTGCTCGATCAGCTTGATGTTTTCGGGTGTTGCTTATGAGACTGAGTTAGATTTAGTAGAGATGTGAAAGGTGGTAGTCGTTGATTATGTTTGGTTCAGCGGTTTTATTCTCCATGTTTGGTGGACGGTATCTTGAACGATCTGGTTAAGAATCAATGTCAATATATTAGTTGCGGAAGCCGAAACTGAAATTAGATGATTTATTTATAGAATCTGTCAAGGACACATGAAGTGAAGCACGTAATTATGGCGCCTTCAATGCTAGCGAAATCCATCGCACACCTACGAGCCTGCTCATGGTAGTTTAGTGTAGCAGGTTCTAACTTGTTTGCGTGGTTTGAAATCAATGAAAAGCTTACTATACGAGTGCTGCAAAATTTTGCTGCTACTCGGGCGGTAAACTTAAAATTGGAATTTTGGGTGGTGGCCGCTCTTCTCTAGCCAGCCTTTGCATAAGAACATTTGTTCTTCAAAGTTCTTAGCATCTTCTCTCTTTGCCAGTTATATTTCATACCTGATATAACAATAACAGAATAAGCTAAAAGGGAAAGGGTGTCAAAACAGTGCAAATATCACTATAACCAAAGATATTTGGCCTGGCTGATTGGGTAGAAGTTTAGTTTTTAGTATTTTTAGAGCAGTAAAAGTACAAAAATGCCCTTAAAGACCTTGCCTGTAGGGACAATTTTGGGTTTTTCGGTCAAAAAAACGCCTTGCCTTAGGTCCAAGAGGAGTTGTATTTTTCAGCTTGGTTTTTTTTTTAATTATTATTAAATGGGCTAAAGGGTAGGTTGGTCTTTTATGTTATAATAAATATTAAAAAAAATAGCTGTGATGTGCATGTGTTGGTGTGTGAATATTAGTTGTCATCTTTGAGCGGAGCATGTGATGTTGCTCGGTGGCTAAGCAATAACTTACAGTGTGATCTCTGATTTTTCTCGTCGTTCCCTTTTTCTATGGCCGATGTGTGTTTTCGATGGATGTTTGGCTAGATGCTGACAATCTTTTTTTTTTTTTAATTTCTTCTCGGTTTTCATATCTAGATCTCTAATTTTTCAAAGTATTATGAAAAAAACAATATTTTCAAAGCATTTTTAATTGAAAAGTATTTTTATAAAAGCAACTATTGCATTACTAAACACATATTATAGCCTCACATTTTGCAACATGTTCTAAATAAAGGCTACTGGTTTGTGTTAGAAAACAACTACTATAGTATATAGCAAAAAGACTTATGTTTAGTATGTTAGATCTTTGGCTCATGCTATATTAGAGTTGGATCATTTTGTTTTAATGTAAGAAAAACATTCAGGTATTGGTAATGTATTTTCTAATAGAAAAAACA
>Ga0325400_1000569_pt1 | contig 27895 bp, 21 predicted proteins | sample PopdelMetagenome_2_FD_205662 | JGI IMG/M metagenome (GOLD analysis project Ga0325400, IMG submission 205662) | Populus deltoides microbial communities from Bellville, Georgia, United States - Xylem-PdKOR-R1 | ecosystem: Host-associated > Plants > Phyllosphere > Stem > Wood/Secondary xylem...
AAAAAAATTGAAATAACTTATTTTATTTATAAAACTTCTATTCACATGCATTGAAAAATAAATGAAGTTTTGCTGTATGAATTATATAAATATATATGTGTGTGTGTGGATGTTGTATCTCTGAATCACTTGATATTATATTACATAATTGAACGACAAACAAGCTCTATATTTTTAATTTATATTACATTATTTTTTTACAAAATTTGAAAAAATAAAAATAAAATAAAAAAAGTAATAGAAATCCTAAACAAACTAGAAAAAACATCCAAAATAAAGTTAAAAAATAATAATAGAAAAATTCTAAACTAAATAAAATAAGGAATCATAAATAAACTAAAAAAATATTTAAAATCTTGAACAATAACATCTCGGTATTATTTGAAAGACTTATGAATCTTTGATTTCTACTAAATTTTAACTTTATAGAAAAATATGGCCTTTAAAATTTCAGTTTGATCCAACGTTTGGATTAAAAGTTATGTTCAATAATATAAAGCTACGTGTTACGATATAAATCTCCTACATTAGTTTTTCCGGGTTAGAAAGAACTTGTCACCGAGTTCAAATTACACTTGCCTTGATCTTGTGAATGTCCAATCAAAACTCTTTAACCCTTTTTCTTTATTTGCTTCAAGTGTATAACAATTTTAGGTATCGACTTTCTTAAAACTTAAATAAGAAACAATAATTGACAAATTATTTTTCTATTCCATTGACTTCTAGAGTAATAAATTGTAAACATCAACCATGCTTCATGAATATGTGTTGTATTCACATAACATTTGAATGCATTTATCTTTTTTATAATAAAAAACTTGTAATAAAAAATATCAACATAGTTTAAATCAATAATTTTTTTTTGTTGAGCACGTTATATGTTTTCTTTGCATTCAACCTTTAAAGTTATTAACAAGGACATTGTCAATGATATCATCATTAATACTATCATTATCAAAATAAAAATAATAAATTACTAAAGAATATCAATCCACATCTATCTTATCATAAATAGGATAACCAAAATCTTCACAATACTCATCTCAATCAAGAAATGAGTTTTCAAAACTAGCTATGGATTCATGATCACTCTTCTTAGGATCTCTCAGGCCCCTCACCTCCGTCAATTGATGGGTTAATTTCACAATCTGTCCCAACATGTTTTTTTATCACTCAAACACCTTTTTTCAATTTCATAATTTGTCTATGCATGTCTTCTATCATCAATTCCTGAACATTTCTCTCTCAAGAGGAATCTTTTTTTTTTTTTCTGAACATGTTTGCTTTGCAACCTCTTCCGGCCATAATTATTTAGCAGCTCGCAACAAACAAAATAACATGGGATTATAACACATAACAAGTAATAACTTGAGATTGTTGGACTCTGATACCAACTAATATAGACAGAAGCAACACAAGAAAAACAAAAAGCATAAAATTCTGTCGAACAAGATCTCACATAAATCCTAATTCATAATTTATAGGAATATTGCAAATCCTGACTAAAACTTTTGGGCATTATATGAAAGCTTTCCCAACTTTTTATCTCTACTAAATTTTAAACTTACAGGAAACAAGCCTAATCTAACAGTCCTGTAGAAAATTATGCGCAGTAATATAAAGTTACACGATAGGGAAAGATGTCCTGCATACTCCATTGTTTCTACTTGATTGAACATTATTAGACGAAGCTCACAAAGTCAAAGAATAGACAGATGCAACATCTTCAAGTCATCTTATTTTGGTACTCATGAGAGGAGCGATATTGCAGCTCAGTGCTTGGGACCTGCAGGGCCATGAAGGTAGTGACAAAGGTTGGTAATATTCCTTTTCTGCGTCTCCATTAGATTGAGAGGGTTTGCGAGGAACTACCATTAGAAACTTAAAAAGAAAGAAAGAAGGAAGGAAATGTGGCCTGCAGAACTGGAGGCTGATGCCATGGAATCAGACTTCCAGGGCGTGCTATCTTTGACCATGTAATGGAAAGGGTGATGGTGATATCCACTTACGGTTTTTGTGTTTCTTTCTCAATTATTGTTTTACTATTCCCAGATCAGATTTGCATAAAGCAAAGAGTTAAGCAACATATTACTCCATTTCTAAACAAAGGGTAGAAGAAGACAGCTGCATGAATGAGGTAGAAGACAACTAAGCAGATCTCCATTCACTTCTAAGCAAGATTATAATATTAATATTCATACAGGAAATAATTGCAATCCAATATGACAATGTAAAGGCAAAAATTAATGACGTCTCACATCCACATAAGTAGCTTATGCCTACGTGTTTGAGTTTTTTTTATTTTTTATTTTTCAAAATAGATAGATGACATATTATTTAATTAATTTTTTTTATATATATAAAAATTATACAACGAATTATTTACATACCCAATTTTCAATCATTGGAGAGATAACTAAAAAATCAATTGGTGCTATTTGGATCATAAAAAACAAGTTTTAAACTATTTTTATCTAAAAATATTTAAAACAACAATCTTATAGTCTAAGTGAACTAATTTATAAACTCAAAAAACTCCCATGTCAGTTTAAAATTGCAAAATCAATCTAGAAAAAATTTCTCTGAACCCCGATTCACTTTTTTCGTCATCATAGAAGCTCCAAAACACCTAGATATGACTCTTCTCTTCAATATGAACGAAAAAAAAAGTTGAAAAAAAACTTAAGGAAAAAATTATCAAAGAAGCACATACACCACAATTGTTTTTTTTTAAAGGTTGCTATTTTTTAATTTTGATCCTCTAATTTTTAATCTCTTTTAACAATAAAATGGTTTTTTTTATATAAAATCAAGCATTAACTCAATGTCGGGATATTTTTTTAAAACTATGATATCCTCATAAAAAGAAGATTGAAAAAAATTATGAAGTTTAATTTCCAATCAACTTATTATTGAAGGATGAAATAAAAAAAATCAAAGTAAATAAAATAAAGGACCCAAAAAAACACATTTCTAATGAACAATGAATTCATAACCTCTTTTAGTTTTGTAAAGTTCAAACACATCTCAATGATATTTTTCTTGTCAAGATAAACACTTTAACACTAAATTTATTTATTTTTATCAATAAAATTAAATCTATTAATCTTTTTATCTCTCCTCTATTATTTTTTGACGATCATCTTTTTATCCTCTCTCAAAATCATGGAGTGATATGTTAACAAAATAAAATTTTAGATTAAATCGAAAAATTTTTGAATTAAAAGAAACAAAAATATTGAAAAAAAATATTTAAGGCAAAATTTATCAAAAAGCGCTGACACATTTTTTTTATTAAAAAAAAGCATCAATTCTCTTCACTTTCAATGTCAGTCCCTCATTTTTAACCTTTTTCCAAAAAATATAATCAGAATTTGTTTTCCACGATATCGAGCACCACCACATGTTGGAACTTTTTTCTTTTTTAACAATAACTAGAGGTTGTGAATTCACTATTCACTACCTCACAGCACATTATTCACTGAAATAATTTTTTAAAATCGTTGTCTTTTAGTTACTGTTATAATTATAATTATAATTATTTTTCAAGGTACGATTTTTCTAGACTTTTTAATATCATTTTAGTATATGTTTTAGAAAGAAAAGATTTTTTTCAATTAAGTTTTTTTTAAAAAAGTAAAAAAAATATTGAAATGAAATATTTAAGAACATAATAGATTTTTGAAACAACTTTGGTAATCCATTGGGTTGAAAATTATATGAGAGTGGCATGATGATAGAATTAACGAGGATGTTCATGGTCTTGGTAATCGAGATAAAAATGTAGGATTCCAGGAAGCAATGGGGACAACTGTTTGAGAAGTGACGACAGGTTTTACATTTGCATGTCCTTGTAAAGTCATACCTCGGTGGCTTTTCCGTTCGGTATTCAGGCGGAGGCACTCGATGAAGCTCTTCCATGGTTGGTAACTTTGCGCACTTTGATGGAGGATGCACCATGCTCGACCCAACGGTGAAATGAGTTTTCAACACTCAAATGCAACTTCGCTTTTCAACACAAACTCATGAGCGTGCACGTCTTCCAAATCTCAGTCATAATTATGTGATCAAGGTTTCTCCGACAAAGTAACCCTCGGGGGCCTGAAGATCTACGCTTTGACTCAGAGTTGAAGCTAAGCAGAGATGGAACATGCCCAACATTGATTTCGAGGATATTTTTAGTTTTGCAGTCGATGATGACCTAGGTAGCCCGCCCCTGTGGACTTGTTGTCTGTACTTGAATACGTTCCCCATTGCAATGATCATCTGCTTCTGCAAATCATTCTTTTGACCCCATTTCATCCCTGGCTTTTATATCTCTTTCGCTCTTTAACATTTTCTCTCGTTTCCTCTCTCTCACTTTTGGACCTTTGGTTGTTGATAAAGAAGCCCCTTGCCCAACCAATAAGTGAAGAATCTCGCCTATAATGCAATTTTTGAACTAAAAATCTCCCTTTTTCACAAGGTTTATTCCATTCCAATCATGCAAGGTACGAGGTAATAAATATTTTAATCGCAAAGCACAAGGAGATTGAGAATTATTATAGAAATGCAGACCTCAACCTGCACAGAACATTAATTCAAGCTGTCCAGAGAAAGTATAAATTGTATTATACAATTACAACCAAGGAATGGCTATAATGAAACATCAATTTTCTTTATTCTTTGGGGGCCAACTTTTTTATTTTGGGTTGTCGGTAAATATCATTAACCAGAGAGAGGCTGTTTGTAAACAGGAAGGTCTTTCACCATTGCTCTGCAAGAACATTTCAGGCCAGCAAAGTTGATGACAGACCCAGAGGGGAGGAGAACAGCTCTTGAACCTATGCACAAGAAGCACAGAATCAACCTAAATGGCAATATGACATGGCTCTTACAGGGTAAGAACAAAGAATACTACAGGAAATTTTGCTTTACTAGACAAGTGGAAATGCTGGACCTGGATGCGTGTCTACCCAAAATTGATTCCTTGTGCCAGTGGTAACTCATTCCCATAATTGATCGTACTGTCAAATGATTAAAATAAAAGATCAGCAGCGATTTTATTGGAGGTTTTATTTATTTGCTATTTTTATTTTTTGTTGAGAAAAAAAGGTTCCATGTGGTTTTCCCGACATGAAAAAGGCTAGAATTCGATTCGAGCACACAGCAGAGAAATCAAAGTAAGGTTAATGGTTCTTAGATTTACCAAGTTGAGCGTCTCATGTATTGCTTCCAAGAATCACTTCCTGCTTCACGGCCACCCCCTGTAGCCTTTTCTCCACCAAAAGCACCACCAATTTCAGCACCATTTGTTGGTATATTTACATTCACAATACCACAATCACTTCCTTGAGGCCTGCATTCGGTAACCAGGTGAAAGATTTCTTAGCTAAGCAACAAAAGAGGAATAGAACACAATTGTTTTAAAGAACTCAGTTGCGCACAAGAAATTAAATAAATATCAATGAAGATGTCATTTCTTGTAAAGATTATTATGTCGAGAATTAAGATGGATGGGAATCTAAACAATCTTCAGAAATTGCTTGGAAGTGAAAACACTTCAGGAGCAAAATAATTTTACTTGGATCCAAAACTTGTGATCAAATAACTCACATCTAAGAAATTTTTTAGTATGACAAGAGGCATTGAAAAACATAATTCACTCTACAAACATGGCTATGAAAAAACTCACCCAATCCACTTGAAGATAACTCCAGGTTGGCGGGTGAAAATAGAACTACTTAATCCTTGAGGAACTGAATTGTTTATTTCAATTGCTTCTTGTAAAGTCTGCAGAAAGGGTTCAGCTTTCAGAAATCAAACCCAACAAATGAAGGAACTAATGCAACTTAATCGTTTAGCAAACACCACATATATAAATAACTACAGGAATAACTGTAGTGATTGGTTATCAAAAGGGGGGGAAAGAAAGAAAAATTAGTCTTATGTACTTCACAGCTCACCAAAGAAAGAAAATCAGTTAAATAAAAGAAAAAAAAAATCCTCACCAAAGAAAAGAGATGGATGAAGAAGGTACCTGAAATTTCATAACATAAAGAACAGGAGCAAATAACTCTTCTTTAACAACGTCTGCATTTGAAGAAATCTCAACTATTGTGGGCTGCACAAAATTCCCCTCAGATTCAATCACAGAACCACCCGTTATGATCTTACCTCCCTGCAAAATGAAAGTGAGCAAGTTAACTTTTTTTTTCTTCTTAATTTGTTGTGCATATCCAGTATTTTTCAACCAAGAGAACTTGGAACATAAAAGGAAAAAGGTAAAAAGGAATGCTTATGTTTGAAATATTGGAACAGCTGGACAACCACAGTAGATAAGTGAAAAAAACAACATGCCTGGGACTTAATTATCTCTATTCCCTTTTCAAAGCTCTTTCTTGATTCAGAAGTATGCAGTGGCCCGAGCAAGGTGCCTTTTTCCAATGGATCCCCAATTTTAACTTGCTTGTACACATCAAGTAGTTGATCAAGTACTCTCTGATATATGCTCTCATGTAGAAGCTTCAACATGAGCAAGAAAATTGTTCGGTAAGAGTGATTTTTGGCTGTCATTCCATGCATGGATTTTCAAAGAAAAGTCAGATTTTAGATACCAGCCTGCGGCATGTTGTGCAACGCTGACCAGCTGTCCCAACAGCAGCAAACATAACAGAACGAACAGCTAGCTGGATGTTAGCATCATCCATGACTATTATAGCATTATTCCCACTTAACTCAAGCAAGCATTTACCAAATCTCTGATTAACTATCTGTTGGACCATTAGACCCACCTGTTGAATTAGTATGTGTGTTAGAAATATGCACGGTAAGATAATTATTAAAATTTCCCCTTCTATAAGAGGGGATTTGTACATGTTCTCGGAAAAATCTATATGAACCAAGACAAAATTCAAACAGCTGTATAAGAAATTAGAGAATATGCAGGAAAAATAATTGCTTGGATAAACCAAATTCTCAGTAAAAAAAACAAAAAACAGTAATTATTCAGCTTGGGCAGAAACAATATAAATCAAAATTCATCATTGAATACATGCAGTGGATAATTATAGCAAGACTAAAGAAATAAGACCAATATATTAGGCAGCCTTAGAATATAATGAATGAGGAGAGTAGCCTATAGATACAACAGGGCACATAATTTGACCATGAACAGAAGAATCTCTCTTTCAGTACAGATGATGAACAATCAATATTTTCTAATGAAACAATTTAAACACCTTTGAACTGCCAGTGAAAGAAACCAGAGGAATTCGTGTATCTTTTGCTACTGCTTGACCAATATCAGCACCACCACAAAAAGATGTAAAAATTGCAGGGGGCAAGTTATTCTTCTCTAACACCCCAGCTACTAGCCTTGTCATTGCAATGGTAATCAAAGGAGTTGTTGGTGCACCTTTCCTATAATTAAGGATGAAAAGTTTGATAAAAAGTCAAGCACAAACAAAAAATTTTGTAAGCTATATTTCTAACCAAGAAATATGATCACAACGAGAAGCTATGAAATGAGGTTGAAGTGGAACTAGTATGCCAATAAAGGATGCAGAAAAAGCTTAGCAGTCCAATATCTCTTCTAAGACAAGATGCAGATCAGACATTGAACCCAAGTGATCTATTTGATTAAAGAGCAAAAATAAAATTTTACTTCCAGTTTTCAACTATTAGTTAATCTAAAAGGAGAGGCCAATTAAATATGACACCTTTCAGAAACCACTGCGAGAATGAGTTCCATGCAGCCTATTTTTAATCATTTGCAGGAGAACAGACCAACATAAATAATCCCTAAAACAGTTCATTGATCTTTCCATAATACAGCTCAAGGAAGACAATCAACAATGGGCTAGTGGTCCACCAATAAGATACTGAAACATAAAACTTTCAGGATGGCATAATAATCTACATAATGGAGAAAAAGGAAAAGAAAAATGCTCCAAGTATTTGATTGAAATTGACATATTATTATGAGCTGAGAAAGCTGGATTTACACATTTAATAAAAAGAAACAAGACTGCAGTACATACATTACACCATCTAAGAATGTCATAAAGCATAGTGTCCCAGCCAAGATAGGTATGACTTACCAGACAACACAATTGCCACAGACTAGTGCAATGCAAGCATTCCATCCTGCAGAACAGCAGTATAAATTAATTCATCACACAACTGGAAGAAAGCCATCTGATAACTTGAGAAAAACAAATATAGTGAAAATATTGTGATGTTAGAGAGGTACAATACCAGCAACGGTTTCCAATACTATTCAAATTGCACTACTTTATCAGTCAGGATTGAATGAAAAGCATCCAAAATTATGCTCATAACCATTAAGAAAAGTACTACTGACAGAAGAAATAACTACAATTTTGAAGATGAACACTCTTGGATCCAGACATTGGATATATCTTCACGTATATTGTTTAGGTTAATTGGTCAAAAACTACCCTGAACTTTCGATCAACAGAAACTTAGTCCCTGACCTTGTTTTAATCTGATTTAGGTCTTAACCTTTCTATTTTGTCAATATCATCCCTCAATCCAGGTTACCGCCAATTAGTTAAGATTGACTGCATGTGCACCCTTTATAAAGAGACAAGTGGATTAAACAAAATTCAAAACTTTAATTAGCTTAACAAGTTGGATGGAAGGATGGCATTGCAGATGAAAGAAAGGTTAGGACCTAAATCAGATTAAAACAAGGTTAGGGACTAAGTTCTTGTTGATTGAAAGTTCAGGATAGTTTTATACAGCCTATTGTTTATTGCAAAATGTAAAAGTGTGTTTTTCTGGATTATTTATAAAGCTGATTTTTATAAAACAGGATATAGCACTCACCAAGAACAGCGCATGGGAAGTTGAAAGCCGTAATCACACCAACGATTCCAAGAGGATTCCACATCTATGCACAAGAAAAATGTTGAAAATGTCAACAATATTAAAAGAATTACTGTACTGATTTGAATCCAAAAGTAGAGGCTATCAGCATACCTCCAACATTGCATGATTTGGACCTGTTAACAGATCAATACGAATTATTCCAGGACTAAAATATAGAAAACACAAGAATATATCCAATTTCTAGACTTTATATATATATATATATATATAAAATTGATAGCTTCTGCTAAATGCCTGAATTCCAGCATTATCCACAACATTCTGCACCTAGTTGAGCTATGGCACTCAAACATAAACTTGAAATTATTTTGAAAAGGCAACTGAGAGAAAGATAAAATTACTACGAATTATACATGAATGGTGAGAACTAATCATTGAGCTTACGTTCTGAAGGTATCACTGATCCATTCAGTTGTCTACTTAAGCCCACAGAAAAATCACACATATCAATTATTTCCTGCAAAATCGGTGCTTACAAAGTTAAAAAAAAAAAAAGCCCATCAAAGAACAAGATATATCATGAATAATAAATCAGAAAAACTGGTTTCACAACAAGTGAAAGAACATCCTATACACAAATAACTAAAGAATTAGCAAAGTAAGCTAGGTAACATACTTGAACTTCCCCTATTCCTTCAGGGAGTATTTTTCCCATCTCAAGTGAGACAAGGCGACCAAGCTGCTGAAGTTTAGTTCTCAATGCATCCCCAATCTGTCTGACAATCTCACCTCTCTTTGGAGCAGGAACCTAAGAAAATATAATGCAAGGAATTGAGAGGTCTCAGCAGTCAATCACAGACAGAACATTCGCATCAGGTAGAATAGAGCAAAGCAAGCATATTCCAAAAATAGTGAATTATATGATGTATCAACTCATGCATTTGTCCCCAAAAAATTCTAAAATTCTAATAGGGTTTACAGCAAGGAAAAAAGACTTGCCTGCATCCATATCTTAACAGCTTCACTGCAAGCTCGCATGCCTTCCTCATAATCTTCAATGGAACCCTCCACAACTTCAGCTATAGCCTAAATCAATAAAAAAAGGAAATGATTAAACATAATGTCGATGGATGATGCAAGGCAAGGAATTAGTAACTTCCATGGTATGGTACCCATCAAATGGCCTCATTTGTGATTCATAGCAACTTAGCACCACAGCATAAAAGCAACTTATGTATGCGAATACACAGAGGAGTACACTAATCAGCAGCAGTTGATGATACACACACTGATACGTATATGTTATACATAGATAAAAGAATCAGGAACAACCTGATTGTTTGCAGGATTCACACTGGTGACCACAGGGCCATTTGCTTTCCACGTGCCATCTACATAACAACCCAAATTGCGAGAGCTCAGCCCGATCTCACTCAAAAACTCATACTCTTTCCTTGCAAAACCCATCTCTACATAAACAAATAAAAAACATACATGAATAATTTATTATTACACCACAAATTGAAACTCAAAATTATAACATCCCATGGTTTTAGAATGTAACATATCATTGCTATCGATTCTTTTCTTTTCTTTTCTTGAAGTGAAACACGTATTAAGGCTCTCCATTAATTATTAAGGTTCGGAACTGGGATTGCCTCTACAATTCTAAACTTTATCAGCAACCAGACACAAAAATAAATCAGGGTTCCAAAAACAGAAAATTTTAAGCTACAAAATCCAAGATTTTGAAAATATTTTCCTGGAAACCAAGCAGATAATGAGAAAATAAGAGCACATATAGCAATAACCACAACCAATCACAACAAGTTGACATATTTCCAGTTGTTGCGAAATCAGAGTCCCTAAGAAGAACAAAACCATGCCTAAAACACAAACAAGAGAGAAAAAAAAGCAACACAAATCAAGATTTTTATTTTCATTCAATCTTTACTTACGATCCTTTCGTTTTAATGTCTTCCAAACCAAAAGAAAAGGGGGGAAAAGACAGTGGGGGTTGATGCAGGTGTGTGTGCAATGAAGGATCAGAAAGAAAAATAAAATTGTATAGTAAGGAAAAATACCAACTTTAATTGGTGGTGGTTGTGTTTTCTGGAATTGGAAGAGGGTACTGACGAAATGCTCAATGCTTTTACTTTTATTTGATTGATTGATTGATTGTGAAACGGAATGGAAGAGAGACAGAAGACAGAAAGAAGAGGAGTGAGGAGATAGCTTGGTGCCTCTGACTTGTCAGTAGCTCTATATATAGCTAGAGCAGAGACTACAATTACTTCATACCACAACAACAAAAAGAAAGAGAGGGAGAGAGAGACACGTAATTTAAATTTTAGGACCAATATTCCAAAAACAATTATCAAATCTTTTTAATGTTGAGAAAAAAATATTTGATTTCTATTAACGCAAAAGTTATATACAAAAATACCTCTTACCAGTGAAATAAAAATAAAAAATGATTGAACTTCGATGTCTTTGGTTTTTATAATGTTTTTTCAGCTGTTTTGTAGTTATTTGTTAAGAATTAATGGCCATAAAATTTCTTATTTTTTTTTAATTATAACAAATTAATCGAAGCTAAAACACCTTACAAAAATGCTATTCACTTAGATTTAAAATACATTTTTAAATTCTTCACGGGCAGGGTGTTAAGTTTTTTTTTATATATAAAGCATATTAGTTATTATTAAATTGATCAAATAAAAATAATTTATTTTATATTTTAAAAGCATAGTAAAACAATTAAAATACTTTTAAAAACAAAAAAAATATTAAAATTAAAATCAAGAGGTAATTTGATATTCTTCATAATGGATTTTCTGTTATTATTATTACAAATCAAGATAATTAATATAATTTATGCTAATTTGTGTTAGTTATGCTAACTTATTAAAGTGATAACATCAAGCGTTGAAAAAAAAATTCAAAACCCCTAGTGGATACGATAAAAAACCAATTAGTTATATATGCTCGAGCATACATAATACATATATCTGAGGATCTTATTTTCATCAGTAATGCAAGCAATGCAGTGCTAGTTTTCCTCTTAACACTATTTGAGGACATTTGAGACATTTTTAACTACAACTAAAGGGTCATGCTTTCACATTTATATCGACAGCTATGCAAAACATATTTGAAGAAGAGGTGACAGGTAGCCTGGTGTGTACTATTTCTTCAAGTATATCTATTTTAGATATTTTTCATTGAATAATTTACTTTGTTTTTAATGATTAATTTTATTTTGAATACTAACTTATAACTTCAAATGTCAATTAACATAGCTATACTCATGGAAGCATCTTGATCATTTCGAACATCCAGAGAGTTAGGGTAATCATATGTTTGACCTTTACACCTAGAGACAACCACCTATAGGATCTAGCTAACAATAAAATTTAATAAATTTTAAATAACATGCTATTTATATAACTTAAATGCAAAAAAATATTTTAATTCTTTGACTAGTCATGTTAGATGGTGTGAGGTTAGACATTTCACTTTGAATCTCACTCACGCCCATGAGTTGTACCAGAATGAGTTAGACACAAAGTAGCTTTATCGGGTATGGTTTTTAATAATGTATTTTATTTTGTTTATTTGTGTGTCAATTTTTTTAGTTTTAACTTGTTTTATAATATGTCATTCATGTCTTAATAGGTTATATGGACACCATATGTAGAGGATTTTATATTATTAAGTTTATCTGAATGCTGTGATGGGATAGTTTTTTTGTTAACTTAAGTCTTGTTACATTGTTTTGATATAGTTAAGATGTATTGCCTTGAACGGGTAATGCAAAAGTTTGGTCTCTCTCAGCACATCTCAGATTATGTTAGTATTAGTGGTGAGTTGCATAATATCAGTCGTTTGGGTAAGCGGGAAGAAAATTGGTTGGTGATTCATGCAGCTTATCTAAATCTTTGGAATGCTAGAAAAGATTGGTTATTTATAAAGTAGCAACCAACAAATGATCTAGATAAATATATGAGATGATATTTGCCTATAACGTGCTGATTTATTGCATCTATGTAGTCATGTTTCTTCACGCGTCCATGTAATCTAATGCATTGCGAGCCTTGATTTTCAAGTAAGAATTGATTGGTATGCAATATTTTTTTTATATATTAATATTTAAATTATCGTTATTTTTATTATAGATGATGAATACTAATTATTATTATTTTTATTAATTGGACTCGTTTCTTATTACATGAGGCTCAGAGAGCAGCGTTCGCTATCCGTGAAGGCATTGATGTGATGACAAATGTCCCGATAAAAAACTCACTTAATTTATGTTATGCTGGACTTAAAGAAGTTAGGGAGATTGAACATCTTGAAGCGGGATGGCCTTAGCGGAAGATAAGATCGCTTATTGTGAACGAGGACATTCAGTGAGGGACGAGTGATTCAAGCTCGTCCACGAGCTCGGATAATTTTGATGTTGACCTCTACATGGACGCTACAGACCTATCCTCGAGTTAGATGAGTTGAAGTTGTGGCTCGTCTGCGAGCTGGAGTGATTTTAAGATGTAATTAGATTGTATGCTTTAATGTTTTAAGAATTATGAGTTTAGTTTAAATTTAATAAAATGTTATGTTAATTTTTATTGTGTGTAATTATTAATTGTGAATTGTTATATTTGATGAATTGTGATACGTTTTTTTAATTGTGTTGGAGAGATGAATTGAGACTTGTGTTTTTGAATTGTGATGCTTATGTTGTGTTGTGTTGTTTTTATTTTTTATTTTTGTGGTAGGGAGTTGAAAATCTAGAAAAAAACTACCTTGATTGTTTTTTTTAAGGAATCGCATGTCTCGCGAGTCACATATGATGTTTGTGGCTAGCAAGTCGCATATAAACTTGTGACTCGTCAAACTATGCTATTTTTAAAATATTTTTTGAACTGTTACATTTTATTAATTTATTAATATATATAAAAACCATTCATTCATATAATAAAAATATAGAAATGATGCGTGCAGTTAAGACACCCATGTTATTAATAATAATTAAAAAAAAAGAAGAAATGGCCTATTCTCAGCACTGATTTCCAAATGCAAGTGGCCCACAAATACCTAATTAGTAGTCTGCTGGGGCAATTAATTACTTGCCACCACTTGAGTCCCAGTTTTGATTTAGCTTATATTGTAACACTATTTGGGACACCTCTACATGTTACCCCAGGTCCAGAACTAGGGGCTAGCAATTCATATGGGAGCACCCCTGCGCCACACCGATGCTTAAGGCTAGGATCAGCATTCCTTCTGTTGATCTCCTGCTCTATCTGCTGAATCTCCGCTGAAAAATCATAAAACGCTTCAATCATTTCAGCGTCGCCTGTCCATATTGATGGCTGCTGCCGTTCCCCTATGTACTCCTCGTCTGGTGAATGCGTTGATAATGTGTCTATCACAGCCATTAATTTTGTGCCTTGCAGCACATTTGGCAATGCTAATAGGAAGTATTTTTGTGGATCAGCTAGGAAATTTGCGTACTCAGGGTCATTTTCTTCCGGGATTAATCTTCTCATTAAGGTTGGTCTATTAGGCACATAACCACCATAGGGATACTGCCCAAAATTCAGTGCGGCATGTTGTGCGGATGCGAGCCAAATGAGGACGGTGAGGATCCAGATAAGATCATCACTCGTGGCCAGCTTGGGCCACCAATCAGCATCACGAAGATCGAAATGGCCAACATTGACGGACTCAGAGTACCACGCTTGGAGCTCTTTGTCAGTACAGACTATGCTTGAATCTGGGTAGTAATGCTCAACATAGGTGCGGACCCAGTTCTCTATGGCAGACCAGATCAGTAGTCCATCTTGGGCATATGGGTAGTCCTCAAGTAGAAGCTTTAGACCATGTGGTTGTGTCGGATCAGGCACTGCCATTCCCCTGCAACGGTAACAATGATCAATGAATACTAGATACAGGATTTCCATATACCAAATAAACCAAACATAAATTTCATCAGAAGAAAGAGCAAGAGGCCCTTTGCAATTTCTATCCCGAAAAATAGTATGCGGATCAGGTTACTATATATGACCGATTGATGGTTGGTGCAATGAACCTGGAATTATTTAGAGTTATTGCGCCAAGTCTGCGTGTGATTAGTTTGGTTCATATGGGCCAGGTTTATGTAATAATTTCATCATTTAATGTTTAATCTCTAAACCTACTGGATCCTATCTTTTCATGCCTTAGGGAAAGAGATTTAGAAGTTATATATAGATGCCCATGAATAATTGTGCGTCGTAAACGCACCTTCGAATGAGATCGGCATGGAGGCTTTCCTTGTCAAAACGCCAAAAGTTTTTGTAGGCAGCAGCACTAATCTCCATAGAATATTGGCCAGGAGTGAAGCAAGACTCTATAACACCATCACCGTTGATTAAGTTTTGGCGGGCTAAGGCATTGATCTCTAGTGTATATCTCATGTGTGGATCCAAGAGTTTGAATATAGGGTGCATTGCACTCAATTGCCTGTGTGCTGCCAGTATAAATGGCTCCAGCGAAGCATGTGTGCGTAACCTGTAATCATCATGATATTTCAATCAATGCCACCATGGAGAACTTTATATCTTCGTTCAAAAAACTTAAATGATCACCTTCTGATGACTTGAGTTATTCATTTTTTGTTCTTACCAGTGATGGACAAGCTGGTGAACACTGGCATCGTTGGAGCAAACATAAGCCTTGGCCAGTTGCCAAATCCAACTGCCAGTTGCATCCACTGGAGGTGTAACCACTCGCTTTGATCGGAAATTCGGCCCTGCTGGTGGGAGGCTAAGCTCTATAGCAATGGGCTTGAGTGTCCCAAGAGGCGTCAAGAAAAATATGGTACGAGTTGCATATGCTTTTCTACCATCAAGCGCATTAATCCGGTCCAAAAATGGAAGATAAATATCATGGTAATCAATCATAAACAATTTATTTTCCTCCAGGGCCTGCAAGATTCAAATAACAATATTTAGGATTAGGAAAAACAAGCGAATTAAACATAAGATCTGATAATAAGGTGGCCCATGAAATGTCGGTAATCTCAGGAAGAAGAAGGAAACGAGAAGAACACGCATGATAATGCAAGTCTTTTTCTTTTTTAATATGACACTGCTAGTGACTACAAAAGGAAAGCAGGAGATTTGGGATTATTACCTGTGAAACGGACAAGCCATTAAGATGGCCCAGAATGTGTTCTTCTTTGAGAGCAGATTCTAGTGGACCGTAAATTTCGGGATCAAGACTGCTTCTTGGTGGAAAAACCCTAAGTCTCTCAATGCTGACTGGGTTTATTCCTGACACAGTTTCACGGGCAAATTCGTCGTCTCTCAACCAGGCTAACTTGTCCCCTGCAATATTGCGAATCACATGCTTGCTTGTAGATTAATCTTGATTAATTAATTCATCATGTTTTGGATTGTGCACTTGTTTACAAGAAATTAATCCACTTTGCACATAAACAACTGCGTGCCACCAAAAGGTATTGGAAACTCACAAACACGTTTTTAATTTGACCAGGATTGGCTCCCAACTAGGCAACCAGCAAAGAAAAAGCATGGGTGGCTTTTTTTTCTCTCTGGTAATCAAATGCTAGACAAGATCATTCTTCCTTGCAAGAGCAATGTAAGCCAGGCAATCTACTTTTATTCTTGAAAAACTTTATTAGTGTGCATGACTTGGATCCCACTAAATGCACGATGGCTAATGCCTAGTGGCTAACACAATTTTTCTTTTTCTAGTGGTTTTCTGGATTCACGACGTTATTTTCATGTTGGTTCAATTTCACGGGCATATATAAATCAGTTTTATCTCTGTGGTCCAACAAAAAACGAGACATCGACAATAAACCTAGAAAATCTCTATAGGAAAGTGTCCTTCGGACGGTCAAGTTGCCATGCGAGTTTAACTAGTGAATCATACAACCAAAAATCTCTGTCTATTTCTTGTTTGCGTATTAAAGTATACGCAACGTTTGTCCCCTGCGGTCCAAAAGTTCCATGGTTCTTGCAATCTTTAACGAACATAAAATGTAAAACAAAAGGAAAAAAAATAATTGATACAAAAAAAGAAAATATAGGAAATCTAGCAGGGAATGTACTCACTGGAAAGAATCTTTGGCGTGTCATATTTGAGCTGTCCCTCACCAGACTCTTGTATCTTGTTGACTGCTTTGAGCAATGGTAGATTCTTCCAGATTTCATCTTGCAAACCAACTTTAAGAAGAAGCCCTTCTTTGTACAGAACACCAATGTCTGAGAAGCTACTAAAGTCTTGATTATCTGCAGAAATGCTGGCCTTAATCGCTGGTATTAGAGTATGAAGCACGGCTCTAAGCCTCCCATTTGAGAATGTAATTTGCTTAGACTCCTCAAATTGTTCATCTCTAGGCACGTACAGTGGCGTTGGCTTCTCCACTCGGCTCTCCGCGTTAATATCTGGTACGTACGCGAGGAATCAAGCAGGATTCTTGTGAGTGTGTGTTGCGAATGTAAAAAAGGAAGCATCCATGGTAAGTTAAGTCCTAGCTAGCATCTAGAACTTTCCAAGCAGTGGCACAGTTAAATAAGCAAGTGGTGTGCAACTAAAAGAAATGGATCATATGCTTGAATCATCAAATCAAGGAAGCAAAACCTGACTAACCAGAATCCATTGGAAGGCGACCAGTACGGCATCGTCTTGGGTATGGAATTGCTTTACCACCAAGTCTTGGTCTAACCAAGTGATTACCCTTGTCTGGATTTCCCAAATCATTGTACACATCGAAGTCGTAAATCCTGTCTGACATTTTTCTAACTCCTTTGCCATCGCCCCTAAGATTGCTTAGCTCCTTATCTCTCAATGCTTTAAGCCCAGCTGGTGTCTCGCTTGGTAAATATGGCTGCTCAGATTAAAATCATATATGTAAGAAACTGAATTTAAGCACATGCATGAGACCATGCTAATAAAATTTACAAACAGCAATTTTCTTGATTCTCAAAATGGGATCCATGGACTGTAGTATCAAGGGTGTGATTAGATGACAGTCGTTCCCTTAAACAGTTACAAAAAGCTCATCTCCATCAATACCACAGCAACCATGCCGTGATACAAACAGACTGAACCAGCTGATCATCATCATGTTGCCAGCAAGCTCATCGATCAAAGGGAAGTGTGCGTTGCAAACAGTTTGGATCTATCTGTACTTGTAAAAGACTTCCTCGCTCCTCTGTGTTCTCGTTTTCTACTGGTAAAAAGGAAAGAAGCACAGAGACACCTCACCCATCCATAATCTAGTTGCGTCAGGCTTATATGTCCATGGTCCCTTACAGAGAGTGACCCCCGTCCCAATTATAGGGGAATCTAAATAAAGTCTTACTGTTGCCAGTGTGCTTTTCCAATGTCATCACATGTCATCACATTGGGCATTCCACTAAATATTTTGAGAGCGACATGTGAGGAAATTCAATATTTAACTCAGTGAAACTCGATTTCCTATTTAGAAGAATTGCGGTGTGTTCGGGACCGCATCACTTTAAATTTTACAAAATAAATTTGTTTGCAATAATTTTTTTTATATATATATTTAGATTATTTTAATATGTTATATTAAAAATAATTTTTAAAAAATAAAAAAAAATTATTTTAATATATTTTTAAGCTAAAAACACTTTGAATCATTACTTCTACTATAATCACAAATACAAGCTACAATCATTTGTTAAAAAAATATATATATATCAAGCCATCTCTATTTCTCTTGCAAGACAAGAAAATGAATAGAAAAAACCTAATATCATGCAAGCAAATATATATATATATATATATATATATATATATATGTTGTGGCTGAAAATTCAATGTCAGTAGGCTCTGAATTGCTGCACTTGATTATCATTTTTAAAGAAGTCAAGACCTAACCACATGTAACACATGGTTTGACCTTTATAAATTGTATATTACTGGACAATAACATCACGAAAAAAACATATCCGACCGTATCATGCATTTCCAGAAAAAGTGATAATTCAGAAACTAAAAACATAATTACCTTATTAGAGAAAAATATTCTCTCCGCAGGATGATATTTTTTGGATTGTACCCATGAGTTGCAAGGGAAATGAACTGGACCACAAGCAAAACCGTCAATGGTGATAGTCTCCAAGAAAAACTCCTGTTGATGCTTGTTGCTCACTGTGATTGCCCCAGGCACACCAAAATCCGAGTCTACTGTAAGTTCAGCAGTGTAATGGACCCTCTCAGCTTTAATATTTGATTTCTTCGACCAGTCTCTTAACGCAGCTTTCTTGCTTCTCTTTGGTTCCTTGCTTTCTACAGAGCCAATTAAGATCGTTATTGAATTCTAAGTTTCTATGATCTAATGAAAGAAGGGAGCTTAATTATGTCAAACATGCAAATCAACCCGTATGATCATGAGAGTTTGATTCTTCATATCAAACAAAGAAAACTGAAAATAAGTATAATGAGTCGTTATTAGAGAATCCAAAACAAGTGCTAATGATGATCACCCTTTTATTTAGAGTGGAGAAATACTACTTTACTTACTTGGATCAACTTCAGTGCTAATAAGCTCCAAAACTACACTTCTCCCAATTATATTGTCAGTTAAAGCATCCAACTGCTTCACGATAGTCTCCTTCAAGTCCTCCTTGTGTTTGTTTCTCACAGTCACCAAAGCTCTCACCTTGAATTTCACTGCCTTTACAGGCAAACTGGTGTTGTTATTAGCCTTGATTATATCTTCGCTGATGACTGCCACTGGAGGACCCTTCACAACTCTCCTTACTTGCTCCTGTCTTCTAATCTGTTGCAGAGGCACCAGAACCGGACGCACCAAGAACTGGTTCTTTTTAACCATTCCTAGCCTTTGGTTCATGAACATTCTTGATGTTGTTACAAATGATGGTCCATCAATTAAACGACCACCCATGATTTCTTTAGTTAGTGCCATCTTGTGTATATCTCTCAGTTTCTTTTCAGAGACTGTGTGCTTTTGCAGAGATGAGCGAAATGGGTGTTCAGGACCAAGAAAGAGGCGTTATGATGATGAGAGAAAGAGATGAGTTGGATAGCTATGGCACTGTGTTTTCTCTTACTCTTGTATGAAACCTGTGTGTCTGTGTTACCTTATTTATACAACACAAGCGTGCATGTGATCGAAAGCCATATGAAAATGATGTGAGCCATAAAGAATATTTCACCGTCCACACGTTTATTAAATTATTTAATTTTCCTGTCTTGAATCACTTGTTATTGCTTCTTTTTTTCCCTCTCTTTTTGTAAAAGTACTTTTTATTATTAATACAATTAAAAAACTTGGCGAACCACCTCTATTTTTTTTTTGTTTACATTTGCGTCCCCTCTTTTTTTTATTTGGTCCTTCAAAATTTTTTTTATCACCTCAAATCTTTTATTTTTATTTGCATTATTTTTTTATTGAGTCCTTCAATTGTTTTTATTTACATCTTTTTTTATTGGATCCTTTTACTTTTTATTTAACAATTATAGTTTGGTTTTGTAAAATTGATAATCATAAATCATAAAACGACATTTAGAATATGAACATATATGTGAGGCAATGCAAGATTTAATAAATATTAAAAAAAATAATGAAAATACAATATAGAAAAAGACACGGTCAATTATGGGCTGGAATAGTTGCTCACAAAGTTTTCTTTTCTTTTCTTTTCTTTTTTGTCATTTGACTTTTTTATTCTTAATTTAATTTTTTTACATTAATTTTTGACTTGAGATTGAGTTTGATGTTTTATTTTAGTTGACTTTATATGAGACTTTTACAATGTTAAAAATATGTTTAACGCTTCATTTGATAAAGTAAAATTCAATTTTATTTATTCAAATTAATTAAAATTTTAAAGAACTGATTCAAACTGAAACAAATATTCAATATTTTTTTCTAAGAAATTGCATCTTTATCTCAACTTTCCAACTCAAACTTCGGTTGGAATCAACATATTTGTTATCATTTAGTAGCACATATAATTCTTGATTTATTTTATTGAAGGCGCATGTATAAATTTTTTAATTCACAATTAAAAAAAATTATGATTAAAAACATTGACAATATCTTTATTCTTTTTTATGTTGAAAAAAAAAAAAGTTCCACCCTGCATCGTAGCAAATTGAATCAAATTAGTTTATTTGTATTTGAAAACCAAAATGCATGGTGAGTCAAAAACAAGTTTTTACTTTAGTTTTAAACCTGATCCAGAGTTTGACTTGGAGCAAGTCCAGGATCATGGTTCAAGAGGGTTGACCCATGTCAACCTAATTTGTTTTATTATATATATATATAACAAAATCAACGGGTTTTAGATGAGTTTTTCTTAGGTTGATCATGTTATTGGTTAACTTGGATTTTTAACCACGTCGCATCACATCAATTATCCTCCTATTTTTATTGAAGCCTAGCTTGACTTAGGTTTTGAATCATCTGGGAAGTAGAGATGATAATTTAATCTGAACTTGATAAATACTGACCAAAATCAATCTTAATGAGTGAGTATTTTTTGGATAATTACCTTACTCAATGGATATTGGATAGGGTATAAATATTGTCAAACCCACTTGAACCTAACCTGAAATTATATTTATATTATATAGATATATTTATAGAACATTTATATTTTTAAATATAATATGATATGTACACATCTTAATATTGACATAAAACACACACATACAAAAAGAGATATATTAACTATTTTATTTTGTATTATTTAATAGTACATAATAGATATCCGAAAATCGATTGATAATTTATAAATATTTTAATTTTTTATCTTCTAATAAAATATAAATATAAAAAAAGATAATCTTTGGAAAGGTGTTTGCTGGAGTCACATGTAAATATCCCTGTCTGCACTAAAATAGCAAACAATATCTTACTGCTTTGAACATGCATGACCACTACAAGATTTTACAGTTTTGCCGACGGAAGAATTCCGTCGGAGTGTGATTAGAAGTTCGTCGGTGATTTGTTTACCGACGACATCACCGACGGATTACATCCGTTGGCTTTCCTTTCGTCGGTGATTCCCCTTTCCGTCGCTATATCGGTCGGAAAAACAAAAAAATCATTTGCCGATGGTTTTACAGACGGAATTTGCGCGCCAAAAAAAAAAGATTCCCGCATGAAATATACCGACGGATTTGTATGCCGTCGGTGATATTGTGATTGACCGACGGAAACTAACCGTCAGTAAATCTGTCGGTAAGTGTATGAAATACCGACCGAATATATCCGTCTATAAATTCGTCGGTACTAGTGGCAGCTACTGTTAAATGCTGACGGATTAATTCCGTCGGTAATTCTGTCGGTGAGTGTTTAAAATACCAACCAAATTAATCCGTCGGTAAAATCCTTGGTAATAGTTTTTTCTGAATTTGTTTTTAAAAAATTATTTAGGATATATAATATAAAACTATATAAATTAATTGTAATACAAACCAATTATGCAAATAAAATTTATATTAAACATAAAAAAACAAAGTTAAATAATATTCATTACAAACTGAATATGTTTCAAGAAAAATATTAAATGAAGTTTTAAAGGTAAATAATGTTTATTACAAATTAATATAAAGGTGGAGCTGGTGGAGGAGGAGGAGATCCTGGAGGAGGCTGGTGGTTATACGGCCAAAAAAGACTAGGTGCACATGTTCCACTATTTGCCATGTTCATAATCATTTCGCGAAGCTGTTCATAAGCCGCTTTTTGTTGTTCATAAGCCACTTTTTGTTGTTCATACTCCATTTTTTGTTGTACTTGAGACGCTTTGATTTGCTCAGACTCCGCTCTTTATTTCGCTCTTTGTTGTGCATGAGATGCTTTGAGTTGTGCGTACTCCGCTGATAGGTTATCGTATTTCTCGGTGAGCTGAGTCGTGTGTTGCTGCAAGGCCACGAACTCCTTAGATTGGGAGCTCGATATTGATTGGAAGCTCCAAACAATTGAAACACTACGCGTCAACCGCAAGTTGTCGGCCGTAGTGTTGGAGAGCCCGTAAACCCGATTTTTATCGGGTCCACCTGACGAGCCAACCTCCATCCACAAATCCAGATCGAATTCCGAATGGATCAAAATATCGTCCCCATATCTCTCCCTTAACCGATTATTATAGATCTCCTAAAAATAAAAATAAAAAGTAATCATCATAATCAATACAATAAACATAATAACTTACATAATAACTTATAAAATAAAATGGTTGAACAAACATACCATAAAATGTTGAGCACGGTTATCAACGAACTGTTGCGCCCCCTTCTGGCGGTCTTGACTCCGCACATGCGTCTCCACAAACAGCTTCATCGGGCTCGGCTCATGTCCAAGAGACGCAGCCTATAATGAAAAAAGATATATTAACAACAACTGAATTTAACGATATATTTCATTTAAATTAATCTTACCATCCGTTTTCCATATGCAGCAAACGAAACGGAGCTGCCAGTGTGCGTTGTCACCCCGCCATGAATTGGCCGATTCCGGTTGCCAGCACCGGACTGTGAGCGTCGTGTGAACCGCTTAGAGGTCACGTGCTCAAGATAGTGCGGCCATATATCTTCCGGGATGTATATCAGTTTGAAATCCCTCCAAACCGCAACATTGTTCCAGCCTTGGAAACCCCTATCCCTCGCGGGTTTTTTTTGCCTTTTTTTGTGCTTCATACCAAAAATCACGCAACCTATTTCACGCAACCAAAAATTACATTTCGAAACATAAATTTTTGTCTAAAAAAATCTTGTATTGTTTTCGATCTTACCTAGTTGCCGCGTGATTTTCCCACACCCTCCTCACAACAGTGTTATGCTCACTGTCCCAGCAGAATTTGTGCTATGTATAAATAAACAAGTTTAAATAAAAATAATAATTTATTTACAATTATATTAATAAGCTAAAAATTATAAATTAATACCAACCTCAAACCTATTAAACCATGCATTGATTTGAGGCATCCATTATGGATGCTTGGATATCTGACTCCATTGATACAATGGAATCTCCATCGACGATTTAAATGTCGATGATATTACTTGGGCGGCTTCAATGTTTGTGAACCTGAAAATAAATGAAATAAATTCAATAGTGATTACTTCATAAATTATGTTGTAATTTAAAAAAAAAACTAAAACCTTAACAAACTTACATTGAAAGGTAGTCCTTCCACTGTGCCTCGTACTTGCGGGTAAATTGATTCCGCTGCGAAGGCACGCCGCCTCTGCGCTGTAAATTATCGCTGGAAGAGGCAACATCGGTTGACGGCGCAGGTGGTATAGGTGTCTCTTCTTAAGAGGCACCTAAGGAAATATCATCCTCGCTGCTAGACAAACTAGCTGTAACTATACTTAAGCGGCCAGCTCTGGTTTTCGTTCTACACATCTACATAATTTTATACAAATAATTATATAATTAAATTCAAATGTCAAAAAAAAATTCGGCAGCACCTCCCCTATACCGGATACTACCCAAATCCACAAACCTGCACATATTAACAATAGCCACAACCAATTTACCCAATCTATACTACAATTACCAATCCTAAGGTAAATTCAACATTAAGCATTACAATTCAACAAATTATTCAATAATTATGCCAATACAACAAAACAATAAATTAAAAAAAAACTATAGAATAACAATTAAAATAAATGGAAAAAATTAAACACAAAGCATGCAATAATAGAGTAAAATTAATAATTATTCCAACATATTCAATTACTAATTCTATGGTAAATTCAACATTAACAATAAATATTCAACAAACTAACTAATAATAATTATGCTAATACTACAATAAAAAATATTCAATAAATTCAAAAAACAACTATAGACTTTAGCAATGAATTATGCAAAAAAAAACTATAGACTTTATCTACATTACAAAAAATACACCAAAACAAAAAATATAACAAAAAATAGCAAAAAAAACCCTTAAAATAAAATAAAATAGAAGAACCACATACCTTTTAAACTGATGAAGATGATGAAGATTCACAAAATTGAAATTGAAGTGTCAGTTTTGATGAACGGAGAGGAAAAGAATCAAAATTCAAGTTGAAAAACTGAGGAGACGAAAAAATAAATTGAAGGGGCGGTCGCTGGAACTTATATTACAGTTTTACTGACGGATTCACCAACGGATATAAAATTAATTATTATTTTAATTTATTCCTTCAGTGAGGTGTTAAAAATCTGTCGGTAAATTTTGAATTTCGCACCAGATTTTTCAATGACCCTCCATATTTTTCATGGTCCGTCGGTAAATCCGTCGGCAATATAACGCGATCAGAGATGCATTTAATGCACAACCCTTTGAAATTCGCGCAGTCCGTCGGGAATTTTGTCGGTAAAATTGACCCACTGACAACGTACCGACAGATATAAAATCGTCGGTATGGACATCGGTGAATGTGGCATTTCAAGTAATTATTTTCAAACTCTCTATGAAATGCCAACAAACTTAAGGCCGTCGGTGATGTGATGACATTTAAAGTAATTATTTTCAAACTCTCTATGAAATGCCGACAGACTTAAGGCCGTCGGTGATGTGATGGCATTTCAAGTAATTATTTTCAAACTCTCTGTGAAATGCCAACGGACTTAAGGTCGTCGGTGATGTGATGACATTTCAAGTAATTATTTCATTTTACAAAATATATCATCCATGATCAATAATTATTTCAAGTAATTATTTCGTAATTGTGGCATTTCAACTAATTATTTCAAGTAATAAATATTTTGTGTTTCAAAATATATCATCCATAATCTAAATTACATGAAAAAAGGGTTTTACATAGGGCTTCATTTTGGTAGTTAGTCAGAATTTTCTTCTTCTTCGTCATCAATTGAATTGTCATCACCTTCATCGCAATCTTCAATATGAATATCATCTTCTTCATCGATATTTGCTTGTCCGCTAGAGTTCAAAACAAAATTCAACTCCTCTGCGTCAACATCAACAAGAATATCATCGAAAACATGAAAATTTGAATTTTCTTCCAATTCAATCGAAGGAGCAATTCGATATGGTTCAACCACCTCACTAACTTGAAAGACTTCATCTCGCACGCTTGTGTCTTCGTTCTCATCCTAAACAACCTCGACACGACCTCAGGGTTTCGTTTTTAAAACGGACAACCAATCCACTCTTGATCGACCCTTTCTAAATGAAGGGGTGTATGTATAATAAACTTGTTGACATTGCTTTGCGAAAACAAAGACATCGTTTATGTTGCGGAGTCTAGCTTTTGAGTTGATTTCGACCAGACCATAGTACGGATCAACTCTGATTCCTTTGTCAGTCGTGTCATACGAATAACATTTGAATAAAAACACTATATTCTGCTCGTTATGATATTGCAGTTCGACAACCTCTTCTAATCTACCATAGTAGTCAACTTCTAACTCACTACTAGTGGATCCCTTAACACAAACATCGATGTTATATGTCTTTCTTCCTTGCCCGTATTCTTCAGTATGGAAAACATATCCATTGACAAAATACCCGTTGAATCCGTCTGTATACAACCCAAGACGCATATTCTTTGATTTAGCTGAAAAGTGAGGATGAACACTGTTAAAGCGTTTCCACGCTTCGCCGTCAAAAGGATGAACCATCACTCCATCAACCACATGGTGTGCTTGGTGTCATGTCATGTGCTCAGCAGTCCTTGGTGACATGAATAACCTCTGCAGTCTAGGTGTAATCGGGAAGTATCTAAGTTTTTTATATGCCACTAGAGTCTTTCCCCTGCCAGTTCTAGGTTTGTAACGGGAATGCCCGCATGTCATACACTCGGTCATCTCAGCATTTTCAAGGTAGTATAACATGCAGAAGTTAGGGCACATGTTAATTTTTTGGTATCCTAAACCGAGGGGTTTCATCATGGACTTCACAGCATAGAATTTCTCTTTCAGCCTGTTCCCTTCAGGTAAAATGCTTCTTCCCATTTAATAATCTTGTTATACCCGGCCTCACTCAACCCATGATCTGACTTGATGGTGAACACCTGTGCTACGACCGATAATTTACTGTGATTCGTGCAGTCATCCTATTATGGTTCGTCAGAATCTTTCAACAAATCAAAAAACCTAGCTGCATCTCCATTAGGTTCTTCTTCTATGATTGGACATTGACTGACATTACCTTGATTCATTCTCATTGCATCCATAACCATATTTCTGTAAGGATTAGTGTTGTCATTTGCTGCTTCATGCACGTTGCTAGCACTAGAAGTAGACCCAACCACCGTTTCTTCCATTCTCCTCTCAGTCTCGCTAACAAATACTTCTCCATGTGCAGACCAACACTGGTAATTCTCCAGAAACCCTTTGTGTAGAAGATGCATCATTACAACATCTAGATGCAGATACTTTTTATTTTGACACTTCCTGCATGGACACCTAATACCGCCTCCAGTAAAATTTCTAGGAATAGATGTTGCGAAATTAATAAAACCCTGAACCCCGTTACAATAATCCATCCTCCGCAATCCTTGGGGTGAATCTCGATACATCCATGAACGATCATCCATGATTTATATCGAACCTCTATAAAATTATGATGACATAATGTATTAATTAACTAAGTTAGGTAAATAAACTTGCAAAAATATTACTTTACCTCGAGATTATCCAACAAACCAATCACAACTTCTCATAAATATTAAATATTCATTATCATTTATCAACGTCCATACAAATTAAAATATATAAATTTACAGAAATTACCACTCCGCAATACCATTGACAAAACTTTAAACGGACCCATTAAGTAAGCTATTATTTATTTCAAAACAGCACATGTACTTTGGTAGTTCCATAAAGTTTTAACAGTTTACAAACAAATACAATCTTACAAAATCTAAAACAAACCATAACAGGTATAAAATTATACATTCATATACTACAAGTTTGTTTGAGAAATAACAATAAAACATGTACATTTACTAACAAAATACATATACTAAAAAAACGATAAAATTGACATTTAATTAAATGTTAAAATTTAAAAAG
>Ga0325400_1000570_pt1 | contig 27871 bp, 20 predicted proteins | sample PopdelMetagenome_2_FD_205662 | JGI IMG/M metagenome (GOLD analysis project Ga0325400, IMG submission 205662) | Populus deltoides microbial communities from Bellville, Georgia, United States - Xylem-PdKOR-R1 | ecosystem: Host-associated > Plants > Phyllosphere > Stem > Wood/Secondary xylem...
GGATTTGAACCTGCGGCCCCCTGCTCCCAAAGCAGGTGCGCTACCAAGCTGCGCCACACCCCGTGGCGAGGCCCGAGTCTAGGCCGCAGGCCAACAGCTACCCTGGTCGGGCACTGCCCCGCGGGTGGACTGTGTGAGAGAACTGCGGACACCCAGGTGAGCAAGGTGTTCTCTCCCACGCGCAGAACGCGAAGCTCCCCAAGCCGGAACACGTAAGGCGTCTGAGCCGGTCGAGTGTCGAACGCGTAGCGCCACCACGGTCATGCGGCGGCTCCTGTCGGTGGGTTCGACTACAACTGATGTCGTCCTCGAGCACGTGCACGGGGCGAACGCTCCTCGGCAGTACACCGCCGCTTGAGCCATGGGCGACGGAGGTAGGCGATGGGGCTGCGACCGACGCATCTGGGCTACGCCTACCAGGACCTGCTCACGGCGCTCTGTCTCGTCGATCTGATGCTTGGCCAGGCGACGACGGTGGTTGTGGACACGAAGGCGTTCAAGGGCGATCTGTTCGACGACGTCACGTCGGAACGGGGGTCCGGAGGCCGCCAGCGCCTCCAGATCAAGCACACCACCCATGAGCGTCAGCTGACGTCCGGCAGCTTCACGGGCGACCGCCGCGGCCTGCAGTTGGACGAGATCATCACCTCGATCGACAAGGATCTGCACGACCACCCCGGTACGTCCTACCGAATCGTGCTGCGCGACAAGGAGCCGCAGGAGCCCGACCTGACGGCGGTGCTCATGCCGGTGGACCCGGGCGCCGACCCAGGCCCGGTCCTGTACGGCCTGACCAGCACCCGCATGAGGTTCGATGCGGAGGCGCTGCTGGCAACAGACCCGTGGCGATCCACCCTGGCCGACATCGACCACGACGTGGTGCGACGCGCGTGCGACGTGCTGGTCGTCGACGTCGGACTGCCCGCCTGCTCGCTCGACATCCGCAGCCCGGGCCCCGCGGAGCAGGCGCTGCTACGCCGGGTCGCCGACGAGCTTGGGGCCGGTCGTCCGCCCAATCGGCACCGGACGCCGGAGGACGTGGCGCTCTCTCTCATCGAGGCGGCGAAGGCGGCGCGCAGCATCAACGGCACGGTCAGCGCGCGGGACCTAGCCCCACGGCTGAACCTGGCAGTGGACTTCGGCGCCGTCCACGAAGGCCACCCCGTGGACCCGACCGTCGCCATCGCCCGGCCGTCGGTACTCGACATGGTGGTCACAGCAGTTGACCAGGTGGCGCAGGAGGGTGGGGTCGTCGTCGTCACGGGCGCCCCCGGTGCCGGGAAGTCGTGGCTGTGCGAGCAGCTCGCCGACCGGCTCGGCGACGAGGACTGGCTCGTCGCCCGCCACCACTGCTGGCTCGGGGCGACCGACGCGCAGCGGGAGCAGCGAGTCCTGACCGAGGTCGTGATCGGCAGTTTGATCCGCCAGCTGGAGACGCTGGCGCCGGCCGCAGTCGCAGAGGTGCGCCCCCGCTTCAGCGCGTCTCGGGAGACCCTGGCCGCCGCGGTCGCCGCGGTACGAAACGCTTCTCCGGACCGCCCCGTCATCCTGATGGTGGACGGGCTGGACCACGTCACGCGCATCCTGGGTCGCACCAGTGCGGCAGCCTTCCGAGCCCCGGAGGATCCGGCGCGCCTGCTGGTGGGCGAACTGGCGGAGCTCGAACTCCCGGCCGGTGTCGTGCTACTGCTCGCCAGCCAGCCCGGTGAGCACCTCACCCCGATCAACGGCACACGCTTGACCGTCCCCCCGCTGAACCACGGCGAGACGCGGCACCTAGCAGAACGGCTCGGCCTCCTGGCGGCGTTCGGCCCCGCCCATGATGGACGTGAGGACGTGGGTCGCATGGACGCTGCCGTCGACCTGGTCTACGCCCGATCCAGGGGCAATGCCCTGTACGCCACCTACCTGTGCCGCCAGGCCATCGGGCCAGCCCCGGGCCTCGACGGCGGCCTGCCGCAGACGGCCTCGACCGTCGACCCGCTGGACCGCCTCCGGGCGGTGCCAGTCACCGCGGACCATCTCGACGACTACTACCGGTATCTCATGTTGGGGCTCACCGACGGTGAGCGCGCCGCGGTCAGTCTGCTGGCCGTCTGCGACTTCGCTGTCACGCCGGACGAAATCCGCGAGATCTTTCCTCAGTTCGCGCTGGTCCCATCGGCTCTGTCGACCGTTGCGCCCATCGTCACCCAACAGCCCGGCGTCGGCGGTCTGCGCATCCACCACGAGAGCTTCAGCCGCTTCCTCCGAGCGGAGGCCGATGCGACCGGTGTCGCCGAGGTCCGCGCGGCGGCTGCCGCCTGGCTCATGGGCCGCGGGTTCTTCGAGGACGCCCGAGCGTTCCGCCATCTACCCGAGCTCCTCGTGGACCTTGACCGCGACGACGACCTGATCGCCCTGATCGGACCGGATTTTCTGTCCCGCGCGATCGCCGGACTGCAGCCGCCCACGGCCATCACGCATGTCCTCGACCTCGCGGCGCGGCGCGGCGCAGCCCGCCGCGACTGGCCGGCCCTGGCTCGTCTCGTAGAGCTCCGAGGCGCCGCCGACACCTACGAGACCGACGGGATCCCCGACACCATCGTCGAGTACGCCGACGTGCTCGTCGGGCTCCTGGGCCCCGAAGCCGTGGCCGCCACGCTGCTCTACGAGGGCGTCCCGACCGTCCCTGCCCGGTGGGGCCTGCAGCTGTGCGCCGCGGTCGACGTCGCCGGCGCCGCCGCCCCGTGGGACACGTACCTGACCGCCTGGGAGGAGACCCAGGACCACGACAACGTCCACTACGGCCGCGACAGCGACCATGACCTGCACCTGGCGGTGCAGCGGGGCCGACTGCGGCTCCCCGGACGCATGGACGACGAGCAAGACACCGACGATGCCGCCGAGGTCAGGCAGGAGGGGATCGCGGAGCGCCTCGCGAATCACCTGGCCCAGGACGACATGCCGCCCCTGCCGCGCCTGCTCGACGTCCTCATCGACGGCCTCGGTACGGCGGCGCTGTTGGACGCCGCCCGACTCATCGACGACTCGACGCGACGCGCCGAAGTCCTTCTCCACCTCGCCGACGTCGCGGCCGCTGGCCAGCACGACCTCCCGTCTCCACTGGCACTCGCAACCGAGGCATGGGACTGCTCCCCCGGCACCGACCCTCTCCGGATGCTGCGGCACGGCGTGCCCGCCTCCGACCTCGCCGCAACCGTGCTCGGGTCCGACATCGACGCGACGCTGCGTGACGCCACGGCCGAAGTGTTGCGCGAGAGCAGCGTTGACCGGCCGGCCGTCGTCCGACGATGGCTCGAGCAGGTCAAGGTCGCCCGCGAGATCGACCCGCAGGCGCCCACGCGGTTGCTTCCGGACCTGGAAGGTGTCGGGTTCTACCGCGCGTGGCTGCGCTTCACCGTGACTACCGCTGGCCTCCGGCGCGATCTGGACGCCGGCACGATCCGTCCGGACGCCGCGTCCGCGGCCGTGCGGGTCGCCCTCGACCAGCTCTCCGAGTCAGCACAACCCTTCACGGGTCGCCCCCGCGCCTCCGACCTGTGGTCCATCCACGGGCCGATGCACGAGGTCCTCGAGGACGCCGTCGCTCTCCTGACGGACGCGGACCTGGAACCGGCACTCGTGTCGCTGACCGCGATCAGCGACGGCACCACCACCACAACGAACCTCGGAACGAACCCCTCCGGGCCGCTCATCACCACCGACCTGCTCGCGATGCTCAGCCGCACGGTCGACCGGACGGGCGCCTCCGTCGTCCACCGACTCACGGACCAGATGCGCCGCACCGAGGTAGCAGGAGGCACGTACTACCCGCAGCTCGCCGCGTTCGAGCTCGAGATGGCCCGCATCAGTCTGACCGCGGGCGACCGCGATGAAGCACTCCAGTGCTGGCAGCGGGCCTCGCACTACATGGCCTGCTACGGCAGTCACAAGGACGGCACGATCTACGAGCTGCTGAATCCGTTGTCTGACCTCACCGCCGCTGACCCTGAACAGGGGCGTCGCAGGCTGGCCCGCGTACGCCACCTCACCTACTTGGTCCGGCATCACACCAACGGGCGCGGCACCTCACAGACGCCCATCGACTGGTGGCGTCATCTGGCCGACCTCGATCCCGAGGCCGCGGCGGTGCTCGCCGCGGAGGCTCTCCTGTCCGAACCGGGCCTGGAGGATGCCCGAGCCGACGCCGCACACCGGCAACTGGTGTCCGGCCAGGCTACTGACGCCGATCCGGTCATCCTGGCCGCTCTACGAGTGGCCGCCGGCCCCGGCGGTCGTGACATCGACGGCGATGTAGCCCTCCTCGACCGGCTCCATGCGCTCCCCACCGACGACCCGGCCCGGGCAGCCGGCGTTCTCCCGCTCCTGGCGAACGCGATCACCGCCACGTACGACGACCAGCCGCTGATGCACGCCTCCGAGGCAGAAGGTCCCGAACCCACAGCAGCCCTCCGCGACGCGGCACACCGGCTGGGCGGTCACGGGCCGTCGCCGGCACCCCGCATGACCAGGACCACGCGCCGCTCCCACTGGGACAGCCCTGTTCGACCCGGCCTCTCTCAGGTTCTGCAGGCCGACCAGCGGCCGCTGCTGCCGCCGGGTGCTCCGGGCGCGGTTGACGCCATTCGTGATCGCGCGAACAAGCCGTACAACGACGACTCCGCGGCTCCACGCTGGGCGGCCGACGCACTGGTCAACGCGGTGGGCTGGCGGCTGCTGGAAGTGGCCGTCGACGACGGCCAAGAGGCCGCCATCCGGCTGCTCCACCGGATCACGGAGGAGTTCGGCGCTCTGGCTGACACCAGCGTGCTCGCCGAGATCGCTGCTGGGCTCGAACTGCGGCGCGAGCTCGCGCCAGATCCGCTCGACCGCCTGGCGAGCGCCGCCTATGCGGTGGCCTTCACCAAGATCCGCGGTGGCGGCGGCTGGCTCACGTTCGCCGGCCGCGACCGTCCGGACCTCTGGCGGCGCGCCGTCGAGCTGGACGCCGACATGGCGGCCACCATCCTGGCCGAGCAGGTGGTCTCCACCGTCGAGGGCAGTCGTTATGCAACCCGGGGCGTCACCCAGGCACTCGTCGCGGCGTTCGCCGTCCAGTCCCCCGATCCAGCCCACCCCGGCCCAGGGAGCGCCTTCGCATGCTGGGACGCCGCGTTCCAAGTTATCGCCCACCGGCTCCCCGGCAGCACCCCGTACGACGACGCCGAGACGTGTGAGCCGGCGACGGCTCCGGCCACCCGCTCGACCACGGACGTTGCGCTGGCCCGCCTCGCCCTAGCGGTCGTCGCCATGCCGACCCGCGCCGACCGTCGCCGGGCCTTGGTAGCCGCGAGCGTGCTGTTCGCCGCACGCCCGGCGGTGGCGCAGACCGCGATCGCACACGTTCTCGGCGCTGACCTCGGGGCTGGTCCCCTCACGTGGCTGCTCGCCGTCGTCCGCGATGGCCTTCGAGACGCAAGCCTGACCGACAACCTCGCCGCACAGTTGACCGTCCTTGCCCGCAGCGACCTGCTGTCCGTACGGGCACTGGCCGCTGAAATCTTGGAGCGAGCAGGTCGCCCCGTTCCCGCCCCCCCGGCCTCGGAAGCTCACCCGATTCTCCAGCGCTCCGTGGCGGAAGCCCTCGCCGAGAGGCCACGATGATCGACAACGCGAGAGCTGTGGCCACACTGTTCGTGGACCAACTCCTCAGCGACCGGCTCGGGACGGCCGGCGATGTTCCAGGACTGCGCGAGGCTGCCATCGCCCTGGCCGCGGCGGCGATGGAGACCGACGACTTCGAGCAACTGATCCGCAATCAGGGACAACAACTTCGCCATCCGAGCAGCACCGCCGTGCCGGACGCCTACCTGGCCGACGACGGCGTCGCTGAGAACGCCCTGCAGCGCGCTGCCGCGGGGATCCGGCTGGCGATGGCGCAGGCTGGGCAGATCGTCGATGCCCGCTCCTTCGAGCGTCGTGCCGCCAGCCGCCTGAGCGACGATCCCCGACTCGCTGTCCGCGGCGAAATGGCCAGAATCCCTCGGCCGCTGACGCGGCCGCAGCCGCTGCGGTGGTCGATCCCTCCGGCACCTTGGGCAAGCGATCCCCGGGACGACACCATGTGGCCGCCGCCGGGTCTCGACGCAGTCGTCGACCTGCGCAGCCTGCCCGGTGGCTCCGCCGCGCTCGCCCGCGTGGAAGACGGTCCCCGTGCCGGATGGACCCAGATCGGCCTGTTCGAGCGGCACAGCACCCCGCCGCACCGGCACCCGGACCGACCCGGCCGACATGTGGTGATCGCGGTGGGACTGGAGATCTCCGATACGGAGCCACCGGAAGGGTCGCTGCCGTTCACCTCGCTGCCGTGGCAGGTCTGGACCATGCCACTGCAGCAGGTTGACGAGACCCTCAGCCCGCAGATGGCCACGACAACCCTGACCACGCGCAGTCTGCCAGTTGTCGGCCTCGCCGAAGACCCACGATCAACCACGGGTCTGGGCGAGCCCCCGTCCCTGCTCGTCCCCGGCCTACCGCTCATCGTGGCGCTCGACCTCCACCCAACCCCCGGCACCTGCGGCTTCAGCCTCAACGATCGCGCCGGTCCAGCCCTCGTCGGCCGTCTCTGGCGGGGGCACCTTGTCCACGACGGCAACTACGAGCCAACTTTCCCCGCCGTGGAGGGATGCGACCTGCTCCTGCGCGCGGACCTTTTCGAGCAACTGCGCGACACCGTGAGGGAATCCCGAATGCGAGCCGGCGTGTCGGTCAGCTACCGCGCCGGACGTGAATCCCCCGACATCTCGAACTAACGCAGTCCGAAGACCTTCGCGACCTCGCGAGCCGCACTGGAAACGCGCTACCGCAGGTCGTCGAGCAGCGGGATCAGCAGCATCTCCTCGTGCACGGCTACCTGCTCGCGGCGCATCAGCACCCCCAGCCGCTCGTCCCACGGCGTCAGCGCCGGCGCACCGGTCAGCCCCAGCCGAGCGTCGGCCGGCAGGTCGGCGACCGCCGCCCCGTAGTCGTCCGCGCCCATCCGCCATAGGTCCGCGCCGCGGCGGGCCAACCGGGCGGCGATCCGGATCCCGGCCCAGTCGAAGTCCCCGTGGTAGCGCACTCGGGCACCGGCCTCGACCAGCCGGGCCAGCAGCAGGAGCCCGGCCGAGGCGGGATTGCCGGAGAAGCAGACCAGCGGCGCGGTGGCTCCGGCGCGCGCCGCGGCCTGCAGAACCTGCGGGTTCTCGCAGGCAAACACCCGCTCCCCCACCGACGCCGGCGCCTCGACAGCAGCGCGCAGCTCGTAGAGGGTCAGGTGGGTCGGCAGCCCCTGATCGGCCCGCTCCCGCATCATCGCGGCCCACCGGCCCGGGCCGGGTGGCCGCAGGCCCCACACGAGCACAGTGCCCGACACCTGATCGGTGGTGACCCCGACCCGCTCCCACAGCGCGCGGCGCTCCGCAGGGGTGGATGGTGCCGACTCCCCGGTGGCGGCGGCCACCGCCCGCAGCAGCAGCGCGGCGGCCAGGTGGCCGTCGTCGAGACCGTGCGCGTCTCCGGTCGTCCGGCCGGCGAGCTCGGCCAGCTCCCATCGTGGCTCGACCATCTCGGCCGCCCCGATCAGTTGGGTGTCCTCGGCGAGCTCGGCCAGCGTCGCGGTGGCCACGCCGACGGCGGAACGGGCCGCGGCCGCCCCGGCACGGGTGAGCAGCCCAGACCGGCGCACCCCCTCGGTGAACGTCGGCGCCCACCCGGCGGCAATCAGCCCGGCGGCGGCCAGCCCAGCGTCCAGCTCTGCCCACACCGCAGACCAGGCCGCGTCGCGCTCCTCGCGCGCCGCCGTCCGGTCGATCAACGGCCCGCCGAGCGCGGTGGCGACGGCCACCAGCCCGGCCGCCGCGGCCGAGGACCGCAGGGACTCGTCGAGGGCCTCAAGCCGGACCCGGACCGCGCCCGGTGTCACCCGCCGACCGAGCAGCCGCTCGAGCCGACCGGCGCCGTCCGCATCGAGTTCGACGGCGACCGTGCCGGACACGGCCAGCCGGTTGCGCTCCAGCCGGTCCCGGACCCGCTCCCACAGCGGCGCCAGCGCCGGGTGTGCCAGCCAGGTCCGGGTTCGCTCGGGCAGCGCCGGCGCACCCGCGGGCGGCAGAGTCATCGCGCCACCCGCAGGTGCTTGGTGTGCCCGTCCCAGAACACGTGCGTGGTCACCGCCGCGCCGCCCTCCCGGCGGCGGACCTCGTAGATGTCCAGCTCCGGCACCTGCCGGTAGGTGCCCCACAGGTTGTGCCCGGTCATCGCGAAGTCGATGTCGAGGCGGACCAGCAGCCCCATCAGCACCCCGATGGTGCGGTTGTCGACCTTCGCGAACGCGTCGTCGAGCACGATCAGCCGCAGCGCGCGGGAGATGTCGGGCAGTCCGGACAGGTACGCGTCGACCGCGGCGAACAGGGTGATGTAGGAGACGAACCGGGTCTCGCCCTGCGACAGCTTGCTGCGCTTGCTGATGCCGCGGTCCTGCTGCGCACCGGGCCCGAGGATGCGCACGTCCACCTCGTACCAGGAGCGGTAGTCCAGCGCCGCCTTCAGGTGCGCGGCGTACCCGGCGGTCGCGTCCAGCGTCAGCTGCTCCTCCACCCGGGCGGTGATCAGCGCGATCAGCTCGCCGTCCTGCTCGGGGGTGCGCATCTCCCCGGGCAGCCCGACCAGCTCCCGGATGCGGGCCAGCGGCGACCCGTCGGGCACCGACAGCGACCAGTTCACCCGCACGCTGATCCCGTGCGACGTGCGGATCGTCGACAGGCTGGAGTTCATCGCGTCGACCAGCTCCTGCGCCTGCTTGATCCGCCGCTGCAGCTCCTCGGCGACCCCGCCGAGCACGAACCGGGTGAACACCTCCCGCTCCCGCTCGGTCAGCGCCGTGCGCCCCTCGGAGACCCGCGTGGTCAGCGTGCCGTGCGCCGCGGCGACCGACCGCGGCCCCGACGCGTCCACCAGCTCCACCAGCAGCACCCCCTCGGTGACCGTGGTCAGCACGTCGAAGGTGCCGGTCAGATCCGACTGCAGGGCCTGCACCGCGCGCCCGGCCGCGGTCTGATCGACCGCGCCCCCCCGCCCGACCACCGCCGCGGTCAGCACCGCCCGCGCCGCGGCCTCCACCGCGGCCGGCTGCACTGCCACCGGATCGGCGGCCGGCAGCTCGGGCAGGCTCTCCCCGGCGGGCAGCGCCGCGGCGACCAGGCCGGGCAGGTCGGCGACTCGGCGGAGCCGCAGCAGCGCCGCGGCCAGCGCGGTGCGCGCCTCACCGGCCCGCTGCTCGGCGGCCGCGGCCTGGGCCGTGGCCTCCCCGGCCTTACCGCGCAGCTCCCCCTCGGCGTCGCGGGCCCGGCCCAGCTGCAGGCGCACCCGGCCCTGCTCGGCCTCGGCGGCGGCCAGCTGCTCGCGGATGGCCGCCACGTCCTCCCCGACGTTGGCCCGCAGCGCCGCCAGCTCCGCGTCGGCGGTGTGCCAGCTCAGCCAGTCTGCGGCCGCGACCTCCTCGGCCTCGGCGCGGCCGGCCGCGTCCGCGGCCGCCACCTCCAGCGCGGCGGCGTGCCGGGCCAGGTGCGCGGCCAGCTCGGTGAACCGACCGGCCAGCCGGTCGCAGCCGGCGGCGACGTCACGGGCCTGCCCCGCCACCACGGCCAGCGCGTCGGCGTCGGCCGGCAGCCCGAACGCCCGGCACGCCTCGGCGTGCCGCACCGAGGCAGCCCGCCACTCGGTGCGCAGCCGGTTGGCCTCGGCGCGGGCGGTGCGCGCGGCCCGCTCGGCCCGCTCGGCCTGCCGGGCCGCGCCGGCCGCCTGCACCCGGGCCCGGGCCAGCGCCGCGGTCCGCGGCGCGGTACGCAGCTGCGCGACCAGCCCGGCCGTGGCCGCGGTCAGCGCCTCGGCCTCGGCGGCGCGGACGACGTCCTCGGCCTCGAGCTGCTCTAGGCGAGCGGCGACCTCGGCCAGCCGCTGCGCGCGGGCCGCGGCGCGGGCCTGCGCGCCGATGTGCCGGGCGGCGGTCGCGGTGTGCTTGCCGCGCAGCGGGCCGTTGCCCCAGGCGCCGTCGCGGCCCACCCACACCGGATGCGCGGGGTCGTCCAGCGCGATCCGGTCCAGCACCGCGGTGACCACGACCGGCTCCAGCGGGCTGGCCGGGTCGGCGGCCAGCGCGGCGGTCAGCGGCCGGTCCGCGACCGGGCCGGCCGCCGACAGCACCACCTGCCCGTCGGTGGCGGTCAGCGTGCCGTCCGCGGTCAGATGCGCGGTCAGCAGCCCGGCGGCCAGCAGCGCGGCCTCCAGGTCGGCCTTCTCCGCCGCCGGGGCGTCGTCGCCAGCCAGCGCCCCGGTGAACTCCACCGCCCGCCACAGCGGCACCCCACCGGCCGGAGCCGCTGTCTGCCACGGCGGCCCCACCGGCGCCGGATCCCGCAGGGCGCGCAGCTCCCGGGCCTCGGTGTTCAGCGCCGTCCGCTCGCCGTCGGCGGCCTCCTGGCGGGCGCGCAGCGCGGCCCGGTCGTCGGCGATCCGCTGCCGGGCGCCGGCCGCGGCGTCGTCGGCGGCCCGGTCCAGCTCTGCCAGCTGCTCCTCGTCGTCGGCCTCACCGGTCAGCGAGCCGGCGTCGGCGAGCAGCGGCCCCACCGCGGTGCCAGGCCAGTCCACCGCGCCCAGCGCCGCCGTCGTCGCCGGCGCGGCCACCCACGCCCGCCAGTCAGCGGCCAGCGTCGTCGCCGCGTCGTCGCGGGCGTCGGCGGCGATGTCGGCGTCGGCCGCGGCGGTCTCGGCCGCGGCCTCGGCCCGCTCAGCGGCCTCCTCGGCGGACTCCACCCGGCGCAGCTGGCCGGCCAGAGTCCGCGCCGCGGTCAGCCGGTTGCCGGCCTGATCGGCGCGCGTGCGGGCGGCGGCGCCGACGTTGCGCACCGACCGGGACACCTCTGCCGGGTCGGCGGGGGTGACCCTGAGCGTCTGCGGCTGCGGGCGGCGCACCGGACCCGGGTCGGTGTCCGGTGCGGTGCGCACCGTGTCGGTCCGCGCCGGCGGCTCGGTGCGGCCGGCGGTGACCGCGGCCGGCAGCACGTCGGCGGACATGCCCGCCTGCAGCATCACCGCGCCCAGGTCGGCCAGCTGCCGGGCGGTGCCCTCGGCGTGGCCGGCCACCTCCCCGGCCCGACCGTCGGCGGCGGCCACGCTGCGCGCCTCGGCCCGCCGCGCGCTCTCCGCCGCGCCCAGGGATCGCTCGGCGGTGCCGCGGACCGCGGCGACCCGGCCGGCGACCTCGTCGAGTTCGGCGGCGTCGGCGTAGGCCTGCGAGCCGCGGATGCCGGCGATCGTCCCGTCCAGGGACCGCTCGGTGTCCTCGAGCTTCTCCCGGGCGGCATGCGCCTCGGCGTGCCGGCCGGTCAGGTCCTCCCGCTGCTCGACGGCCTCCTGGACGTCGTCGTCCCGCTCCCGGACCACCCCGGCCGCGGCGCGGGCGCCCTCCGCGGCGTCCCCGAGCACCCCGGCGGCGTAGCGCCGGTAGGTGCCCAAGAACGTGGCCACGTGCGCCGCGTCGGCCTCCAGTTCCCGCTGCGCGTCGCGGGTCTCCGACAGCCCGTCCAGCTGCTCACCGGCCGCGCCGAGCGCCGCCTCGGCCAGCGGCGGCAGCGCGTCGGAGACGATCGAGGGCAGGAGCCCGGCCTCGATCTTGTTGCCGACATCGGGGTTGCGCAGCACGTGCAGCAGCCGCAGCAGCCCGGCGAAGCGTTCCTTGCCCAGCTCGCCGGGCAGCCCGAAAACCTGCGCGCGAACGCGCTCCCGGTGCTTCTCCGGGGCCTCAGTGAGCGCGTCGGCGCCGATCAGCGCCGACAGCTGGTCGCGGGACAGCGAGTGCCGGTTCTCGTCGATCAGCGGCAGATCGGCCCCGACCTGGCGGTCGGTGAGGAAGTACCAGGCCTTCGCCTCGGCGCTGGCCTTCGAGTAGCGGATGAACACCCCGACGGTGAGGTACTCGTCGCCGCCGCCGTCGGCCTCGCCCTTCAGCTCCACCCAAAGGTAGCCGACCCGGTTGGTGCCCTCCTCCCGGAAGCCGGTGCTCATCAGCTCCTCGAGGCGGACCTTGCCCTGGCCGGTGGCGTCGATGCCGCGCCGGTCGGCGTCGAAGACGAACGGCAGCAGCATCTCCAGCGCCCGGCTCTTCCCGGCGCCGTTCGTGCCCCGCCAGATGACCCGACCGCCGGAGAAGGTGAACTCCTCGTCGTAGTAGAACCAGACGTTGACGATGCCGCCGCGGTGCAGCCGCCAGCGGCTGGGGAACCGCTTGGGTGGGGTCTGCTCGAGGTCGTCGTACTCGTCGGCGGGTGCGGTCAGCGGCAGGGTCATGACTCGGTCGTCCCGTCGGTGTCGATGTCGGTCTCGGTGGGGGTGCTGTCGTCGGTGCTGTCGGTGAACAGGTCACCCTGGGCCGGGCCGCTCCGGCCGGTGCCCTCGTCGCTGTCCGGGCCGGCGCCGGGGTCCGGGCCGAGCCGGGTCTGCGCGCGGGTGCGCGCCGGCGGGGTCTCCACCACCGCCCGGTAGCGGGCCGCGGCCGGGTGCAGCACCAGCCCGTCGGGGGTGCCGGTCGCCAGGCTCAGCCCGGCGAGCACGCCGACCGCCTCGGCCCGCAGCCGGTCGGGGTGGGTCACGTACTCCGCGCCCCACGCCTTGCGGTGCCGGCCGGCCAGCGCGGTGACGACCTCGTCGACCTCGTCCCAATCGCAGAGCAGCCCGGGCACGGTCCGGCCGGCCACCTCGGCGGTCCGCCCGCCGGCCGGGGCGTGCACGCGCAGCAGCTCGTCGACCAGCAGCAGCGCGGCCTGCTTCACCGTGCCCGGGCCGGGGAACTCGGTGTCGGTGACCTGCCGGTCGGGGTCGTAGAGCAGCGCCCCCTCGACGCGGACCTCCAGCAACAGCCCGAAGTGGTCCTCCAGCAGCCGGGTCAGCTCGGTCCGCTCCCGGCTCAACGCGTCCCGTTCGGCTTCGGTGAGGTCCTCGCGGCGCACCAGCGGGTTCTCCACCAGCTTGCGCCGCAGGCTGCGCCGCGGCTGCTCGACGAGGTCGGGGCCGGCGGTGAGCAGATCGGCCGGGCCGGCCAGCGGCGCGAGGCTGCGGGCCAGCAGGTGCGGCAGCAGCTGCCGGTGCACGGTCAGCAGCGCCTCGTCATGCCGATCGCCCCACGCGGCGACCGACCCCTCGGTCTCCTCGAGCACACCCCAGCCGATCAGCTGGCGGAATGCGGCGACCAGGTGCCGCTGGTCGGTGTAGCTGTCCTCCAGCGTCACCTCGGCCCGCGCGGCGTCGGCGCGCAGCTGCTCCACCAGGCCGCTGATCAGCACCTGCTCGCCGATGCCCGGCGCGAGCAGCGCCGCGCACAGCAGCGCCAGGTGGGCGTACGTGCGGGCGGTGAACTCTCCCCCGGAGGCCCGCCGCGCCGGCCGGGCCGGCGCGTCGTCGGTCAGCGGCGCCTTGATCAGCCGGGCGAAGCTCGCCTCGACGACCAGCGGATAGCCCAGCAGGGTCGCGAAGGTGCTCTTCAGCGCGGTCGCGTGCCGGCGGACCAGGGCCAGGGTCTCCGGGGCGTCGGCGGCGGTGAGGAACGGGGAGCGCAGCAGCGCCCGGGCGGCGTCGCGCCGTTCGGCGTCCACGCCGGCGGTCATCGGGCTGCTCATCGGCTCAGCCCTCCGATCCGGCGCCGCGGGCCCCGGCCTCGTCGACACCGGCGTCGGCGTCGGCGAGCGGAACGACGGTGAGAGTCAGGCCGTGCACGTGCAGCTCCCCGTCGGGTGCGGCGATGACGGTGGCCTTCCCCGGCGTCGGCTGCGCGCGCAGCACGAACCCCAGGTCGTCGTCGGTCCAGGTGAGCGCCTCGGTGACGTCCTGCCCGGCGGCGAACATCTCCCCGAGCCGATCCAGCACCAGGTCCCGGGCGGCCGGGGTGAGCCGGGCACCGGCGAGCCTGCCGGCGGCGACCAGCTCGGTGGCCGCGGCGCGGTCCCGGGCGGCGTCGGCCTCGGCCTCTGCGCGCAGCAGCTCCCGCTCGGCGCTGGGGTCGGGCACCCGGGAGGTGCGGCCGCGGGCGGCTCGGTCGCCGCGTTCGCGCAGCGACACCGGCACCGGCACCGGGTCGGCGTCGAACCAGGAGGTGGTGGCCTCGCCGGCGCCGCGGCCGGTGATCTCCTCCGGGCCCAGCACGACGTGCCGGGCCGGGTAGGCGCCGAACGCGGCAGCGAACAGCCGGTGCGCCTCCTCCGGGGCGGCCTCGGCGAACCAGCCAGCCAGTCGCAGCAGATCGGTGCGCCGGGAGACACCGGTGCCGGCCGCGGCGAGCATCCGCTTGGCGTTGGCCAGCAACTGAGCCAGGGCCTGCTCGGCGGCGGTGCGCAGCTGAGCCGGACCGGACCGGCCGGCGTGCCCGGTGTACCAGGCGGCGAACTCCTCCCAGTCGCTGCGCACCCGGCCCGGGGACCGCTCGGCGGCCGACCCGTCGGGGTTGGTCATCGTCGGCAGGGTGTCCAGGACGGTCAGCAGGGTGTCCAAGTGCCGCTCGAGCAGCGCGAGCCGGGCGGTGACCACCGGGGCGTGCCGGGCGACGTCGGCGGTGATCAGGTCGACGTAGGTCAGTAGCAGGTCCTTGAACCCGGCGTACTCCTCCCCGGCCAGGTCGTAGCGGGATAGCACCTGGTTGAGGTAGGCGTAGAAGTCGGTGACGCTGTCCTTGAACAGCTGCTGGCTGTTGAACACCGAGGTGACGTCGGCGGCGATCGCGTCGGCGTCGGGCTCCAGCTCCGACGCGTCGGTGATCTTGTCCAGGATGCGGTCGAGACGCTCCACCATGTCACCGAGCAGCTCGCGGGCGACGTCGCGGACGCCGCTGGTCGCGCGCAGCAGGTCGTCGACCTGCCGGTGCACCCGCCCGCCGAGCTTGGACACCTGGTAGCGGGACCGCGACCGCAGGAAGTCCGCGACCGTGGCGACACGGCTGTCACGCACCGAGCGGACCAGGTTCCCCCACTCCTCCAGCTGCCCGCAGCGGACCGCGACCTCCTCGGCCCCGACCGGCAACCCCCGGGCGGTGAGTTGGTCGGCGACCTCGGCCGCAGCCAGGTCGGCGAGCAGCGTCTCGGTGAACAGCCGCATGATCGCCAGGTACTGCTCGCGGACCCGCGGATCATCCGCCGTCGCGTACCGGTATAGGTCCAGGCGGTCGAGCTCCACCGGGCGCCCGAGGACGTCGGCCGCCCCCTCCTCGTTGGTGGTGGCGGTGCCGTCGGTCATCGACTCCTCCGGGTCCAGGACGTGCTGGTTGGACAGCCGGTGCAGTGAACCAGCAGGTGAAGACACTTCTGGGGGGGCAGACGACGGCACCGGGTCGTCCTCGGAGACGCCGACGGGCCCCTGTCGGCGGGCATGGCGGCGGGCACGGGTGAAGTTCTCCCCGGTCCCGGCCATCCGGGCTCGGGCGGCGCGCTTCCCCGCTGCGTCGTTGGGTGTCATCCCCGGTCCTGTCCCGGGCGGAGCCCACGTCTCCGCCCCTGGCAGGTGCTGCGGGGCGCGCAGGTCGAAGACCCTTGTCCGTTCGACGTCGGGACCGACGTGGGCGGTCCGGACTCCGGAGGCAGGCAGGCGCAGCTGCCGGCGCGGACGCTAGCGCCGGTCTGCCACGACGCGCAACAGGTCGGCGCCCTCGACCTGCGAAGGGCCAACCCGTCACCGCGGCGTCGGACGTTCGAGCCCCGGTCGACAGGACCGACGACTGGCTCATGCCATGACCGCGAACAGCCACCGCCTTCGAAGAAGCACTCATCCCGCGGCTGCTGCGAGATCTTGCGGTTGGACGGCCCGGCGGGTAGCCGGCGGACCGGACTTTCACTTCTGCGATCGCCGTCGTCTACGGGGCGGGACGACATCAAGCAGAAAGGAAGGTCACGCCCATGACCACCGACACCACCGAGAACCACCCGGAAGACGCCCTGCCCGGGCACAAGAACGCCGCCGACCGGAACGGCGGCCATCCCTTCAAGGTCACCCTCCGCACGCTGGCCGGCCACAGCCACGAAGAGACCGTCAAGCCCGCGGACACCGTCGCCGAGGTGACCGCCGCCGCGGTCCGGTTCTTCGTGCACAAGGGCCAGCTGGCCGACGGTTCCTACTCCCTCACCCTGCCGCGCACCGGCAGCGACGCCGAACTCGACCCCACCGCCACGCTGCACGACGTCGGCGTCGTCGACGACGACGTCCTCGTGCTGATCAGCCGCGACCCCCAGGTCGACGGCTGATGGCGCTGCACCCCGAGGTGCTGGCGGACCTCCTCGACCGGGAGATCCGCCAGGCCCGGGCGTTCCTCGGCCACCGGGCCGGGGATCTCCACCGCGACGGTGACTGCCTGGTGATGACCCTGGTGCGAGACGACGGGAGCTGGGTCCTCCGCCTCGACGGGGAGTGGTACGACGCCGAGCCGTTCGACGTGGCCCTCGTCGACGAGGAAGGCGACGTCTTGCCCCTGGAGCGGTGGATCCCCGGCTTCGCGCACGGCCTCCACAGCAGCCTCCAGGTGCCCTGGGTCTGTGTGAGCGGCACCCGGGCGTACTACGCGCACGAGTCCCACTTCGCCGACCGCTGGGACGCCGTCCGCTACCGGTACCGCGCCGACAACCTCCTCGACAAGCTCCTGCGAAAGGCCGGTCTGTGACCCCGCTCGTACTTCCCGGCCAGCTCCTGACCCAGGCCGGAGCCTTCTTCGAGGCCTGTGGTGAGCATGGGTTCGAGGGCACCGCCATGATCAAGCACGGGAGCGGCGGGACCGCCCTGGTGATCCCCGAGCAGCGGCCGTGGAGGAGCCCGACCGGGCACGTCTCGGTCGAGGTCACCCGCGCCGGCCAGCTGCAGCTCGCCCGTGCGTTGGACGGCGACGAGCTGTTCGTCGCCCGCATTCATTCGCATCCGGCCGAGGCCTTCCACTCCCCCGCTGACGACGCCAACCCCGTTCTGACCCACGAGGGCGCCCTGTCCATCGTGGTGCCGTTCTTCGGCCTCGGCCTGCGTCGCGGCCTGGAGGCCTGCGCCGTCCTCCGGCGCGAGCCGACTGGCTGGCGGGACCTCACGCCGGGTCCCGGACGGGACCGCTGGATCCGCACGGCGGACGGGAGCGGACGATGAGCGCCGACCCGCGGCTCCGGCTCCTCGGCGGTGTCAGCGACAGCCCTCGTGCCGCCCAGGTGCTGGCCGCCCTCGATGGCACGCGCGTCGTCGTGCGAACCGGCCCGGACATGACCGGCTCGCACACCACGGCGCTGGCCGCCTTCCTCGCCATCTCCGCGCGACTGTTCGGCGACGTCGTCCTCGAGTCCACCGTCCGGCTCGCCCCGAACTGGTGGACCGCCGAGACGACCGACGCGCTGCTCACCGCCCTGGCGCCGGTGCGGCCCCGACCGTCCGTTCCCCCTTCCCGCGAGTGGGTCGTGACCTTCGGCGACCTCGTGACGCCGGGGGGCTGCGGCATTGGCGGCGACGACTACACCGTCCGGCTCGGCCACACCCCCCAGCCGCTCAGCGGGCCGGCGACCCACGCCCTCGGCGTGCACGCCGCGGCCTGCCTCGCGGTCAGCCAGCTGCTCGGCGAGGTCCTCGGGCCGATCGGCTACCCCGGTGTGCCCCTTGCGGGGACGTACGTCATGAACCTCATCGACTACCGGCTCACCCCTGCGCCGACGCTGGAGTCGACGGCGATCCCGGAGGAGCCGTTGGCCGTCGCGGTCGCCGGCGTGGGGTCGGTGGGCACCAGCGCCCTGGCGCTGCTCACCGGCGCTCTCGCCCCGGCGCTCGCGGAGGCCGTCCTCCCGCCGACGGCTTCACTGGCCGAGTTGATCGCGGTGGACTCCGACGTCTTCGACCCCGTCCGGAATCCGTTCCGCTACCCGGCGCTCCTCGGTACCGAGACAGGGCACAAGGCCGTGGTCGTCGCCGCGCGGCTCGCCGCGCTCGGCGTGCACGCGCGTGGCGTGCCCGTCGGGGTGGCGGACTGGGCCCGCTCCCGGGACCGTCCGGGATTCGACGGGCTGCTGCTCTCCTCGGTCGACACCCTCAGCGGCCGTCTCGACGTGACCGACGTACTCGCCCGGAACACCCTGTCGCTCGGGGTCTCCGGCCTCGCACTGCACGCCCAGCGTGAAGCATTCGCCGACGGGTACGCCTGCGCGTTCTGCGACTACGTCAGCGCCGCCCCGCCGCTGACCCAGGCCGGCGTCCACGCCGCTACCACCGGCCTGCCCGTCTCCCGGGTGCTCGCACTCCTGCAGCCCGGCGCTCGACTCGCGCCCGCCGACGTGGACATCGCGATCAGCGCCGGACGGCTGGCCGCCAACCGGCGCGGCCAGCTGATCGGGTCGCCCCTTACCGATCTGGTGCGGCAGGCGTATGCGGAGCTGGAGTTGCGCGGGCCGGGCCAGGCGTCCGGGGCTCCGGACGTCGTGGCAGTCGCCGCACCGCAGGTGTCCTGGTTCGCCGGCGTGCTGGCCGCCGTCGAGGTGGTCAAGCAGCTGCGAGGCCTGCCCCTCGTCGACCGTCGAGTCGACGTCGACCTGGCGGGGCTGCCGCCTGGCCTCGTCCGGCGGCCCCGGGCCGACCCGACTCGGCGGTGCGTGTGTCATTCCGGAACCCGTCGGAGCTGGTACCGGAAGCTGTACGTCGACCAGGGAGAACGCCCGTGAACCCCACCCACGACCTCGCCGGCTCGCCCATAATGCACGGGTGAGTGTCGTGCCGGAACCGGAGGATGGGGAGGCTGACCACTCATCGCCGGCGCAGCCGGCACACACCGACGTGGCGGCGCTCTACAACCGCTACCACGCCGTTCTGCACCGGCAGGCGAAGAGCACCTTGCCGGAGTACCTGCAGGACCAGGTCGATGATGCGCTCATGACGGTGTTCACGCGGCTCCGTCGCCACGAGCAGGCAGGCACGCTGGCCGAGCAGGCCAACTGGGAGGCCTACCTCGTGAAGGCCGTGAAGAACGCCTGCTTGGACATCATCAAGAACTTCCCGGCCAACGCCGGTGTCGATGCGGACGACGCCAGGATCTACCAGCCGGTGGCGGCCGACCCCACCGGTGACGCCGTGACGGAGCGGCTCGACGACAACGCCACGCTTCGTCGCGCACGGGCCGCGCTCGACACCCTCGACCCCCGGTTGCACGACATCGTGATTGCGAAGCTCCAGGGGCGCACCAACCGCGACATCGGCACACAGCACGACATCACCGGCCAGCGGGTCGGGCAGCTGTACGTCCAGGCCATGCGCATCGTGGTAGAGGAGGTGACACGCACCGATGACTGACAACACTGCGGGGACGCCCGGGGATGACGACCGCACGCCGTTCGAACGCGCCCTGGAAGCACGTCGACGTGGTGCCCCCACCCCACCTCTGGACACCGACCTACAGCAGTTGGTCGATGACCTCACTCCCTGGTTGGAGGCCCTGCACGCCGCCGCGGCCGAACTCGCCGAGGAGACACCCCTCTCCCCCCTCAACGAGGAACCGCATCAGCACAGCGTGCCCGAGCCTGTTCGCGCCGATGATCCGGTCGCCCTAATGCTTGGACTTGTCGCCGACCCCGCGGTCGCTGTCGACGGTCGCAAGCTGACAATGGCACGCAAGAAGGCCGGGCTAGACCTCAAGGATCTGGTCAGGCAACTGCGTTATCGCGGCTGGACAGTGGACACCAAACAAGCCCTTCGCTGGCAGACAGGGACCACGCCGCTATCTCCTGCACTCATCAGAGCAATCGCCCAGGAACTCGCCGTGGACGAGAGTGCCCTTCTTGCGCGACCAAGCGGCGGTCAAGCAGTGAACGTCCTCTTCGAGGATGCGCGAATCTCCGCTTTCCTGGCTGAGTGGGCCAGAGAACTTCACATCATGCCGACCGAGCTGCGCCACCAACTCACAGGACTCCTGGCTGGCGCCAATCAACGAAAAGGCACCACAGGATCTCCGGACACGCTGCTTGCCATCTTGAAGACCCTTCGCGCCATTCCAGACTTTCTGGACAGACCATGACGCGAATGCAGCATGTCCGTCGAATCATTAGCTGCATCCCCACTGACCTCTGCAAGGCACTTGGCGACGAACCGCTCGCTGCGCTGACCGGCGCGGGCCTACGGGTTGAGCCGGTACCGCAGTTGACCTCCCAACGAGGTGCCGGGGGCATGTGCGATGGCATGTCCTTCTCCGACCACGGCGCAATCCTGTACGCCCCGACCCCCGATTCCCGGCGTGAGAACTTCACGGTGCTGCATGAGTACGCGCACCTTCTAGTCGACGCCGACGATGATGCGCTGAGCTGGCTGGCCGACCAAGAGAACTCCGGCTACGAACAAGAAGGCATGTGCGACGACATCGCGGCAGCACTGCTCGTTTCCGACGACGACCTCGATCGCATCGTCGGTTCTGGTGCCATCACGGGGCAGCACCTCGTGGACCTGTTCAAGCAGAGCGAGGCGAGTCAGATCGTCTGCGCGATTGCCCTGGCACAGCGGTTGGGCTGCTCCGGTGCCGTCATGCTGACCGACCGCACGACCCACAAGGTCGTGTATGCCGCACGGGTCGGCCATCTGGCCGCGTTTCCGAGCGCCAATCAGGACATCCCTACCGGACATCCCCTTCGGTACCTCCAACCAGGTGTGCAGATCTGTAGAGAGTCCTTTTGGTCCACACCCTGGGGTGAGCGCCAGCCCTACTACATCAACGCGACAGCCACGCCCAAACGCACGTACTGCATCCTGGCCGAGTCCGACCTGTGGGGAGCCGAAAAGTTCCACACCCCACGGCCCGAGACAACGGCGGACCTGCGCCCCACGCGAGACATCGCATGTTCTTGCGGCTTCTCGGGGCTCGCCACCGGTTGGCCCTGCCCGCACTGCGGAAGACAGTTCTGTCCACGCTGCAAGGAGTGCGACTGTGCCCGCCGCGCGTCACGCACGGAGCGCTGCGGACGGTGCGGGGTGAACGTCGCGCGTACCAACCTGGTCGCTGGTTTGTGCAGCGACTGCAGGTAGCTCCGCACCACTCAGCCAGCGACGGTCGAGACGATCGTGCCGCGAACCGCGTCGTCGACGTCGTGGTAGCCGTTGACGTAGAGGAAGTCCCGAAGGAACTCGGTGTACAGCCGCGCCCGCGGCCGGCGCAAGCTCCAGTCGCGGAGCGCCTTCGCCGCGTAGCCCTCCGGCGGGAGGAACGACTGCTGCTGGGTTCCTCGCCGCGGAGGAGCCACTGCCGGCAAGGTCAGCCGCTTCCAGGGGACAACGCCCCGCTCGTCGGTGGTGATCGTGGAGCTCACCGCGGTCGTCCAGTCGAACCGACGCGGCAGCCCGAGCAGCCGACGACCGAACGTCGCGATGTACAGCGGGCTTCTCACCGCGGCCTCGACCTCGGCAAGCACCTCGAGGATGCTCTGGACCCGCGATGGCGACCTCGCCCGTGTCGGCGCCCGTCGTGGGGATCGTCCGGCACAGGTCGATCCGCCCGCCGGCGTGCGCCCACGCGTAGGCGCGGTCGACGCCGCCTGGGCCCTCGAAGCGCACTCCGTCACGCGGTGAGGAGTACACCGGTTCCTCACCCACCCACCGGCCGAACGCGCCGCGGATCAGCCGCACCGCGTCGTCGGGGTTGATCTCTCGGCGGCGCAGGGATCGGTTCGGTGCGCAGCACACCAGCACCCGCCCCTGGTCACGGGAGGATTCGATCCTCGTCGCCGAGTACCCGCCGCCGTCGCCGATGGGCCGATGGTCGGGAAGGACGCGGCCGCGCACGAAGGCCGCGATGCGCGCGCCCCGTCGCATAAGGGTGCCCACGATGACCGTGACGACGGCGCTGACCGCCGCGCTGATCACAGCCGTCTGCGCGGCCGACATGCGCGCTCCACCGTCCCGGCCGCACCGGCGCGGCCATCCCCGCTTCCGCACGACCAGTCCGCGGGTGACGTCCGACGGTAGCGGCCTGCCGACGTGGCCCCGCACGCCTACCTGCCCCAAGACCCCGGGGCGAAGTCGATGGCGCCCCCACCCACGGACGCGCCTGCCTGCGCCGTCGACCGCACCAGCCCGCCGGAAGGCAGTTCCCGGCGGGCGCAGCAGAGCGTCCCGGCGCCGCGCCGAACGACCTACCGCGCCAGTCGCTGGAGGATCTGCTCGACCAGGGCCACCAGCTCGTCGCCCGTTCCGCCCCACCGCTCGGCCACCCGGAAGGCGATGTCGAAGGCCTCCGGCCACTCCTGGAACTCCTCCGCAGCGCCGGCGTGCGCGCGCAGCCGGCGCCCCTCCGCCTCGGACGCCCGCGCGTCCTCGACGCGTCCGTCCATCCGCGCCCCCGTGGCGGCGTCCTCGTAGTACTCGGCCTCGAGCTGAAGGATCTCCAGGGCGTGCTCGCGGAAGCGGTCGTCGCTGACGCCTCGGCACATGCACTCGAAGTTATGCCGCAGGTGTGTCAGGGGCTCGATGGTCATCATCTGGATCCGTTCTGCCGCCGGGGCGGTCTACGAGGACGAGCAGGGACGGGCGGCTGGCCCGTCCCTGCAGCCGAGAAGTCCGTTCGCGGCCGGTGAGCAAGGTGCCGGTCGCGTCTCCGTGGGCAGTCGGAGGCACCGGTGCCGCGGTGGTTTCGTCGGCCGGTTGCCCAGCTCTAGCGGGGCAAGATCGCCGGAGTCGATGCTGATCCGGGCCGATGCGTTGTGGGATCGGCTTGGCCGCCGGCGCATGGTCCGGCGGGCCCCCTCCCCCCAGAGAGGACCCGCTTGGCGCTGAACCTGTCCGGGGCCCTGCTGGCCGGCAGCATCTGGATGCTTGCTGCCGTCATCGCCTGGCCGAACAGACTCGCCGGCGGGCAGCGCAGCGCGCACAGCTCCTGGCCAGCGGGTGGTTGTCGCTGGCCGAGCTCGCTGAGCGCCGCGGGGAGGACGACGCGGCGGCCGTCGGCGGGTGGGTGTACGCCCAGCTCCGCGACCGGGCGCTGATCGCCCTTGAGGCCCCCGACGGGACCATCGCCGTGCCGGCCTTCCAGCTGACCGCAGCTGGTCAGCCGCGACCGGAGCTGCGCCCGCTGCTGGAGGTGCTGCTGGGAGCTCGCCTCGGCGGGTGGGCGGCCTGGACGTGGCTGACGTCGCCGAGCAGCTTCCTGTCCGGGGAGGTGCCCGAGCGGATCGCCGTCACCGATCCGGCGCGGGCCCTGCGCGCCGCCACCGCGTTCGTCACGGCCGCCGACACCTAGTCCTAGCCGCGGCGCTCGACGGGCGGTGGCGGCTCAGTCCCACCACAGGCCCACGACGACCGCACCGCCGGGCAGCTCGCCGTTGAGCAGATCGGTGCCGACGCCGGTCCACACCGGCAGTTCGGCATCCCAGCCCGACCAGGCCTCGGCGACCGCCGTCTGCAGCGCCCCCGGCACCTCGGCGTCGATCCGCCGGGCCAGTGCGCGCACCCGCTCGCGGCCGAGCTGGATCCCGTCGAACCGCACGAACAGCCGCCCGGGGACCAGCGAGCCGACGAGCCGGCCGTCGAGCTCGGCGGCCTGCGCGGCCAGCCAGGTCATGGCTGGCTGGGCGCCATTGGACCGCGCACCGCGAGCGTCGGCCGGCAGGTACTCCAGCACCGCGGCGGCGACCGCGGGCGGCACGTCGACCAGCCGGCCCGCGGCGGCCAGGTCGGGGTCGCGGTCGGCGTACGGGGCGAGGAGCGCAGTTAGCGCTTCGCCGTCCGACGGTGCCGTCCCTCGGCCCATGCCGGCACGCTAGCCGCGACCGCGCGCAGCGGCAGGCCCGGCGCACCCCATCGGTCCGGTCCGGTCCGGGCGGATGGTGCCGGGCCCTCACTTCTCCTGCGGGCGGAGGCGCCGGACGACGAGACCCGGACTCGTCCCGAGGACGGAGGCCCCGTCCTCGCCGTTCAGCGCGGAAGACCCAGGCTCCGGAGAACCGCCGCCATGACGGTCTCCCCCATCCAGCGCTCCCCGAGCAGCGTGCGGCTCCAGGTGGAGGTCGAGATCCCGAACGCCCGGGCATCCTTGGTGCCCGCGCCGTAGGAGCGGGTGGCCCGCCACGCCAGAACCAGTTCGTGCTGGAGCCGCGCGACCTTCGCCGAGATGGGATCCCCGAGCGGCGGGTGTGGCGTGTGGAACAGAGTCCTCGGGTCGACGCCGAAGCGGTGCGGCTCGATCAGATACTCCCGCGGGGTGAGCGTCCGTCGCCGGTCGATGTGGTTTCCACCCGGGATGATCATGGCGAAGGCGTGCCGACGGGCTCTTTGGGCGCATTCAGCGTCGGGATCGGGAGTCACCCGTTCCGGCAGGTGTTGCCCAGCGAGGGCTGGGCAACCTCGCTGATCTTGTTCCCGGGTGCGCGGAAGCGCAGGTCGCATAAGGCAGGCCGCTGATCGGCAGCGGTCGTGTCGAAGGGACCTGCAGATGCCAGCGAGCCCCCGCGGCGCCCTCCCCCACCACGGGCCGCTCACCCCCGACCCCGGGCTCAGGACGCCGTGAGCTCACTGCGGTGGTTCCGGCCGCCGCGACTGCCGTGCCCGATCCGCTCCGGACCGTGCCCGCCGTCAAGCAGGCGGCGACACCGGAGTGGAAGAGATGGACGAGCAGGTCAGCGCGGCAGGTACGGGCAGCCGCCGGGCAGCCCTCGAGGCCGAGCTGCGCCGGCTGCGCAACCAGGAGCGCAGCCGGGAGTGCGGCTACCACGCTCCGGGAGAGTGCCCGACGAAGCGGCCGCGGACCGACTGCGGTGCGAACACGCGCCGCGGAACAAGACCGGCCGCCGCTCCGGCCCCGCCGTGCTCGACACGGGCTGCCGGAACAGCCACACCGTCACCTCCGACCTGATGTCCGGGCCATGCCCGGCGGAGATCGGCGCGCAGGTCGTCCACGCCGGCTACTACGAGTGGGCCTGGGAGAAGTGGCCACACCTCGCCGGCGACGAGCTGAACCTGTGGCTGGCGCTCGTGGCTGACCCGACCCTGGAGGAGGGCCTGGCGCTCGTCACCAGCCAGTGGCGGCGGCTGAGCCAGATGCGCGACCTCAGCCCGCTGAGCCTGGCCAAGCTCGCCGGCAATGCCGCCCAGTTCGTTGCGTACGCCCGCGCCAGCGAGCGGCACACGCTGCGCGAGGCCGACGACGCCGAGCTCGCCCGTGACTGGATCTACGCCGACGTCCGCACCGCCGGAGGGTACGGCGAGCCGCAGCTGCCGACGCTGCACAACCGCCGCGCCGCACTGCGGCAGCTGTACCGCACCGCGCGCAGCCTCGGTCTCGCGGACGGCGAGCCGACCCTGGACCTCGAGCTGCCAAAGCGCGAGTACAACGGCTTGCGCACGCTCGTCGACGGGGAGATCGCTGAGTGCCGGGCGGCGTCGATCGAGACACCGTGGGAGACCGCGCAGCCGGCGGCGTGGGCGCTCGCCGAGTGCGGCGCCACGACCGCCGAGATCGCCGCCTTCCGGCCCTGCGACATGCGCGAGGGCCGCGTGTACCTGCACGGCGGTGCCCACACCCGCCCCCGGACCCTGACCGCGCTTGAGTGGCCGTGGGAGCAGCTCACGGGCCGTGTCAACGTGCTGCGCCAGGAGGGCGACTTCGACCCGAACCGGCCGCTCGTCTACCGCGGCGACCGTGACGGCCGCACCGACACCAGCCCGGTCTCGGCCGTCGGGCAGCTGCTGCGCGCGGTGCTCGACCGCGCAGAGTTGTACAAGGCCGACGGCTACACCCAGCGCTCGATCACCGCCTGGGCCGGCCGCCGCGCCTACGAGGAGCGCCAGCGCATCGAGGACGCCGCCAACCACCTCGGCCTGACCAGCCTCGACCGGGCCGCGCAGCTCATCGGCCACGACTGGATGTCGGACGTCGAGCTCCCCGGTGACGGCGCTCCGACGCAGAACACGGAGACCGCGCCGTGACCGCGCGCCGGACCACGACCAGCAAGCGGCCACGCAAGCCCCGCGGCGTACTGGAGTACTCGGACCTCGAGGCGATGGACGCGGTGCTGACCGCCCCGCACGTGGTGGCCATGTTTTCCCGGTTGCCCGGCCCAGCGGACACCGGCCGGTCCCGGGAGTACCCCGAGCCCGTTTACCTCGGATTCGAGCTCATCAAGGGCATCTACGGCAGCGCGCGCCGCACTGAGCACAACCTCGGCGACAAGCACATCTGGCAACGGTTCCTGGACGCCCTCATCCGTGCCGTGCCCCATGACCAGCGGCTCAAGGCCCTCCGGAACTCTGAGCAGGAGCCCATCCGCGCCTTCCACTACCGCTATGCGGCCAGGACCTGGCTCAAGGAGGTGCTGGAGGACCTAAAGGAGGCGTTCCGCGACGCTTCGGCCGAGCTCGCCCAGCAGCTCGGACAGTGCACCGTGGACGGGCCCAGCACGCCGAACCGGCCGCAGCTGTGCGGAGCGACGAAGTGGGACGGGCACGTGATGAAGCCCCTGCACACCCGCCGCAAGCTCGTCGACGAGAACACCGGCGAGGTCACCGAGATCAAGGGCGACGCCGACGCCGACGACTTCAAGACCGGCACCGGGTGGAAGCACGGTCTCGAGTTCGTCTACGGCCTCACCGGCGGCAACGGCAACCCGTGGACCCAGGTCGTCCTCGACTACGACTGGGTGCCCAAGCACGGACAGGAGGCCAAGACGGCGGAGAAGCGCATCGAGGCTGCCAGCGGACGGCTGGCCGGCATGAACGCCGTTCTCTACGACGGCGGCCTTCCTCCCGATGTCATCGCGCGGCTGTCCGGCAACCTCGGCCTCGCCGTCATCTCCCCCGTCGCGGCCGCCGAGGCGGCGACCGACGAAAAGCCGCGCAAGCCGAAGTCCAAGCGCATCCGGACCCTTGAGCACGACCGCGAAGGCCGGCCGTGCCGGCACGAGCTGTACTACGAGGACGGCCGCGTCGTCGAGCTCGGACGGCTGGCAGGCGACGGCACCCGGCCTACGCACGAACTGAAGTACATCGGCCCCCGCCGCAAGGCCAGCCAGGCGGAGCTGGACCGCCGACAGGCCGAGATCACCGGCATCCCCTCCGGGCGCCGGGCTCGCCGCGGCGGGCGGGAGATCTACCCGTACACGTGGTACTCCGAGTACGAGCTGCACTGTGGCGAGCACGTCGAGATCGTCCGGGAACGGACGCTCAACAACGACTCCGACAAGATCAACCGAAACGCGAACGTCCGCCAGATCCCGCCCGGCACCTGCCTCTACAACGAGCTCTACCCGCACCGGTCGGCCATCGAGGGCTTCAACAGCTGGGTCGACGGCCGCTTCTGGCTGCGTCGGGCTCGCTGCAAGGGCGCGGACCGCCAGCAGCTCGAGCAGCTCGGCATGGTCTGCCTCTACAACGCGCTGGTCTGGCGGGCCAACCGGGACCAGCTGGCGCCTCCTGACGGCCTTGCGTCCGCGGCGTAGCCGCCGCCCTCCGCCTGCTCCTCCGCGCTTCTTCCCGCTCCCCCGCCGCTCCGGCGGTCACCCTCCCCCGAACCCGGGCTCACCGCGGAACCGCGGTCTTCCCGGCCGCTCTGACGCCCCTCCGAACGGTCGTCGAGCGCCCCTGCGGCCGGCGGATCGCCTCCGCGCTACCCTCTACCCGGACCGGAAGCCCGGTGGATCTTGGTCGCCCTCTGATCTGCTGAGTTTTCTCACAGTGGCAAGACGGGTTTTGTGACACGTTTTGGCACACAGTCCCGCGGGTGTAGCTCAATGGTAGAGCCCCAGCCTTCCAAGCTGGCCATGCCGGTTCGATCCCGGTCACCCGCTCTCACCGGCCCGGCAGGGCCTCCGCCGGAGGCGTCGCCGGCAGCCCGAACAGC
>Ga0325400_1000571_pt1 | contig 27830 bp, 15 predicted proteins | sample PopdelMetagenome_2_FD_205662 | JGI IMG/M metagenome (GOLD analysis project Ga0325400, IMG submission 205662) | Populus deltoides microbial communities from Bellville, Georgia, United States - Xylem-PdKOR-R1 | ecosystem: Host-associated > Plants > Phyllosphere > Stem > Wood/Secondary xylem...
GGTGATAGTGGGCCCACTACATTTAGTTAAACCTTGGAGGATTGGTTTAAGCCTAACCATTATATGGTATGGTTCATCTTTGGCAAGTTCTAGTTATTATATTTTGATAATACTTGGTTAATTGACATGTCTATAGCTGGTGACTCTTGATCATAACTTGTGACTAATTGTTTTGTCAAGTCGAGCTAATACATAACCAATGGGCTTATGTTGGACTCATTGAACCCAACTCAAATTCTAGAAAGAGTATAGATAATGTCTTGTTAAGGTTTATTTATCCTATATCCAAGATTTACTCGCAATATTTTCTAAATGAATGAAGATTGTATGCCCCGATCCTATCCAAATAGTGTCGGTCACGGGTTCATCTATTTGGAATAGGATCTGGAACAATAAACATGAGCAAGATGCAAGTTTTGAAGGATTTGGCCTAGATGCACAAAAACCAAAAACTAGAAAGCACATTGCAATATATGTTTATCCACAAAAAAATATCATACTAAAAAATAAACACAAGCAATTCAAATGTTTATGTACATACTCAATTTCAAAGTTTATCCAAACCCAACAATTTCATCATAAATACACATCCAAATCACCACCATAAACCAAATTATCATTCACAGTATGTTTAGTGTTCGAAATGAACTCTTTGGAGTGAATGAGGTGAACTGGAAGTGTTTGAAACAAGAGGTGGAAGTGGCTAAAAAATGCTGGAAAATTTGGCAGCGGTGGCTCAGATTGTGTTGCGTCGTTTTAATTAATGCTTGGGGGGAGAGGAGAGTGGCTATGTCCGCAGGATACACCACTTCATCATTTTTCTCCTGGTGGTAGAGGTGTCGGTCACTGTTATTCATAGGAGAAGATCGGTGGCTGGAAATTTTCAGCTTTTTTTGCTCCTGATGTTTTTTATTTTCTTCGAACAGCCTGGGTTGCGATGTGTCATTGAGCTTATTGAAGGGGAGAGGAGAGTGGCTAACTGCACCACTTCCTTTTCTTCCTCCAAGTGGTCAAGGTGTAAGTCACCTCTGGCTGGTGAGTGACTAGGGTTCTTGGTTGTCCAGTGAGATCCGATGCTGGGAAAATTCGGTTGGCTGTTGTTTCTTCTTCCAGCAACTTTTTTTCTCACTTTATTTTGGTGTTTTTCAATGAAGGAGGCTAGAGAAGTTAGCCGATTGATGAGTAAAGATGAGAGGAAGGTTAGAGTTGCTATTGTGGTAGCCAGAATGATGGTGGTTGGCAGGAATATGGTGAGGTAGGCTGAGATGGGACTAGGGTTCTTGCTTTTGGTTTTGGGTTGTTTGGGAGAGATGTTAGGTTTTTTGTGTGTGGGTTCTCATATTTCAGCTCTTGTCTTATGTTTTTTTTTTCATCTCCTCTCTCTATCACACTATTTGCTCTTCTATTTATAGTTCACAAATTTTGTCATCTTTTTGCTTAGTTATATGGCCTCCATGTAACTCAATTTTGTTTTGGTTCATTTTTTTTCTTTTCTTGTTTTGCACTTTAGACCCTTATCTCTTTTGTTCCATGTTCTGATTTTTTATTTTCACTTTTTTTTGTATTTTGTTTTTTATTTAAGAAAACAACACTAACATTAATTCAATAAGAAAAGTAATTAAGAATTATAAAATGGACGTGTTAATGGTTGAAATATGTTGAAAGCATAGTTTTGAATTTTAATTTTTTGAAAAGACGTTGAAAATTACAAAATGAACGCAAATGCGTCGAAAATATATTTTTGAATTTTTGATTTTTTGGAGAAGACATCAACAAGAGAAAATAGTAAAAAATCACAAAATTGGTGTGTGAATGGCCAAAATGCATCGAAAACACATTTTTTAATTTGTTTTTTCTTTTTTTTTTGAATTTTTTAAAAATATTTTAGAATTGAGTGTCAGGTAATGTCAAACTTGATTACTTGAAATAATGGGAACCAATAACACTGTCCAGTATAATGTCAACCGAGGAAAAATAACCTTTTTGCAAATAGTGCAGCCATGTCAGGTTTACCTTTTTCATATTGTAGAAGTCTTGAACTTGCTTTACTTTATGTAGGTTGGTATTTTGTTGAATAGTTTAGGGAATTGATTCATATATTACGTTCAAATTGCTGAGATTAATAATTTGGTCATGTGATTTATATGACTTTGGTATTGCTGGTTTCTGGGTGATCTTGGATATAATTCCAAATTATACTGTACCAGATACAGCTCATTTTGGATCCTGGTTGTTGATCCATGGCTTTGGGTTTTGTTTGTTTGTTAAGAACTTGCAACAACTAAAGTGCTGCTTAAAGGTATCAACAACGAAAGCTACAAACTTTCACATGCTTTACTTAATAAACAAAACTTGCTTCTATTTCATTTTCAAATCATGATTGCTACTTTAAAAAATACTACGTTTTTGGATATGGAAAGAAAGGAATGCACTGGAGGATATGTTATCTCCTCCCAAACTAATTAAGAAAAAACTGAACAGGAGGCAGAAGTACTTTTTCTTTGAGAAATATTTGTCGAATATACATGTTCATGAGTGAGAAGTAATTTGCAATCTTGTTCTGCTGCTTCCCTCTCTGAGACTGCTTCTTTTATTTCAGCATGATTTGCAGAATTGATTGTGACAGAGCAGCTCATTTCTAATTTCACAGATTGGTCTATTTTCTGAAATTTATTTTATATGGGAAATTTGAGTGGGTGCAAATTTTGTTATTTTTCCATTCTAATTATATTCCTGGACAGCAAGGGCCTTTAACTTCATGTAATTTTTAATTTTTTTTCCTCTGGATTGTAGAGTTGGCATGATGGTTTTGATGAGGAAGATCCATCTTCAAGTAGCGGCCCCTCATGGTTTAGACAACAATACTCCAAGGGATCAAGAAAGGACATGAATGACAATCGGAGAACCACGAGTTGGGGTAAAAGTACGTTCCATGAAGTATTTACACTTTGGTGTAGGGGTTAGGGGAGAGATTGACTGCCACAGTTATTATTCTCCTTGTTTGATTGAGTTTTTTGGGAGGACGAGTTATTTAGGGTAACATCAACTCCCAATGCCACAAGGGGAATGATTGTTACTTGGGAGGCAGGGGTGTTCTTTCACCCCCGCACCCCTCACTACAGTATTATGAAAATTTTATTCTCTCCCATGTTACATTTCTCTCTCTCTTTCATGATTAACAATTTATTCTTGCGTTTGTCAACACTTTTAACACTAACTTTAGCTTTCTTGTGACAATTTACCGCTATTTTTTAATCTTGAAACAGGCATCCCCTAATTTAACATGCCTATCCTTTTGACTTCCATATCCCATTGAATGTTTTTCTCCATGAAGCATTTGCATTCCAGTGTTGGACTGTTAAATGGTCGCTGTCTTTGCGATCTACTAGCTTGAAATTGTCTCCACGGGGGTATTTTTTTGTGTATTGTTTTGCATGCACTCCTCAAAATACCATACTTCATTTATAACTAATTTTATATATTCTTGTGTTCTTATTCATGCATCAAATGGGCAAATTTAGATATTTTATCAATTTACTCTTGTGCTACGGTCTTTAAATTCCTCATCACCTTCTAGAGTTGCATGAGAAATTATACAATTTTCAACTCTTTTCAGAAGGTTTCCACTTTTGTGAAGAAGATAATGCTGATGTTGACAACATCTTCCGATCTACATTTGGTGGGAATCGATACTTTTACTGGTCCTTCGTCAGTGATGAGAATCCCCAATGGAAGAACTCATCTGACTACCACTCTTATAGCTATGGGAAGAATTGGAGATATCGGGTTGAAGAGGATTATGATTACTCATCAGAATCTGATTCCAACGATTTGGAGTCAAATTTTGCCTCAGATAGGCTTGCTCTTGGACTGAGAGCTTATGGTCCCCTAAAACTTGAAGATGTCAAAAATGCGTGAGTTCTCACTAGACTGGTTGCTATTTTTCTAGAGCATAACAATTGCCAAACGAATGGAAGTTTCTTTTATTCTTTATTTACACATGATTTTCCATTTCAGATATCGGTCATGTGCATTGAAATGGCATCCAGATCGTCACCAGGGCTCCTCAAAGGTACTCTCTCCCACCATAGTTTAGGCCCTGGCATATATATCTAGTTTTTGCACAGCATGGGGTCAAATCTCTTAAAGCTTTATTTATATACATGTTCTTAGAATGTCATGATACACCCCTAATAAAAGGCAGCTTGTACATTTCAATTCCAGTGGCTTCATAACAGAACTTATGTCTTGTAGTACAAAAAATTTCTTTTCCTGAAGGAACACTGATCATGCATCACAGCTTCTCTAATCAGATCTAATTAAGTGCTATTGACAACACAATTAATCAACGTATGTGAACAGGCTGTTGCAGAGGAAAAGTTCAAACTGTGCAGTGCAGCATATCAATCTTTATGTGATAAGTTGACTACAGCTTGAAGATTGTTCTCAGCTTCTGTAGCCCAAACTACATCCAATCAAGTGGCTGCAGTTTCCAAGGGAATGCCGATAGATAGTGTTATGTACTTTTGAACAATTTTTTATTGAATTTTGCGACCGATAAAATTGCAAGAGATGGTAATGGATTTTATGTAATTGGACCCGTGTAGGTGCACAATGCAATAACCGTCTAGTGATGGCAACAAATTGTTCTATGTATTATTATAAATTCCCAATTTTTAAATTTAGATTTTAGAACACCGATTCGCCAGTTTGACGGAACGGATAGTGATGAAAAAAAACTAGGGTTCTTCAAGCTTTAAAGTTACAGTTAAATTTCAGGGCATTTGGAATTAGTCGAGGTATGCGCAAACTGACCCGGACACTCACGTTAAACTAAAAAAAAAATTATAATTAAACAAAAATTTGATCAATAAATCTTGAGTGTCAATAAACATGCAAATTTTTTTAATTAATAGCCAAAACTGATTTAATTAATGAAAATCTAAATCAAATAAAATTATAAAACCTCAGCAGGAAAACAGTTTGAAAACAAGAAAATATATTTTTTTAAAACAACTTGGCAATGCCCTCGGTTGGAACCTTGGAGGTGACTGTTGTGTCTAATATTGCCATTTCTTAATATTTTTTAAAAATATATTAAAATAATTTTTTAAATTTTTTTTTTTTTAATATCAACTTATCAAAACTATAAAAATAATATTAAAAAAACCAATCAATTTGATATTCTTACATGTGAAATGTATTTTTAAATTACATACAAAAACAAAAACTACTTAAGATATTTAAGAATATAATAACGATTAATTTTTAAATTTTTTATTTAATAATATATCAAGATAATAATTTAATTAGTCCTTGTAGTTTTTGGAATTAATATTTATTCCAATGTTTTTTAACCAAACTTAAGAATTGAATTGACAAGTAGGAATTTAATTGAAAAAGAATTTATTTAAAAACTAAATAATATTTAATATAAAGTAAAAGGATAAAAAATATCATTTAAATAAAATAGAAGGATAAAAATAAAAATCTTAAAGATCAAGATATGTATTAATTAATAAAATACTATATACAGTGAGCGTGTCAAAGAACTTAACAATGGCGATAACTATAATGATGATATAAAATATAGAAAGTAGTATGAGGAATTTTTAAATTCAAAAACTATCATTAACCGATTGTGTAACCCAAACGAAATTTATTCCCCATGAGAAAAATGAAATCAATATTTGGAGGATCAAAATGAAATTTCTTATCTGTCATTCTGTGTATTGTAGTAACTGTACTGTACTCAGAAACACACCAGACCGAAGTTAACCGTGGCAACGCGGGTTCGCCTTGGAACACCTACCAAACACAATCATTCATACTTGCTAAACAATTCTCACCATACCTCAAGATTTTTGTTACAAAGACAAGAAATTGGTGAGATTTTCAATGCTAAAAGCAATACAGAATCTTGGTTCTGTGGCTTATTATTATAGACTGAAACCACCACATGCCGCTAAAACTAATGCTTTTGTCTCAACCTCCGCCAAACCATTATCCTGTTCTTCTCCAATAACCAGACCCACAAATCCTTTCATGTTTTTGACTCGAAAGACTCGGTCTTTGGGACCTGTTCGTGCTCACTCAACTCCGTCTGAGTCTAAGATGGATGGAACCTCTTCTTCATCATCTGTGAGTTTCTCCGAGTTTTTTTTCCTTCTTGTTGAAATCCTGATACTCTTATCGAATTCGTAGATAAATTGGATAATTATTGGGATTCGTGATTGACATTTTTTCTTGATTATGCGCTTTAAGTCCGTCTCTTGCATCTGTTTTTGTTAGTTTGCCTTCAGTGTTCTGGAATTCGATTATGTTTTGTTTGTTTTTATCGGTGGTAAATGTTGAGTTGCTTATTTGTTTAAATCACATGGCAAAAAAGGAACAATCAAATAACTTGGCTCATATGGTATTGTATCCTTCTTTGAACATCACTTGTATTGTATTCTTATTCAAGTTTCTTAACAAGATTTTAGAAAGAGATGTTGTGACTTAGATCAATTTGATCAGGTTATCAGTGATTGTTGATGCGAGTGGGTTTTTTTTTTTCCCAGTCTTATTCAAGGCACTTGCATTCACATAATCCTATACCTTTCTAATGAAATCTGTTTTCAGGGAAGTGCTCGCAAGATCAATTTCTGTCAGTGGTGTGGTGGCCAGACAAAACATGATATACCTGATGGCGAGGAAAAGATGAGAGCCATTTGCACACTTTGTGAGAAAATTTCCTATCAAAACCCTAAAATGGTACGGTCATTCATTATTATAACTAAAATTGTCATGTATGTTTCTGTTGTTTTGTATGATTGAATGTGTCTGCTGAAATTGCTGAGGAAAATTTACTCATTTGCATATCATGATATTTCTTCTAAAATTAATTTTAGCATCCTGGTTTGCACCACAGCTGGTCAGGTATCTCCATTTAATGTAACGTACATGTGCTAGCTAGCTTCAATTATTCTTTCAGCAACAATTTAAATATTCAATCATATATCAGCATTGTGATTATCAATCAAAAACATGTGACACTACAAAAGGATTCATGTGACGTGGATGCTAGACAAAGTGACAATGCAATCTTCGGAGAACTTTTGGTGGACTAGAGATTATATGCAAAAAGGTTTCCAGGGAGAATAAATTGTTGAACCCTGACTCCCTGAGTCATAAAATAGTGGAATTGTGTGTGGATTATTTTAACTCTGCTGGTTGCTTTAACAAGCACTGAAAACAAGGAAAAACATTGTAGGCATGAATCTGAAAACCTTGCGATGTTTGTATCCCATTTGATTCTTGGTAAAGCATAATTTAAACATGTTTTGTTAACGCGGTATATGTTCTTAGTTTTCTCTCCAGTTTGTTTGGCATTGCACTTTCAATGAATAATTACTTTGTTTTAAAGGTAATGGAATTATTGTTTTCTTTTGTAAACTGGTTTGAATAGGTGGTGGGATGCCTCATTGAGCATGATAACAAGGTCCTACTCTGCAAGCGAAACATCCAACCATCACATGGCCTCTGGTATGCAACTGAAATTGTAATTTTGGTACAGAATGGAACCACTGCATGCTCTCTCTAAACAGAAACTCTCAAGTAGTTAAAAAGAAAAAAAAAAGAATTTTCTCCATATGTTACTTGGTCCCTTCTGCTTTGCATTTTAACTAGCTTCTATACTTTTGTTATCCATAATGGGTAACCCAGATAATTGGATTGTGCTGAAATAGGACCCTTCCAGCTGGTTACCTGGAAATTGGTGAGTCTGCTGCAGAAGGGGCAATCAGGGAAACCTGGGAGGAAGCACGTGCACAAGTGGAAGTCATGTCACCTTTTGCTCAATTGGACATCCCTCGTATTGGCCAAGTAAGGGAGAGATGCCCCTCATTTCTCATATTGATTTTTCTATGACCTTGCTTAAGGTTTCTAAGTTTGTTGTCGTTGTTGTTGTTTGGAGCAGACTTACATAATTTTCTTGGCAAAGTTGAAGAAGCCCCACTTTTCACCTGGTCCAGAGTCATTGGAGTGCCGACTTTTTTCAATTGATGATTTACCTTTGGATTCCTTGGCATTTTCATCAATGGTGGTTACTTTAAAGTTGGTAAGAGCCTTGTTTTAGCAATACACAGTTTTTTCATGCACTTGCTTTTGTCACTCGTATATCTAATTTCCTATCGTTGCAGTACATTGAAGATGTTAAAGCTGGAAGCCGAAAATTTCACTATGGCACGATTAACAAGAGGTACTTTATTATGCATTTTTGCATCAGAAGCTTAAGTGAACTGTGAAAATGGATTCTAATCTCAAAGCCAGACAGCCATGGGTTGTGCCCGGGGGGTGGGGATTGTCCATTGTCTCAACCACATGTGCGGCTTGACCTGTTTTTTGCTGTTCTGCTCTGTTGTAAATGCTATGGCAGAAGGCAACAATGATTTGATAAAACAGTGTTCATGTAAGTTTGAGAGGTGTTTGTTGTGGATTATTATGATGGTGGTGGTGGTATTGGAGGCAGGTAGGCACTTGTAGGCACTTTTAGGTGTTGTCAGTACTCCCATTTTTTCTAATTTTTATGGAAGAACAGAAAATATTGAATAACAGAACAAGGCTGAGTTTTTAGCCGGGGAACAAGGCTGAGTTTGATTATTCGTGAATGACAGACACCTTTTCTTTCTTTCTTAATAAATCTTTTGATTATTCTTTCAGCTGACATGACAAAATTTGCGTGCCAATCTTTAGCTGGGGAACAAGGCTGAATTTTTACGTGAACAACCTCTGTTTTTTTTTTTGCAAAATGAGTTAGCGCCAGAAGTGTCCTTTTCTTTTCAGTTTGCTTTAATTCATATTATTCGTTCACTACACCTTTTCTGGCTCCTCATATTTGAATGTGGCTTTTGCGAGGTGGAATTTACAACGTGTAGGTTCTATTAAGTTCTTTTCCATAGCATTCTTTATTGTTCAGTGGTGTTAATATTCTAGATAGTGTTTGTTCTTTCTTTGTAGAATCCTGGTTGTTAAGCGTACTAGATAATTATTATTTATTTAAGCACGATCATGCTTGTTCAAGTCTTCTGATACTTCTTTGCAGGCCTGGCTCGAGCCCTTCTGATACCCATGCCTATACACTTGATCATCATTTGCAGTCCTGAGAATGGGGATCTGTTTTCCTTTTCACATGAGGTGATTAACAGATTGAAGCATAAAATGTTTAATAGCTGGGATTGACATTCTTTGATTTTTCAAATCCATGGTGGAGGCTGAGTATGTGATGGGATCAGCTGCTCGATGCATTGAAGCAACCGTCTAATGACACCAGATGGATCCTTCAGCAACCGGAGAGTCTTGAAGAGGCCATTTTTTCATTTGCAAATGTGTAACTTGTGTTTGATTGTTAGCTACATCCTACATTCCATCCTAAACGTACAGAAATGTGCTTTACTATTGTGCATTGCATAAAAACTTGTACGCGAGGCTTCCTCTTAGTTCACATGTTCTTCTATCTCGCCTGTTTGAAAATGGTTCTCTATCATCCTCAAAACTTTCGTTTGGAATGGAGCTTCTGGCTCAAAGTTCCCGCAGAGTTGATAACACCACAACATTGCCTTGTACTATGAAGCCTTCTGTATCACTATTTTAAAACTTGACCTGAACTAGCAGGGTTGATTCGTAACCATAGACCAATTAGCCGTCTAACTTGTGATTTTATCTTAATTAAATTATTCTATTTTTTTTCAAAATAGTTTTAATTCAAACATAGTTTTTTTACCTGTAAAGTTTGTATAAGAATATAACATTTATGTAGAGTTTATATAAAAATAAATCATTTATTGTTGTATGAGAATAATTGTTTTTTAAATTTAAATTTTAAAATTACCTTAGCTATTCTTTTAAAAGAGTCGTAGAATTTATTTAGGAGTTGCAATTACCTTTTACAATTCTCTAAAATGATTTTCTTCTCTAATTTTTTTCTTCATATTTTTCAACTGTGTTAAAGAAAAAAAAATCGATTAACTCTAGTTAAATGGACCCCACTGTCGGACTGATCAGACGAGACTTCCATACTCTCGTAACACAAGTCTAACTTGTTCACTTTGACTTTGCTAAGTAGCAGTCTCTCTCTCCCCTCAAATTCACTAAAAATTAGGTTTTTTTTTTTTCCTCAACCAAACTTTATTCAAAACCCAAACTGCACCGTTCTTAACGTCTGATCTTGGGGTTTCAAGTCCGTGATTGCTAATCAATGGAATTCACAAACTTGATTTGAAATAAAAAACCAGACTCCAATCCAACAAGTTACGGTTTTGTCTACAGCTCCCCCATTTTTTTTTATCCAAAATGGAGACGCCCAGAAATCCAGATGATGTTGATTTTGGATTGGGTACAAGCGATCGCAGGTACGCTTATTGGCGCCAATCTTCATTTCACCAACAATCACAAGAACCCAAAACCCCAATTTCTATCATCACGAATGATGCAACAAAGCCTCTGCTTTCACGCACCGTTTCAAGCATTGACATTCCACCGGAGATTGATTATTCTTTTGATTACCAAAACGACACCATTTTTGAGGACCCAAAGAGGAAACTATCGGATTTGGATTCCGTGCTTTCGATTTTTAGGGTTATTAGGTCTGGGAGTAGACAAATGAGAAGACTTTTCTTGATGATTTCGCTTAATGTTGCGTATTCTACTGCTGAATTGGCGATCGGACTCTTTACAGGCCGTGTCGGTGAGGAATTGAGTCAGTTTTGGGTTTAGGTCTTTCAATCAGAACACTGTTTTGATTGATTTTTGTTTTATGGGGTCTTGCTGCAGGTTTGGTATCTGATGCGTTTCATTTGACATTTGGATGTGGGCTTTTAACGTTTTCGTTGTTTGCCATGGCTGCTTCTAGGAGAAAGTCTGATCATGTCTACACTTATGGGTTGGTTATTATTTTGGTTGTAATTATGTTTGTGTGAATTTTTCCCGATATTGATCAATCTTTGTCTTTAAAGGAACTGATTTTAACTGCTAAATGCCTTTGCCAGGTACAAAAGGCTTGAAGTGTTGGCTGCTTTTACTAATGCTGTAAGTAACATGCCAAATTCCTGTAGGATTTTGTGTTTTTGGTTTTTTTTTTGGGTGCTATTAGAGATATGATAATCCAAGGTGTTATTGTTGATATATATTTGGTGTATTAATGGTTTGCTTTAGTTGGATAAATTGGGTTTTGTGTTTTATATGCTTTAGCTTGCGGGGTTGAAACATCAGGAGTGTGGTGCATAGTGAACAGTTATGAGTGGCATGAAAACAATAAGATGTTCAATATATAGATGTATACATAAATCTTAAAAATGCATTCAGCACTTGATGTTTGGTTTGTTTTTGTCTCGGAGAAATGAGACCTATGTCTTGGCTCAGATAGTTTAGGAAGAGGGTGGGGTTTTACCTTTGATACTCACCAAATAAAAGAGAGGAAGTAAAGTTTTGCTTCCGAGTCTTATGATTTTTTATTGACCCTGGATGTTTCTTTGGCACTGAATATGTGTATCTGATGAAGAATCACTTTTACTCTCTTCAATTAATTCCTTTATAAAATTAAAACTTCTTTTCTTTGCTCTAACATCTAGATATTCTTGATTTTGCTGCTTGTGTAGACAGCTGTTTCTTTTGTTCATGTCATTCTCGTTAGCTGTGGAAGCACTCCATGCATTCATACAAGATGAATCTGAACACAAGTAAGTCGGTTGTGCAGATATCTGGAGCAGTATACTTATTATGCTGGATCCAGCATCATAGATAAGCACATACTTGCCAAAAGATAGTTACTATGTATTTAGTGCAGTGCACTTCGTGGCTCATCCTTTTATTTTTCATCTTTAACATGGAGATTGCAACCCTTTTTACAGGCATTACTTGATTGTTTCTGCGGTGACAAATTTATTGGTGAATCTTATTGGTGTTTGGTTCTTCAGGAATTATGCTCGCATTAATATTGGTAAGTCACTTACTGCACTTTTATGTGTCACAGGAAGTCATTTTATGAGCTTTAAGCCATATGAAAAGGCTCACATGTACTAGTGCTTATTTGAATAGCATTATTCAAGTATAATGAGTGGTACACTGTAAAACATGGTGCTTTTCCAATTTGATCCTTGATGGGAATTTTTGGCATATTATACATATGGTTATAATGATTGTTACTGTTATAGAAACTGCTTCAGTTGTTTAATAGATTTTGATATTTTTATCTTTTCTTTGGATTATGTTGCATTTATATTTTGCATGCAGTCTACAGAAAAGCAGAAGATATGAATTTCCATTCAGTATGCTTGCATGTTATTGCAGATTCAATTCGCAGGTATGCTCTCTGAGTCTGTGTGTGTACTTATTTTTCTTTGCAAAAGCATGTTCCTTTTTTATTTACTTGCATATTTCATATATCCATGATTGGCTGATTTACTCTTTTTGTTTCTCAGTGCAGGCTTGATATTGGCATCCTGGTTTTTGTCCCTTGGGTACTTTGCTTCATCTTTGTTTTTTCACTGCAATCTCCCCTGTTTACCTCTTTTGTTTTTAATTTCTGTTTTACAAATTACAGGGTTGAAAATGCTGAAGTTTTATGTTTGGGGCTGGTTTCTGCTGCTGTTGTTATGCTTGTCCTACCACTATTTAAAGCCACGGGTGGCATCTTGCTTCAAATGGCACCACCTAGCATTCCATCTTCAGCATTGAGCAAATGCTTGAGACAGGTAAGCTCCCATAAAGGCTTTCATTCATTTGCTATGATCCGAGTGTGAATTTTCAAATAGTTCTTATACAATACATTTTGGCTGAATTTATTTATCATTACATATAATTCCCTTTTCTGGCTAGGTTTCTGCCCGTGAAGATGTTGCTGAAGTTTCTGAAGCTCGGTTTTGGGAATTGGTGCCTGGTCATGTTATTGGCTCAATTTCACTTCAGGTACATCACTGAAAGTTTGGCTTATTTGCTGTCATTTTTGATGTGGCAGGTGGCGTCCTTTGTTATACTTTTGAAGTTCTACTTTCTGGTTGTTTAAAGACTGGTAACACAATTTTGTTTCTTGGATGTTGTGAATAGGTGAAGGAGGGGGTGGACGATCGCCCAATATTACAATGGGTGCATGGTTTGTACCATGATCTGGGAGTACAGGATCTGACAGTGCAAACCAATTATGATTGAGGTTCATTTCCTATAAAATTGGTTTTTTTTTCAAGAACAGCCTGAGATTGAAGTCCATCTTTTGCATTCGTTATTATTGTTCATTTGAAACAATTGTATTACCCATAGAGGGGGATTTTAATCTATAGTCCCCGTATAGAACGGATTTGTGCAAAATAACTTTACGTCATAGTTAGAGTTGATTTTTCATGTTTGTATATAATCTCTTTACTAATTTTCATTATTAACTGCCTTTTAGTAATAGGTAGTTTGATAATTATCATATGTTCACTGGCAAATCAGTCATTGCCCCTCCCAAAGTAGTTTAAACCGGGCCTTACAAGACTTGTTGACCTGCTTGACGCCAAACTCCTCGGGTCTAACCCAAGGATTTTTTTAAAAAAGCTTTTGTTCAAAATAATATTTGTTTCATTAGAAAAAAAAAAACTTGAAATAACATCTTTTTTAAAAATTACTAAAATGATGGTTTATGGTTAATCAACTTGGTTGATCCGAGTTTCATGTTAGATCAAATCTAGGGGTGTTCACAAGGTTGGCTTGGTCTATTTTTAGTTTTGATTTTTTTTTTTTATATAAAAAGAGATCAAACTGAATTAATTTTGTAAAAGAAATTAAATGAATTGAGATTCTGAGTGTCCGGTTAATTCAGTTGGTATGGATATTTCTACCAACAATTGTTACCGAATCAACTGCAAGTCAGACCTCTTCACCCGTCCTAGTTCTTCCATGATTTCCAAGTTAAATTAGACAAGCGAAAAAAAAAAGGAAGCTGAAAAATCCCTTGTCAGAAAACTAATTGGTGTCACGTAATGGGGTATCATCTGAAATCATGAACTACGATAAGCTTTCAACATTCCAGTAATTAGCTTTCTGATTCATAGCATTCACTGCAAATTTAGATAAAATGGCAATTACAAGTTACAGTCATTACACTGATCATGCAGTGTAATCACTTCTCGTGGTGGTGCTTCCCAGAATAGAAGATTTGTTTACTTCTCGTGTTGGTGCTTCCCCTGTAAGAACTTTCTGGTGGCGTGTGACAAGCTATATAGAAAAAATGGCACTCAAAAAGTAAGTTGCGTTGTGTTTGAACTCGCGAAGGTTGGAAACTAAAAAATCATGGCTTTGTAATTGAGCAATAGCAGAGGGCTGCTAGGATTAAAGATGTGGCTGACAGGGGAAAAGCGCAGCTAAAGGTTAAATTAAAATGACCTTGGCAGAATTATTGAAGTCACATCTTTGTATAAAAGAAAAACAGAACATCTAGTAGTTGTAGTCACAGAAAATCTACTAATTGAAGTCACATTATGCTCTTTAACATAAAATCAAGAACCCCGTAATGCTAGTAATCAGTTTTTTATTTTTATTTTTCGAAGCAATCAGCAGTCAATCACCATAAAATATCGCCAGAGATGAATGATAACTAGCCAGTTTCTTTGTCGGAAGCTGGAAAGTGTTTCGAAGGGAAAGGTTTTTTGAATGGAGATAGATAGATGAATGGATTGTAGATAAACAAATGGAAGAAATGGAGGAAACATGGATTAGAGAATTTGAATTGTTGCAGAGAAACCCAAGAATTCTTAGACCTAAACTGACAGTGTCACAAACGGAAGGGTGGAATTATAAATATTATTGATGTACATGCACTCAGTCAACTCTTTGTATAAAAAAAGGACTCAATTAAGCATTCTGTAGTCCTCTTGTGATAGAACAGGAAATGAGAGAAAACCCCGGGAATCAGAAATCATAATAGGTTGACCCGAATTTGACACAAAACTAGTTTACAAACCCTTCATTAAATTAAAGCAGGATGGAACTGAAAAGTGACGACACAGGAGACGTTTATCTTGACGTTATCAATGATTCTGTGCACACTTTCACTGGTCATACCGATATGTCTTGTTGGTCAAATTCTCAGCACTTCAGTTATATATATATAACTATATGGATTTTAGCGGGGTTGCTTAGGGGGTCTTACATATGCTGGCTTAGCATTATGGTTTTGTTCACAGGTGTTGCCTGCAACCCAATAGATGCTACCTTAGTTGCAACTGGGAGTGCAGAGGATAAAGGCTTTCTCTGGAAGATTGGAGATGGAGATTGGAAAGTGGAGCTAAATGGCATGTCATTATTCTGCTTTATGCATTATGGTTTGTTGAGTACAGGATTTTTGTCAGGATAATGATTAGGGCTGAAGACTTTGAACTAGGGTGTAAATAGGTAGTCGGGGATCTTTTAAGACAAGACAGTTTTGATTCTGTCGTTTTATAGTGGCAGAGATTTTCCTCTGAATTGATGTTATTTAGGGTTTAGCCATATGTCTTCCTAGTCCCAATCAACACTGATTATCTGGATTCTTTATGTATTTCTTATATTCGACAGATTTTCTCTACGCATTTCGTTGCAGGTCATGAGGATTCTGTTTCTTGTTTAGCCTTTAGTGCTGATGGGCAGTTGCTTGCATCTGGTGGTGTTGGTGCAACAGTTCGAATTTGGGACTCGTCAGGTCATCACAGACACAAACTTGAAGATGCTTCTAGTTCTTCTGAAGTTGAGTTTGAGGTAAGAGGTAAAATGTGCCCTTTCTATATAGCCTGTTTTTACTGTGGTTTTCTTGAGCATTTGTTTTATGAAGAACGATCCCAGCTTTGTTGATTTAGTGGATCAGGTGGCATCCAAGACGTCCTTTTGCGTTGGCGGGTTCTACCGATTTCATTGCCTCGATGAAGGATGCTGAAAAAGGCGTCCTTTTCAATACGGTCATGGTGGATCTGTGACTTGTGATGATTTTACACCTGACAGTATCTTCCAACTTTTTTATTTATTAATATGGGTGTTTGAATCAGCTTACTTCAACTAAATTTTAGAGTCCGTGGTTAAACTTCTCAGTCGCACTTTTTCATAACTTGTTTCCCTACTTTGTGTTTGAGGAAGACCATATTATTTGTACTGGTTCTACTGATGCAACTCTGAGGATATGGGATGCGAGGCAATTCATGTTGTAAGAGGAATGCATTTTGGGTTTTTGTTTTGCATTTTCATATCATATGCTATTTTGCTCAAATATTTGATTGATGTTGAGATGTTATTTCAACAAACATGACTGCACCTGGCTCCTTTTGTTTTAATATTTTCCTTTTCTTTCTTTGTTTAGGCTGTGGATTCTGCCATTGATTCCATTTCAGCTTCACATTTCCTGTACCATTGCCAAGCCAGGAATAAGCCCCTTGAGATTTCCCATAACTGAAAACAGGGGTTGTACCAACCTGCTTGCTGATTTACAAACTGCAAGCTTGCTATATTGATTGCCTCTATCAGATTTTGCTCTTTTTTAATTTTTTTTGTCGAACACATCTTCCATAACCTCAAATCAGAAACGTTGTAAAACTTGATGCAGATTTTGCTCTTTTTTAATTTTTTTTGTCTAACACATCTTCCATAACCTCAAATCAGAAACGTTGTAAAACTTGATGTATTTTTAAATTGGAAGCGTTTGAGCTTATTTTTCTTCAGCACTTTGTCTGGCTCTTGCTTCCTCAATTTAAGCTTGTGTTAAGTGCCCTTAGGAACCTTTCTGACCTCAAGAGCACAATGACTAAGTTTCCCTCTTCAACTCTTGAACAAAATGATGCTGATTTGCTGTATTATCATAAGCTTCATTGTTTGCCTTCAAGGTAGCCTCTGCCTCCCGACCAACTTGCTAAATATGATCTGTAAATTTAACTGAATTGTGCTCCTTACCACAAGAATTGAACGTGTTTGAAAAATGTAATGTCTTCCCCAATCCTCCTCTTCTCAACCTGTGGTTGTCACTTGTCATCATTCTTGGAACCACCAAAAGCTCCCTTGAATTGATAGACATTCATTTCTCCATTCTCTTGCACACAAATATCATGTATTAGCTCAAGCTCATCAAAATTCTCACCTTCCCGCTCTACCAGATTCACTCTGTGCTGTGTACAGGCACAAGACTATGGCCCTCTTCCTCACAAGTGAAGCAACTAAACCATGAGTTTCTGCTCACTTTACAGTAGCTGAAGTACTTATTGCTCACAAGAGCTATGCATCATTCTGCACAGCAGCCTTTATTGCTCCAATCAAATTTACTCGAACTTCCTACAGTGGATCAGGTAGCCGCATCAGTCTCAGCTGGTTCTCACCATAGCAATATCTGCTAGAACTATCAACTTTCATGTGCCCTTAGCCTTCAGGGTTGGGGCATGATAGGTGAATTTTGGTTTAATTTTTACTGGGGTTTTATTTTTGATTTAGAGGCCACTACTTCAAGTACTCAAGTTTAATCTTGAGATAGTTGGATTTGGTCAGGAATTAAGTCTGCAACATGGGGGAGGCAGAGGAAAAGTTCTACAAATGTGAAGATTTAGATGTGGCTAAGAATTGAAACGGAATGCTTACTATCAAGAATTCTATTCTCTATTTGTGTTAATTTATTTAAATTGCTTAATCAATCCAGAACCATGACTAAATGGAGTCTTGTTTGCAGTATCATGAGACATCTATCATCTTTGGATACTTTGGTCTTTCTCATAATAACGAGCCCATATATCCTCGGTCTGACCAAAGTAACTATCACGCCGAACTAAAATGACCATGTACTTTGCTATTTGCATGGTTGAAAAAGGGAAGCATATATCCAACAAAAAAAATGGATTTTGCGTCCATTTTCCAAGGAGGTACAGTCAAATCTGAAAAACCAACTTTTCCAAATTATTTTTTCCATGGCCATGACATGTGGAAGAGAGAAAATCGCATTCAACTACATGGGGTTTTGTCAAGCTCCTTTCATCAAGGTCTGCAATTTGGAAACCAGGCAAAAGATGAGATTTTCACCTTTTTTTCCCCTTCAAGGAAATAAAAAAAAACTTTAGAGGTAGGGTTTTGCGCCAATTTCACAACCTTTTAATTATTGGAATTAACCTTTATGACATGTATAGGATGACAACATAGTGATGTACATGTTGAGAGAATACTGGGTTTAGGGTTTCTGTGTTATTTACTTTGAAGAATAAAAGGAGGCATGAATTTAAATCAAGGAATAATATTGGTTTCCAATATAGACAGGTTTGCCTAAATTGAGTTTTCCTGCAAGTTCTTGCAGATTTCATTGACAGGTTTTGCTCTCTCTCTTCAATGTATTTAGTTTCCTTTGCACATGCTTACTTGCTTTCCAGTTGCTTTCTTCTTATGCATCCAAGTTAACCTGATGTATATTCCAGTTAACCTGAGGTTCATTTTCTGTGTTACTGGTCTTCTTTTCTTGCTATGTTCTCCGGAACAGCCTTAGATTGAACTCCATCTTCTAGTTCTTATTATTGTTTGCCACGATAAAGAATTTTATTACCCCGTAGAGGGTGATTTTGAATCTTTATTCCCCATATAGAACGGTGAATTACTGCAGAATTACTTCATGTCGTGTCTCTGATGATCTTGACTCTTTGATCTTCATTCTTTTCGTTACTATGAGTCCATGATATTAATAGCCTTGCCACCTCGATATCCTTTCATAGTTAAATGGGGCTGAGGGGAGTAATCAGTCAAGGATCCCTCCCACATTAGTTTTAGAGCATTGAAATGTTTTGCTTATCGGCAAATTACTTTGTTTTTTTACCTGCAGCTTTTGTTCATATTATGTCAAAATAAGGTGTGCAAAAGGCCAGCTGGGTATGACAGCTTTAGTTTTCTTAAAAATTTTGTTATGAAAAAAATTCTGTCCAAAATATGTTGCTTGATCATTAAGACTATGATAACATATTAAAAAAAATATTAAATTGATCACCAAGATATACCATCGTTGGCTCGCCGAAGGGATTTGACATTTCAGAAAACATCTTCCTTCTAGGAATTATGGTGAACCTGCAGCTAGTTTTCCAGCACTATGTACATAATTTGACGAAGAAAAAAATAAATTTATTGACGTGTTGCTATTTCTTAACAATCATTGCCTGGAACACAGCAACGTTATGGCTAGATATATATCTACTACTACATTACTGACTAAAACAGAATCATATATACTGACTGATGATCGACATATTCTCCTTCGATCCTTTGGCATTTGATTCATCTCCCTGAGATTTCTGAAAATGGAGAGAGTTCGCCTCCAATGATAGAGTTGCCCCATTCTTTGAAGGATGGAGGCTTGGGCGGCCACATAAAAACAGGCCTTTCAGCAGGCACGTCTGGTGGTGGCGCTTCCCCTGTAAGGACCTGCAAAACAGTTTTCATGGAGGGCCTATCGTTTGGATTTGGATGGCAGCAGGCCAACCCCAGAATAAGCACGCACTCCATTTCTTCATTTTTGAATATTCCATCCAATCTGGGGTCTGCACCTTCGAGGATCGTTCCCCTTCTGTAAAGTTCCCATAGCCCATGCACAATGTTACTAATGTAGTCATCCCGCTTAGTCTGCCCTCCAGGCTTCCTTCCACAAGCAACTTCCAGAACAAGAACGCCAAAAGCATAAACATCTGTTTCGGTCGTTGCCCTTCCCGTAAGAATACTCTCCGGAGCCATGTAGCCAGGTGTTCCAGCAAGCTCTTTCGTTGTGTGGTGAGTTTGTTCATTTCGAATAATGGTGCGAGCTAAGCCAAAATCTCCCAGTTGCGCTTTGAAATCTAAATCCAACATTATGTTACTGGCCTTTATGTCTCGGTGAAGTACCCTCTTCATGCTGCCATTATGCAGATAATCCAATGCCTGTGCCACTCCGGAAATCACGCTCAGCCTTTTTTCCCAGCTCAGGGTTGCTTCCTGCGTGCCTGGCTTTTCATCACAAAATACATATTTATCCAGGCTTCCATTAGGCAAGTACTCGTAAACCAAGAGGTACTCACGCCTTTCATGACACCATCCGATCAACCTAACAAGATTTCGGTGATGGAGGTTGCCTATTGTAGTGACTTCTGCTATGAATTCTTGTTTACCTTGGGTTGATTTCTTTGAGATTCTTTTGACAGCGACTTCCTTGTTTCCCAAGATTCCCTTGTAGACTGTCCCGAAGCCACCTTTCCCGAGCTTGTTCTTGGGGTTGAAATTACCAGTTGCTTTGCTAAGTTCTTTGAATTTGTATTTCCTCGGAGCAGTTGAGGAGCCTAGGATTGCCTCATCAATATTTGGATAAGCATCCTCCAGCCTGTCCACTTGACATCCTCTTTTCCTGTACAAGAAAAGGGCGATACCAATACTAATCAACAGGATTAGTACTGATCCTACCGCAACTAAAATCCAAACCCACCGCAACTTGGAGTCTTTTATCTCCGAACCGATGAACTCCCATGACCTCACACAATTTAGTTGAGTGTTGTTACTTGTTGAACCCGAAAACCCCACATAAACGTTTTCTGGAAGATAGTCTGAGAGATTGAGATGCTCAGAAATAACTGGATTCTTCATGTCCTTATCCACAAAAACAGTCAAATTCTTGCCGTCGTATCGAACATCTACCGTTACATCTTTGCCCTTAGAAAGATAAATGCCTCTGTCATTTAACGAAACCGATGTTCTTGAGTAGACACTGTTCACATCCAATCCAATATGGTTATCATCAAGATCATCCGGGAAACTTTGTCCGGTGTCAAATTCTACTGCCACTGTCCTGGCTTCCTTGGATCCATTTAACGTGGAATTTACTATTCCAAGCCATTGTCCTTTACTTCCATCTGGAACATCACGATCTGCTGTTAATATAAAAGCTAAGCCTTCACCACTTGAAGCTGTCTGTCTTTTGATATTGAGTACGAAGGTTGTATTGAAAGATGCATTCTTCCCTCCGTTGCTCCATAGTCTGAATGGCCATCTGTACAAGACCCTTCCAGCCCTGTTAACCATAGAAAATCCATTAGAATCTGGTGTGACTTGGATGGCGGTATGGGCTATATTAGAAATATCGGGAGTCAAAATAAGTTGATCTCTATCTGATTCCGTGAAGTTTGGAAACTGAAAATCAAGGCTCTGTACTAGAGCAAGAGCCCAGAGGACAGCTAGAATTACGGATGTGGCTGCCAAGGGAAAGCGCATCTCGCCAAAAGTAACTCTCCAAAGAATGAGAAGTTAGAATTGTAGTTAATTTTGTGCAACTTTCTGGCAAGTTTAAAGCCAAATGAATGAGAAGTCGAGGATATACAGAAGACAGGTTCTTGCCAGCTTAAATTAGAAAAAACAAATGTTAGGACTTCTAGAAGGGAGTAAATTTCCTTGTATTTTCTGATCTTATATTTTATTCTCTTGGAAAACTTAGAACTGTAGATATCACAACAGGGAAGTTAATATCAATCTGAATAATATTTGGTTGACCAATATTACGCAGTTGTCATCAAATCTATACAAGACTAGTACTCTGCTTAATTACGCTTGTATGTATTGGATTTGATGGGCATATATATTTGTCTATATATAATCGTCGTGTCTTGCAGTCCCACTTCCATGAAGATCTTACAAAATTCCATGAAGAACAAGTCTAATCAGCTGTATATCTTGCTCACGCAGCTTGATCATATTCAATAACCATCAACGCAAGTTAGTCATCCATTGAAACTTCCATAGCTAAATCCATAGTCAATGAAAATGATTATAGAATCTACTTTGTTTTTCTTACTGCAATTTGTTCTTGTACTTTAGTGTGCTTGCAGTATTCGTCTGGCCTTGAGGGTATCAATCAAGGAAACTTCATTGGTACGGGCATCATTGGGCTAATATTCATCAATTTCCCCCAGAGAAAAAAAAAGGCACAACTGACTTGTACGTTCACAAAGAAAAACTCTGCTCTGATCATGAATTCACTGCAGAATGAATACTTTGAAGAAGAAATTCTCTCATGGGGAAGATTGGAGTTGTTTCCTTGCAGGCGGATTGGTCAGTTGTCATGGTTACCCTTTCAGTGCATGATTAATTTCTGAGAAGCTGAAAAGGAGCATTTTTTTTCTACTTTGTCTTTCTCATAACAACGAGCCCATATATTCCTCGGTCTGACCAAGTAACTATCACGCCAAACCTAAAAGACCATGTACTTTGCTATTTGCATGGTAGAAAGAGGGAAGCATATATCCAAAAAAAAAAAGAGGATCTTGCGTCCATTCTCAAAGGAGGAACAGTCAAATCTAAAAAACCAACTTTTCCAAATTATTTTTTCCATGGCCATGACATGTGTGGAAGAAGAATTAATGCATTATAAGAGAGAAAATCGCATTCAACTACATGGAGTTCTGTCAAGCTCCTTTCATCAAGGTCTGCAATTTGGAAACCAGGCAAAAGATGAGATTTTCACCTTTTTTTCCCCTTCAAGGAAATAAAAAGACATTAGAGGTAGTGATGTACATGTTGAGAGAATACTGGGTTTAAGGTTTCTGTGTTATTTACTTGGAAGAATAAAAGGAGGCATGAATTTAAATCAGTTAGGAATAATATTGGTTTCCAATATAGACTTGAGTTAATAAAAATATTTGACTCTAATTATATTTGATGCCGAAGTTCTCTTCATTGTTCCTTTCCTTAATCAATTTTCGTGGTTAAGAAGGGAAAAAGAGGTTGCTCTTTCGTCTTCTTCAAATACTGTTGCAAGTTTTGCGGCACCGATCACAATCACATTCTCCTTTATATGGTGGCTTTGCCAGTAGATGGAGAGGGTGTCTACGATGAATGCGCGCTTGATCTCACGGGGCAGCTCGGCGCATTTCTTATGAAGAAAGAAGTAGCAAGAGGTGCAACTGTAGCAAGGACCCCATATTGGTCCCTCGCATCCAGAGCAAATAACTAGTTCACAACTATACTCGAGAACTTTATTAATGAGGATCAATGGGTGATCTGGGTGGCTAAAATGTTCAACCTCCATGTCTCTGGCTCTCTCAGAGGACAGAGCAGGAAATGAGGGGTGTTGAGCCAAGGCAAGAACAAAGGCAGGCCAAATCGAAGCTGCCGAATATATATGTTAACGAAATGGAAAGGCAAATAAAAGTTGAGTGCTACTAGTATTCAACACCTCACCTTCTGAACGGAAACTTGACCTCTTCGACCGACGGCTAATTAAATAATTACAGCTGCTTACTTCTACATTACAGATCAACCAACGAGATCCAGAACACAGTGATTTCCCATTAAGATCGGATACCAAAATTCAAAGAAGCCCGAAAAGGAAGGAAGGGTGTTATCTGTAAGGAGGAGGTGGGGAGAAGATCATGAGGAAAGCTACAGGCTCCTCTATTCGTGCGGATGAGATTGCTCAAGCATGTGAATAAGAAGACACGTTCCCCTATCTTTTTTGGTTGGAGAAGAAGACTCGTTGACTTGAGGTGGGTCTCCTTAACTTCTTGTTACTGGATTGCTCAGTATTCTATTGGATTGGTCCATTGCTTAGTCAATGGATCATGTCCATATAATAAGTTATTAACGAAATGAAAAATAGTATTATAAATGAGCAAGCTTAATTTCTGAGAAGCTGAAAAGGAGCATTTTTTTTCTACTTTGTCTTTCTCATAGCAATGAGCCCATATATTCCTCGGTCTGACCAAGTAACTCTCAAGCCGAACCTAAAAGACCATGTACTTTGCTATTTGCATGGTTGAAAAAGGGAAGCATATATCCAAGAAAAATTTGGATCTTGCGTCTATTCTCCAAGGAGAAACAGTCAAATCTGAAAAACCTACTTTTCCAAATTATTTTTTCCATGGCCATGACATGTGTGGAAGAAGAATTAATGCATTATAAGGGAGAAAATCGCATTCAACTACATGGGGTTCTGTCAGGCTCCTTTCATCAAGGTCTGCATTTGGAAACCAGGCAAAAGATGAAATTTTCACCTTTTTTTCCCCTTCAAGGAAATAAAAAAACATTAGAGGTAGGGTTTTGCACCAATTTCACAACCTTTTAATTATTGGAATTAACCTTTATGACATATGTATAGGATGACAACATAGTGATGCACATGTTGAAAGAATACCAGGTTTGAGGTTTCCGTGTTATTTACTTCGAAGAATAGAAGGAGGCATGGATTTAAATCAAGGAATAATATTGGTTTCCAATATAGACTTGAGTTTATAAAAATATTTGACTCTAATTATATTTGATTCCGAAGTTCTCTTCATTGTTCCTTTCCTTAATCAATTCTCGTGGGTAAGAGAGGACAAAGAGGTTGCTCTCTCGTCTTCTTCAAATCTAATTCTGTATATATTGTATAGATTTTTTTTTCTGGCTCTAGGAAGAATGATTCCAGTTGAATGTTTTTGATACTTTTTTTTAAAAAAAAATTATTTGTTCAGTTAATACTTAGAATTTGTGGTCAATGATTTAAATAAATTTAATTAATGATTGGTACACTATATCTAATTAACCTGTCCTGTTGTCATTTATTTTCAGTCAAATTACGCCCTGCTAGCTTATCTCTGCTCATTATCAACCAGGAAATTTCTTTGAATTGACACGTTCTTGGAATTTGAAAAAGGTGATTGATATGTGCACGAGGAAAATCAAATTAAGTTAGTCGTATATATGTCACCAAATAAAAAAGTCTACGCATAAAAGTAATACATACAAACAAATAATATAAAATTATTTATTTCATCTTTAGCCAATCATTTAATATATAAAAATAAAAAAGAAGAGATAGCGTAGTTTTATTAATTTGTTCAACGCAATTTTAATTTTTGAGAAATTTTTAAATAAAGCCGGTTCATTACTATAGATCAGGAACCAAATCAAGTATATAAAACACATTTTAATATTTACATTAATCATAAGATAAAAATGTCTTTCTTGCATCTATTATTATTTTTTTGCTAGATTTAATTTAATAAAATTATCAAGTATATTTTTATTTTAATATTAAAAAAATATCATTTTAAAATATTTTTTAGTCAAATTATATTTTTTCGGGTTGTATGGGTTGTTTTTAAACTTGTAAAGTCAATCAAGTTACATTGAATCAATTCTCATATGATTTAGATTTTTGTTACTAAAAAAAAAATATTTGTAATATCTAAATATTTTTTATATTTATAAAAAAATTAATTTAATCCGCAGCGTAATGCATTTTAATAATATAGTATGGTTTCTATTTGATTTAAGACACATCACAACATAACTATATAACTTTAAATAGATTGTTGGATGATTCCTAACTTTAAATTGTTTATTTTTAAAATCATTTGAATAAAAAACTAAATCTTGATTAACATCTAAACTAATATAAAAAAATACCTTTTAATAAGGAATAAAAAGAAAAGAAAAGGACAAGGAAGCACAAGTACACGCCAACCGTCTTCATTTCAAAAGGAAAGCCGCTGATTAGAAAAATACGTTTAGCTGAAACACCATTCAATTGCCATGTTGTTTTCTAAGCAAAACCGATACGTTGATAAAATAGTTTCATTTGATAAATCACATTTTAATGTGCTCGTAAATCATAAGACAAAAATGTTTTTCTTGCTTCTATTAAAAAAAAAATCTCTTTTTTCTATATTTAATTTAATAAAATAGTTAAATATCTTTTTATCTTAATATTAAAACAAATACCATCTTAAATATTTTTTAATCAAAATATGTTTTTTTGAATTATATAGGTTGCTTTTGAACTTATAAAGTTAGATAAGTTATATTACATATCCTCTCACAAGTTATATTACAAATACCATCTTAAATATTATCGTTTAAATTAATTAAATATGTAAAAGTTGAATTGAAAAAAAAATTAAGTAACTGAAAAATTTAATGAGAAAAATAAAGAATCACTTTGCGAATCCAAAACAAATCCTCTCACAAGCCATATAGTGATTAACATATGAATTTTAGTTTTTTGTATAATTTTGTAGTTATTTATAAAATTTCTTAGATATATAATTATTAATGGAGTCGGGATTATGTTTTTGTTCTCTCCAAATCAAGAAATTTGATATATACAGAACTTAGGCCTAGCACGCTTGTCAATACATGCTAACATGTTTGGGCTTTATTTCTTTCTATTATTATCATTATTTGAATGGAAAGACTTTTTAAAGTACTTTTCCTAGTAAGATGAGGGGCAAAACATACAACAATTAAATTCTTATCTTGAAATGAAAGTCATTAACATTAAGGACAACTTTTTCGGTTGTTAGAATGTGGTTAATAGTAACTTTTTCTCTCATTCATTATAATCTTACAACTTTCACTCTCTTTTCTTCAACTTAAGGATTAAAAAGTAAATAAAATAAAGTCTTGGAGCAAATAGTATAATTTTCAAGCTGAAGGGACCAAAATTAATATTGAAACAAATTTTTAAATCTAAAAGGTTTTGACACTCATTTTTTCTTAAAAAGGCAGCTTTTAATCTTGATCCTCTTGATTTTTGTTTTTCTTTAACAACAAAATTGATTTTTTTGTAAAATAGAGAACTAACCCAATATGGTGGTAGTTTTTTGATATTGTAATAAACTGAGAGAAAGAAAATACAAATCAAATCACCAAGTTAAATCACCAATTAATACAATGTAAAAGGATAAATTTTTTTTAAAAAAAGCTCAATAGCCATATTAAATAATAAAAAAAAAGAAATTAAGGATAGAGAAGTGAAAATATCATTTAAAGGACTATCATTTCACATAACTTTTAATTTTGGTCCTTTTATTTTTAATTTTTCAAGGAGAATAAAATATATCATGAATCTCAATTCTAAATTAATTAAATGTGTAAAAATTGAATTGAAAAAAAAATAAGTAACCAAGAATATTAATGAGACAAAAAAGGTAACACTTTACGAATCCAAAACAAATCTTCTCACAAGCCATATATAGTTATTAACATATGACTTTTAGTTTTTTTAATAATTTTGTAGTTATTTATAAAATGTCTTAGATATACAATTATTAATGGAGTCGGGATTATGTTTTTGTTATCTACAAATCAAGAACTTCTATATATACAGAACTTAGAACCAAAAAGAAGAATTACTGATGAGTTAATATCTTTGCAGCAGGAAATCAAGTTAAATAGGATTACATAATAATGTATTTAATTTATTTGTCTTTGTTTATGTATCACACATTAATTAGTGATTTGTTTTTGGAGGTTATGTGTTCGTGCCTAGAGGAGTAGGCAAAACTTGTGATTGAAATGACCACTGTTCACCAAATGAGGTGAAAAGACCTATAAAATAGTTGCACTTCTTTTTCAAACTTACTGCTGGTCTGTTTTTACAATTTTGAAAAAATAATTGAAAAAATTTAAATTTTTATTTTATATTTTTTCTTTAAAGTATTTTTTTATTTTTTTAAATCTTTGATGTACTGTTATTAAAAATAAATTTAAAAAAAATAAAAAATATTATTTCAATATATTTTGAAATAAAAAATACTTTAAAAATTAATTATAAAAAAAACTCTTATTCTATATGTGATTTGGCTGTGTTTCAATCAGCTGAAATTTGAAACGGTAGCTTCATGATGTTTATCTCAAACAGAAAATTAGGTCTTTCCTTTGGTAAATCTATTTCTTTGTTATCTCTACAGAACTAAGTAATTATTTTTTTATAGAATTATGTCGATACACGACGTCGGGCGACGGCTCCCGCTTTTTGTTTATTTAACAAAAAGGGTTTTTTCTCGATTGGGGGAAACAAAGATTTTATTGGAGTCGCCATCTAGTAATTTGAGGGAACTAGAAAT
>Ga0325400_1000572_pt1 | contig 27828 bp, 22 predicted proteins | sample PopdelMetagenome_2_FD_205662 | JGI IMG/M metagenome (GOLD analysis project Ga0325400, IMG submission 205662) | Populus deltoides microbial communities from Bellville, Georgia, United States - Xylem-PdKOR-R1 | ecosystem: Host-associated > Plants > Phyllosphere > Stem > Wood/Secondary xylem...
TTGTAATTTGATAGGAGCTCATTTTAATGATGGCAATCTTCATATCGACCTCTTTTTTGTTTTGTAATTTGATAGCCATGCTTTACTGGTTCTGGCAAATTATTTTCTTTGGTTTTCAAATTTCTTGATGAATGGGTAGAGGATGGATGTAATCACACCATTTTCTAATTTTATATTTGTGACTATCCTGTAGGGATTCTGATTGCTTTGGTGAGCCTATTGAAATAGATACATCGCAGACTGTTTGCTTACACGTAAGTGCTCTTTAAACATTGAAGGTAAGGTTTTATCTGCTTCAGGACCTGGCAAAGTGTCCATTCAGGAATGCATTGGGCCATATGCATTCCCAAAGCCAAGTTCTCTTCAACAAAGCCTGTGCTAGTCATTAGAAACTCACTCTTTTTTTTCAACATACCTTAAATTGACAGCATTGCATCTCTGGGGATGTAATGCGCCTGAAAATGCACCCTGAACAGGCTACAGAGTTTCAGAAATGATTATGTCCTTGGGCAAAAGATGACGAGTCATAGAAACAAAGGATTTTCCTGATATTTTTGCTTCGCTTCAACTGAGTATTGCTTTTGGTTGTTCTCAAAAGAGATCCAAATTACAATCTATAAAACATATCTCTTGAGATTAATAGAGATTAGGCAGGATTAGATAATTTTCTGACAGTTCATTTTATGAATATGCATTTCCAATTAAGTTTCAGTACATATATGAGCACATGCATTAGGGGTGGGGTGATTGTTTTGAGTAAGACAGCACTGACATGTGAAAGTGTTCTTTTTTGCAGGAATGCCCTCAAGACAGGTCTTCAAATGCCAAGCCTATGAGTAATTGGCTCCAATGCCGAGAAGTTCTACACGATGATGCAAGAGGTATTGAGGGAACCATATGTGGGAAGTGGCGCAGGTAAAATGTTACAGTGCCCTGTTTGCAACATTTTACCATGTTTAAATAAAAAATTATGGAAGGTATAAGGTTGCCATTACTGTTTATGACCATTTCTTTTAGATAAATAGTCCATCAATCTCCTTTTCCTAACAAGAAATGCACATTTTTACCCTTATGTCCAGGATACAGACACAGGATCCTACTCCTGTTGCATAATTGACTGATGAATTTTTCTTTGGATACCTTTTGTTTGGTTTGTTCTTGTTAGCTAGAGACTGAGGAAATTTTCAATTTACAGGGCGCCATTTTCAGAAGTCCAAACTGACTCCTGGGATTGTTCTTGCTCTGTTCTTTGGGACCCATCCCATTCAGACTGCACTGTTCCTCAGGTGGTATTTGCTTTCTGTTTTTCTCTTTCTACATACAATCATGGACTGCAACATTCTTTCAGTGACGTTAAATTTTAGATGTTAGTCGTTTTTTAATACATAAAGCTGATAACCTCTATCAAATCTTTATCAAGTTATCTGTATGTAATTCATTTTCTGAAAAGGTTTGCTTCTTCATACCCAACACTACCTTTTCTCAACGGTAAAGCACCGTATGTTCATGTACTAAAATATATTTTTCTTAATTTTTTTCTTCAGGAGCTGGAAACCGATGAAGTTTTACGACAACTGAAGTATGTAGAACAGGTATGTGCCCGTGTTTTATCGTTTTTATCTACAGCTGCAGTTAACACGAATGTAATTCTAGAGCTGCTATCTGCTACCTGCAACTTGGGTTTTGTTTAGAGTTGTCATAATTTCCTCTTACAGCATACCTAAGTCCTCTAATTTTTATAGATTCTTAGTGCAACCTTGTCCCCATGCCAAGCAGTTGGTTTTAAATTATCCAGGATGTTGAAATGGTAAATGAAAAGAAAAGTTATAGCGGTTTGAAATAGTCCCATGTCCTATGCAATATTGGTTCAGAATTTTAAACATAATACACTAGAATGCTTTTTGCTTCCCTAATACAGGTCAGAAGTATGGATCTAGGCTCTAGCTGCTTTAGTGGGTAGAACCTTTTGGTACCGAGTTGAAAATTTGCTGGCGGGATAGTGATATCTCCTCATGTTTTCTTGTCATTCGAACAAGAATGGAAGATTAATGAATTAGATAGGATACAAGAACACTGTGCATGGATGGCCTCTAGCACACAATGTCATTTGGGAAAACGTGAATCTCTTCCCTGAAACTGGCATGCTTTCTATTGTTTTCAATGAAAATGCTGTACTCTTGACAAATATGCATGTGGACTAAGTTTGCGACATAGCCACTTCTAAGTGAATTCGTTCTTCTGTGTGTGTTTTCATCACTCATTTTTCAGATGCTGCATTTTCCGTAATCATTTCATTTATTTTGCAGCTGAGACTTCGACTTGTAGCTAAAAAGAGGAGAATTCCATGATTAGAAAATTGTGGTGATACCCCGTCCCGTGTAAGTGTTCATAGTCCCATAGTTTATTGAGACATGATCATCCAGATCTTCAGCAAAGTGGCTTACAGAACCAAAGTTCCCTTTTGATTTCTTCATAGGAATGTTAAAAACACACACAAAAAGAATCATTGTGCAGCCTCGAAAAGAAAGTCACACTAATCTGCAGCTTATACCTCTGATCTGTCAAGTGCAATAAATGTTGCAACTACAGACATACAATTCTTTTGATTATTTTCCATATACCGTTGCTCCCACACCTGCATTGGACAGTCTGAAATATGAAACCCTCTTGAGTGATCCCTTCCAGAAAATGGTGCCATCCCTCCTTTTACACTGGCTGCAGGGACTGTAGTCTTACCCATATTGGTATAGTTCCTTTGAGTTTCAGTCACTAGCTCGTTCTAGAGTTACTGTTTGGAAAGAGAAGAACAAAATATTGTAAGAGTGAAAGTTGTCTTCAATTATTATTTGTAAGGTTCCATATCACAAATTAACATTATCAATCAACATGGTTGTCTAAGAATGTTATGGCATGCATCACTTGCAAATTATACAAGTGGTTATCGATAGTTTCCTTCAACGAATCAATGTTCTTAGCCTCTTATGAATCCACAATTGGTTTCAGCTTTTTTTTTTGAGGTGCGGATCCTTGTTCTTTTTTGATAATTCAAATCTTTGTTTCTCTTATTCTAACTCAGTATCATTTCGTGTTCCTCCCTCGGCCTCCATAATTGGTTTTTCTTGCCGCGGAGACCCTGTCTTGACCACGGTGTCCTTTTGGGTTTCCAAATTTGAGAGGCACAATTTGCTCCATGTATAGTTTCCCAGGAAAGTTCCTCTTCTCTTTTGGAAGTTCTTGCAGCTGCGGCAACCAGTATGCTACATACTCACCCTCAGGATCATACGTTTGTGCCTGAGAATTATGAAAAATGTTTGCACAAATGAATAGAGTGCCCAGTATATAGTTGTAGGATGATAAAAACATGTATTTAAAAAAAGTAGGCATATAAAAGGATAAGGAAAAGGAATTATATTGTGATGTTTTTTCTTCATTTGAAAAGCATATTATATTGATTCCAGTTTTTTTTTTTTTCTAACTCTATTTGTTTTAGAAAATTAAAGTATTACTCTGTTTTTGAACAACCAGTTAAATAATTTTATTTTTGATAAAATTTAGCTCATTCTACAACGTACTTCAGGAATCCCTCAATGATTTTAAGCATCTCCCTCTCAACAATCCTCAGTTTTGCTTTACAATCACAGACTTAAATTGATTTGCGTAATCTTTCTTTGCAATTTATGTAGCAAAAATCAGACAAGTGCACTTACCTGCTTGGGGATGCTGAAATAACGATCTTCTCTAGGGTCATTCCCGACTCCTTCACACAAGAACTGAGAATCAGTAGTAGCTCACAGCATATAAACAGCTGCTGAGATATATGTTATTCACTGGCAAACTCACAAATCACAGCAATAAATGCATCACCTGCACCATAGGTCCAGTTCCCATAGTTCGAACAAGGGTCATAGTCCAAGAGGAAAGTCTCAAACCATTCAGCTCCCATGCGCCAATCGATGCCCATGTCTCGAACAAGAAAGGAACATACAATCTGCAGAAATGACCCTGATCCTTGTCAACAGATATACTGAAACAAATGAAGCTGCAACAGTAGCAAAGCAGCTGTCATGTTTGCTTGAATTGATTGAGATAGCAATAAGATGAAGCACGAGCTTACTTGTCTTCCTCGATTGGACATGAATCCAGTAGCTGATAGTTCCTTCATATTGGCATCTATGAGAGGGTACCTAGAAAGTAACAATAAGATGGAGAAGCAGTACAGCTTTAATAACAGAAAGTATGATTTGTTCTTCTTCCATACATGATCTTGCCAAAGATGATACTATAAACACAATCTAGGATTTAGCAACATACCCTGTACAGCCATTTCTCCAAGAATCAAACAATCTCTGGTCTTGACTCCATCTACGCACAACATTTCGTGGCCCGCCTGTGAACAAAAATTGATTGTACATGATTAAAAACTAAACCAAAGGCAACTTTACATGATAAAATGGTTTTTGACAAGACAGATTTTTGGTTCAAGAGGTTAATGTCATTACATTGTGGGGTAATTGGATTGATACGATAGTGAAGGAGAATATTTACCTATATGGAAGATGGAATTTCCATATTTGAATGAGATAAACCTGAAGTAATCCCTCCAAATCAACTCAAACAAAACCCTGAAACAGTAATCTCAGATTCAGGCATGACATCAAACCTCTAACAGAGAACGGAATAGTTGTCACTTAGCATTAGAGTAGTTGTGGCAAAAATGAGGCAATGCTGATGAAAATAAAGTCCACTGCCATGAAAAAGTGAGATAGGGAAAGAGAATGACCAGTATGTGGAATCATTTGCTAGCCTTCCCTTTTCATATCTCTTCACCTAAATAAATCAATCCAAACATCTTAAATACATTAATATGATGTTTCAACTATGTAATGAAATCATAAACTGTGATGCAAAAGAATCATTATATGTTATTGACCTCTTCATATATAAACCGTGGAGAGAGGCTTCCTGAAGCTAGCCATGGAGAGAATTTTGTTGAGTAATCAGGTCCCAGCATCCCATTTCTTGTCTCTTTGTATATCTTTAGGAAATCCTGTTCACATATGCATCATAAAGAGTAGTCTGATTTCATTTCTCTTTACTGTCAACTAAAGTTTTTAACATACTACTAATTAGCTATTTAGCTATGCGTTAAAACTTGTTCGAGTGTATTTGACTTGAAAAAACATTAAATTAATGTATTTTTAGTATTTTCCAACAGTTTTGACGTGTTGATATAAAAAATGAAAAAAAATCTGAAAAAAAATAATTTTAAAGCATTTTCAAATGAAAATCAATTTTGAAAAGCACATTGCACTACAATACCAAACACACAGATAACAGAAAACAATTTCCACTTGCCTTCTTCCAGAAGTACTCATACACCCTGCTTAGTGCAGCTGTTTCACCTCCCAAAAACCTCATTCCTTTGCTAACCTGTATCAACAGAAGAAATGGACCGAAACATACTTCAGTTTTAGTCAGGCAGTGGATCATGTGTTTTCTAAGAGCATGGCTCTTAACTAGTTTCTGTAAATCACATGTAAGTAGAACATAAACCCTGCCTCTTGTGGTTGGAGTCCAAGTTGCTCAATTGATGGAACACATCCCCAATCCTCGACGCGAGGAGCTGGCCCAAGGGACATTGAAATTTTAGCACAACTTCTGATGGAACATTTTGCTTCAACAGACTGCATAGTTAGATTTTTTTTTCAGCAGCACATATCTCCCAAAAAACAATGCCAACCACATATCATGGACATTACAATCAAGCAACAAGCAAGGAATATTCATACCTTACGAAACTGAGTATACACATCAGGTATGCTGTTGGTAGAGAATGGGAGGTCATCTAAGTGGTACATAGTGCCACCCCAAACTAGTTGCAGTGTCGGACTGTTTGCAGAACCCTGGCTGGTAGATCTCCCAGTAGAATGCGGCAGATGAACTCGCCGGAGCGCTTTCCTGACAAGTTTCTCAACATTTACTTCTTCACTACATGTCTCTTTTTGTGCATATACCTAACTGGATTAAATCGAAATATCCCATACTTATTATTGCTTCAATACATGGAAATTAAACCAACCAAAGGCTAATGCACATATCAACCAGATAAGCAAATTAAACACTTAACTGTGTGGGATGCAAAATCTTTAGCAAGGGCAGGGATGATTTCCTCAGGTTTACCATGTCTAATAAGCAAGTTTAGACCCCTTTTCATCAAATTCTTCTTCAAATCAACCAAACACTCTACAATAAACTGCCCTCTTAAGCCTGGCCAAAGCAACAAGAATGGAACACTTTACACATTTATCAAAACCTTCTCATGATAATCTTCTATCAAAAGCAATTCAAAGGGTACTTAGCACTTTAAAACAATTAGTACATAGAAAAAAGGAACAATGTGTATGCGTGTATGTTTACCTCCAGTTTTAGGGAAGCCAAAATAGCAAGTACTAGCTTGAAAAACTCTAGGATCCACACAATAAACAGGCAAAACACTTTCAGAATTAACCCAGGCCTTGAACAGCACCTCATTGTCCAAAACTCTCAGATCATTCCTGAACCAAACAATGGCAGCTCCTTTTCCATTCCTCTTTACCATCTTTGATGTGTATCGTTCAAAGGTTTGATCCAAAATGTACTCCTTTTCATTGGTGTCAAGTCCTGGAACTAGCTGACACATCACTTTAGAAGAAGATGAAGAAGAAGAGTCCGAGATCGAATTCATGGCTTGAAATCGGATATGGAGATTGATATATGTGAATGTTGAAGTGGGTTTTGAAGGATTTATGAGTTTTTTGAGGGAAAGAGAGGAGAGAGTGTGACAAAAAATGGCCATGTACGAGTCCTTTCAACGTTTTTGGAGCTTGTAGGCAGAAGAAGATTGGGTGGCTTTGACTAAACTCAAAGTAGTTGGGTTGCTGACACGTGGAAACACAAAGTTTTGTTATGTGGTGGCCGTTTGCTAGCCAAGAACTTGAAATCTTGTGATTTGTAACAATGGAGGCCACAAGCAGATCTCTTTCAATGTTCAGTTTTTTAGCTACTATTGGTTATCACACATTTATATTGACCACAAATTACTAAATATGAAAATATGTTTTAAATATTATAACTTAATAAATATGCGAATTAACTCATTTATAAATAAAAAAACCCTAAATATATAATTTTTTTATATATAAAATAGTGGAATAATACATGTGCAAAGCAACTGTTTGATTGATGGATATTTGCATAGAAGAAGGTGCAGTTGATGGTTATTGTTCGAAGGTAATTATGCCATAAGCAATGTTAACTAATTTATAGAACTCATATTATGTAATCATTATCGGTTTTATTGCCTGTTTTCTCACGATTACCATGGCTATTCTGCTGTGAAGACAACAATGAATAAAATCTCTTTAATCTTTTTACGAATTCTTATTTTACAGGTTATTTACAATTACATGGTGGTCTCTTGCCAGATCATAGATTCAATCACAAACAATTATTTCAAATTAAATTTATTTACACACACTAACAAAAACACTGATGTTACACCAGCTTGTAAAAAACAAAAATATAATAAAGATTTGGTGGAAATTCCTCCTATATATGTGAATTTCAAACAAGATGGGTATCGTTAACGACGAGATGGAATAGCTCAGCTGGCTAGAGCGTGTGGCTGTTGGTCGGAGGTTTAAGCCCTCCTTCTAGCGTTAGATGATTCCTTTTTGTTCTTTTGTTTCATTTTTCTTGGTTGATGCAATTGCATCACTTTCTTGCTTAAACTACTCTGTCTAGAAAGAAGGGTATAAGGGTATAAGTATACACTGAATGGATCAAGACAGGCATCCCAAAGACCATCTTCAAAGAAAATGTCTATTTTCTAGAGAGGACCGATAGGAGTGTAATTCGAGATGATGAAGCCCTTGAAGTTTAAGAAATATATGCTAGACATGCATCCACATAGTGTCAAATTCATATCTGATTATGTCATATCTTTACTCAAAATACCGAGAACCTCCAAACCTAGAATCTTGGGACATAGTTTATTACCAAGGAATCGCATTGTTTCCCGTGTCTCTAACCAAGCTAAGAAGGGTACTTGGACTCTGAAAGTGCGGGAAGATTGAGAATCTGCCTTTCTGGAGAAGAAGCCATCTCTCGAAGATCTAGAAGTATGTGGGACGGATTGCGTGAAAAAGGGGGGCCGAATTTTTGAGATTGCAAGTTGATCATGGTAGTGACCTTAATAATGCTGAGACCAGAGAGAAGGTCGGTATTGGAGAAACAGCACTATCAGATATTATTATTGCATTCTCCAAGCTGGAAGGCTCTTCTTTTTTAATTTAAAAACCTGGAAAGAGAGCGACGATGGGAGCTGGAAAAGAGGAAAACATGTCCATCGTTCCTTTCTAATTCAGAATTGTCTAAATTTGAAAGCACTCCCTGTGTTTTGGTTATTATTTCAGGACTTTCTTGTTTTAAAAAGATAAAAATCCACTCTAAGATTATCTCCTAGCAGGTATATGAAAGGGCTAGCACAACTCATACTCCAAAAATTAAAATTTACCAAGCTTGTTCTCTTCGAGCAAATGCATGATGGCTTCATTTCTGTCCCCATTTTCAGATGCATATTTCAAACAAATATGGGGTGATATGTTATTGATTAATCAAATCTTGAAATGTACGAACAACGTAGACTCTGCTTCACAACACCTCTCATACTCCAAAAATTAAAATTTACCAAGCCTGTTCTCTTCGAGCAAATGCATGATGGCTTCATTTCTGTCCCCATTTTCAGATGCATATTTCAAACAAATATGGGGTGATATGTTATTGATTAATCAAATCTTGAAATGTACGAACAACGTAGACTCTGCATCACAGCCTTGCAGAGCAAAGCTCGAATTGCAGAGAACTATGAGAGTGAATACACAAATAAGCACGATTTTAAAGAAGCTCCAAGCGAAAATGAAAAATTGCATGTATAAATACAAATGTTTGCTCGTTGATTACAGTGAAAAATACATCCCTGTGTGAATTCCTAATCCCCAAATCCCTTTCTTGCTTTCTAAATCACCAGAACCTCACTAACGCTCCGCCAGAGACATACTATACACATCAGTTGAGGATTGAAACAATCTCAAACCCACAACCCAGCGTAGTCCAGTTTGGCATACAAGAGCAGCTGAATTCAATAGCAACCTCACTCGGCTGCACATTTCTGAAAAATTTTGGTAAAACCATCAGCTTACAGACACTGTGATTAGCCTAAAATCCACATTATGATGCTTCCATCATGGAAAATCAATGGTAGGTATCAAAGCTCTTTAATATGCACGGGCCAGAGAGCCCGCCATGTGTTCCAAGTGATCCCAAGAGCTCCTTTGCGTCTTGCGAGGTAAAAGAAAAGATGTTATGTATCAACAATTTGCCAATTTCATTCACTGTATCGTTCTGGTAAGCTTACACTTGGAAATGAAGATAGTAGCCGTGTAATTTAGACTACACAGTTTCAGGAGCTCAACTGACCGCTGCTTCAATACAGGATTGCAGCCACTCTGTATTACAAGTAGCAGCTTCGCTGCCAAACCCGCCTCCACAGCAAGTGCTGCACATTCTTCCAGTGCAAGCTTGCAAACAGCCCACAGTATTGACAATGCAAGCTGAGTACAGCTCTCCGATTTGCTCATCATTAACTTGACCACATTAGGAATTGTGTTGGCACAATCCTTCAAAGCCAACCTACCCTCTGGAACAGTTGAGAGGACCTCCAAAATATAAAGAGCTAATTCCAAGCACTCATTATTCAAACTAGGCAATAACTCCACTAATGGAGGAACTGCCCCGATGCTCACAACTGAGCTCCTGAGGGACTCATCTGAACAAATCGTATTTAACAAACCGAGTCCAGCCAATACTCCATTGGGGTGTCTCTTATCTTTCACCAACCTCAATAGACCTGCCAAAAGACTCAAACTTGACACATTTTCCGATCCTGAATCCTTCCCTTCTATCAACATTTCGATCAATTTCGTACAATTAATCTTGGTCTCAATCGAACCCTCATTCAACACATCCACGATTAAAGAAATCTTTGCAGGCTGCCTCAAATTTGCCTTGGATGGCAAATCAAGCTCCAAATTCACAAGAATACCAATGGCCTCAGACCCAACAGCATGAGTTGTAAAAGGACCCAACAAAGAAGAAACCAAGGCAGCTCCACCCTTATCCATCACTGTCTTCTTCGCCATAGAATGAGCAACCACGACATGCCTAAGTTGCTTCAAAGTTTGCACTCTAGCTTGGCCCTTAACCTTCTTTAAAGAATCCAAAAGCTCAACAGCCTTCCCTAGCACGTCCTCTGATCTCTTCTTCATAGCCAAATACTTACTCGAGAACCAGCTATGAATCAGCTGCTGCAAAGTCCTGTTTGGTGTCACCGTATCATCCCAAAGCTCTTGCATTGTTGTGGGGCAAGTGCAATGACCCAAAGAGAACCATTTGAGAATGTTGGATCTTTCATAAGTCTGTCCAGTACAGAGCGTCACTGGTTCTTGCATAGGGTCCAATGAAATTGGACATATAAACACTGATGGCACTTGTATTGATTCAAGCTCCCCAACCATCTTCCTCAGATCCAGTTTCTCCTTCACACCTGTACAAACTAAACCGCCGCCAACACCGCCCAAAATGCCACCTTTAATGGTGGTTTGTAGATCCAAAACTTGCCCACCAGAACCCATGTCTAGCTTTACATATCCATGACTATTTGGCTGATACATCGGCATTTTGGGATATCCTTCTGAATAGAAAACACTACCGGCAATCCCACAAGAAGAGCTAAATCTAAATCTAATATTCCAATTCAAGAAGTGAAAATCCAAAAAAAGAAGTAGTAGAAGGAGACCTGTCAAATCTAGGGGACAAGAAACGTTTTGTGGGAAAGGAAAAGAGAGAAGGCATAAAGACTCAGTCTCTGGTCAAAACAGTAACAGTCTTTTCCATCATTATCATCATCATCAACAGCATATAATTTTCTACTCTAATACCAAAGTGGTCCTCCTCTTCAAGCTCAAAAAAGAAAAGGGTGATCTCAGCAACAGCCCTAAAGAACAATTAAAAGGATTAGAAAATATATATATGACATTGAACAGTACCTTCAAACCATTGGCAACTGTGCACCACACGTGCAGTCGTATAATATCCTGTTTCTTGAAATGGGAAATTTAAAGAAATCGGTCTCTTTTTGCTGGAATCTTCAGATGAAAAAAATAAAAAAATTACTATTGTTTTTTTTTTGTTTAATTTTAAACTTAGTGATTAAGTGAATGTTTAGAGGGTGTTTGGTTTTAAAGTGTTTTTTTTTTAATTTGTGAATATATAAAAATAATACTTTTTTATATTTAATAAATACATCTAAAATTATTAAAAAAATTAATTGAAAATAATTTAAAAAAAAACAAAAAAAACAGTGGTTCAATCATTGTGCCAAACAAATCCTTATGGCCAAATAGTGTCTAAGATTTAAACATTAAAGTCATCAATCAGAGAAATTTAATAAATTTTTATCAAAACATCCCACTGCTATAAGAATACATCTTAAAAATTACTTAGTAAAAGGTTTAATCGGATTAACATATAAATTAATCTAAAAAAAAAAACTTTTGAGAAAATAGTATGCTCAGAATTGTAACGTATGCTTGATTGAGTTCCTGGATTCGTATTGTAAATAAATAAAAAATTACTACAAACTAAAAACTGCTGCGTGTTTGACAGAATTAATTGGTAAAAGAATTTGGCAGAGATATAAAATCAAATTATTCATCCGTATTTATTTAAGAATCAAAAGATAATTAATGCCAAACTTTAGTACTCGTGGCCCGTCATCTACTTCTTGCCATCAAAATTCTTAATAATGAGTCGTCGTTAGCAGTTTAAAAAAAAAAAAAGAAGCTTAATTTATCAACTGTTTGGTAGTTTTAATCTCATGGAGTCCGTCCATCATGAGTGATATATTTGCATAAAAATATCACATTTTTTAAAATATTTTTACAAATATTTCATGGCTATTTAGAATAATTTATTCAACAATTGAGTTTTAATTTTTCTAAATCTAACAAGTTGATTCGATGTGTTAAGAGGTATGCTTAGTTACTTGATTTCTTGGATTCAAACTTAAGTCAGAATCTAAAAAAAAAAATTATTAATTTTTAAAAATATATAAATATAGCCGTGCCAGAAAAAATAAAAGGTTTTAAACAATTAGATAGAAATCGATCAAAGTTGAATGGAGATTTGCCACCAACGAATCATATAGATTCAGTAGTTTTGTATTAAAAAAATCATAACTTTTGATTTGATAGATAGATCAAACTCAAACTTTTCCAAGTAATTCAACCAAGTTATATTGTGGGATCAACACACCTGCACTAGCTCCCCTCTATAAGACCTTCAAATTAGGTCCCGAAGATACTGTTTGAGCAAGTTTTGTTATTTTTTCTTGATTTTCTTTTTGTATTTTATGTTAATTTTGAATTTTATGTTATTTATTTCCTGTTTTGAGATTCTGATTTTCTACTTTGTAAGGGTCTATTTCTATCTTATTTAAAAACTTGTAAACCTTCTAAAAAGCCGACCATATATCATAATTATCTTTCAAAAATAAAGACTATGAATTTAAAATTCTTTATGTGCAATCCTTTTTGCCCAATAACTTTGTGTTTTTTTTATTTTTTAATGTTTTTGACTCTGGTTGCATCACGTATTAAATAAATGTGAAATGTGCGTTCTAAGATTATTTGAGAAGGGACATGTAAGTTGAGATTATATTTATAAATAATAGATTGTGGATATCATTAATATATTAGTACATTGTCTTGTGCTCAATCGTGGATCGTGGATCGAATTAATTTTTTTAAATTTTTAAAAAAGTATCAAGAGTGCAAAGAATTTTTTTAACTATGTTATTAAACCTGGCTAAATAGGTCAATTTTGAAACCTCACAACTTAGCTCTTTGTCTAACTCGAGTTTCCAATTAAAACACATAGGAGCTAGCTTAAATTACATCGATTAATTTCATGGGTCTAAATACATCCTTGATGACCAGTAAAAATATGACTTAACTTTTAAAAATAATTCAAGATGACTATCACAACCTAAATCATGGGTCCGTGACCGGCAATAAAGGAGCAGTGCCACGAGGAATCCTCACCGATATTAAGCCTTAGAACATACATATCTACATGAAACACACACACACATTACACATAACATTCCATAAACTTTTAAATATCTCTCAAAACCAACAAAACAATTTATGATTCAAATTACTTATTACATTTCATAAAATCTAATCTTTGAAATAAAAATCTAAACTTGAATAAAAATAGAGTAATAAGGAGCATCTAAGAAATTGAATAAATGAGAATAAGAAAAGCCTCGCAGAAGCAAGTAAGACATACCAATAAATAATGTAGTAGGAACTCTAAAAAAAGTGGCAACCTGCAACGGAAGCTAAGAATCTAAAATAATATTAAAATGAAGGGGGTGAGTTTAACCAATTTAATGAGGGAATAACATTTAATATACATTTTAGCTATTTATAAGTATAATGAATCAAACATGCACACACTCGCGCGCACGCACACACTTACATCAAGCATAATAGCACATGATAATGGAATACATGTAAGAGATCAGATAAAACCACAGGCTCAGATAACAGATAAAACCCTAAGGTTGTGATAATAAACGGGGTTTGCAGCTCCGATCATTATAGGATGATCAGTCGCCACAGTAGAGTGCACATAGATTAGTTACACTATGTTAGTATAAAGTTACTGGTAGGTACGATATCAAGACATAATAGGTATTCGTATAATTATCAAAGCAAATGAATGTGATATCGAATATAATTTGCGTGAAATCAAGAATTGATGAGTACTCGGAAAATAAAGCAACATATATAGATATTTAAGAACTTATCAATTGTACTCATCATATAATCAACATACATATAATATTTATATTAAATGCATATTAAATATTATCTCACTCACCCGAAAAACAAAAGAAAAAAGACAAACGGATACGGAACCGGAGACAACTAAAGATTGTTAGTAGTAATGTCAGAAGAACCTATAAAGAATATAAAAAACACTAAAAAACGACTCAAAGTAAAATAACATAAAAGATTAAAGCTCTAAGTTTAGAGACCAAAATATAATTATAATATCAAATTAATTCACATGATTGATCTCGAACACACCCCAAATTGATCAAACCAAATAGACTTGATTAACTCCAAACTAAAATCAATTTTGTATAGGATTAGAGGGATGAATCACCTCATAGCTAAAAAAATTAAAGGACTCAAACGCAATTTTCAAACAAAATTAAAAGACACGGCATGTTTTACCCTTGTTTTTCACTTTAATTATCCATCTTTCATTTCAATGCTCTTTTAAAAATAAATATGGTGATAACTTTTTAACTTTGTACTTAATAAAAAAAAGGGTATCAATTTGAGTAAGACGAGAAATAAAAAAGGAGGGGAGTCCCGTGGGAGGAAGGGGCCACCGGGGAGCGTGCCCTTCATAACTTTTGACCGGTTATCTTGGGTCTTGACTTGACTACATTCATACACAGTACAGTAGTAACTTACGCCTTTTTCTGGTCTCTTGCTTCTTTGACCACTTTTGCCGCTTCCCTTTTTGGGCTGAATCGTGCCTCCTCTATCTCTCTGCCGCCCTCGGTCCCTGCCCCTGCCCCTGCCCCTGCCCCTGCCTCGCCGTTAATTAATTGCTGTTTGTTCGTTTATTTAATTAATTAAACTTTATCTAAATTAAGAGTTAATGTTGTCATGTCAGTGGTGGAAGAATTGGCAATCTAGAGATTTTACCAGTATTCCTTTTCTTTTCTTTTGAGGCAGTATTAATACAGGGTTTTTTTTTTTTAATAGTTAATTATTGTTCCCAAATGTCTCACCCTTTTTCATGGGGAGAGAATGATGCTCTTTTCATTAAAAATAAATAAATAAATTATAATTACTTGGATAGTATATAATTACTATCTCAAAGAGAAAAACAACAGGATATGTTCTTTTTATTTTAAAAATAAAGTTGTATTCCTCCCATATATATATATATATATATATATATATATATATATATATATATGTATTAACTAAAGGCAATCTAGCTTGTACAAGGGAAACGTGGAATAATAATTCGAGAAATGGGATGATAGCTGAAGACATCCTCTGTTTATCAAGCTCTTTTTGTCAAATTCATAGAACTGCTAGCTTATCACTTGGAAAATCTAGCTACTAATTCTGGAGAGGGATGCTGCATGTATTCTGATGGAGGATGTTCCATCTAAGTATTTCCACTTGTTTTGAACTATCTGAACATGTTTTACAACATCTATAATAATTGTTGTAATTTATTTTTGGGTTATTTTTTGAATTCATTTTTTTTCTTTTAAAATATTTTTTTCTTTCAAAATATCAAAAAATATTTGAACTAAAAACAAAAAAAAATTCAAAAAATAATTGCAGTGAAAAGAAGATGCCGAAGCGCCCTGAAAATTATTAGAATTTGATTAAGGAGGTTAAAAAATATAAAAATTAAAATTTGACAATATCAAATTTTTATAATTTTCTATCTTTACGTCCATAAAAACTAAATTACGCTCCACCTCTACTATTAAACTTTCCTACATACAAAGCTCATAGGACCTGAGATTCCTCCTCCAAGTTAAGTTGATCGAATAATCATCTAAGCTATACACATCTATAAAACTAACTAATTGCTACAAAGAAAAATTAAATAGTTTAGGAAACAAATTTTAAAGAGGAGTTGGAGTACCTAACCAAGAATCGATCAAAACCGAATGTTACTGTCATCGCCCACCTTGAGCCCAATGCTGGACTTAAGTGGAATAGTTATGCTTTCGCTTGTAGAGAAAGCCAAAACAATGCCACACCAGGTTGAAGAAAGAGAACCAACAAACACAGGAAGCCCATTAGCAAGATTAGGTTGATACTTTTGAAGAATAAATTTTTGCCAAACCTTTTGCCACTCCATTCTTTAGATTCCAAGCCCATTTAAAGAACAAAGCCAAATTTTTGTGATTTAGAGACCCTAAGTCGAGACCATCAAGAGATTTTAACTTGATAACTTTATGCCAAGCCACCTTGAAAATTTCATGAGAAGTAGAACAACCACTCCATGAAAAAGAGCAATTAATAGAAGATATGACATTAATTATACCATTCGACATAGGATAAACAAACATATAATACAAAGGTAAAGAACTTAAAACTGATTTAATCAAACATATCCTCTCAGTCATGCTCAACATCTTCTCTTTCCATATACTCAACTTAACTTTGATAGTAAACAACACCGGTTTTCAAATAAAAAGCCTACTTAGATTGGTGTCTAAAGACAGTCCAAGGTATCTATTCGAAAAAGAATCACTACGATAGAAAATTGCATTAGCTAAACCTGAAGTGTAATCCTCATCAAAGTTAATCTTATAAGAGAACTTTTATAGAAATTAACTTTAAGACCCGAAATGATATCGAAGTAATGAAGAATCCTTTTGACATGTAGTAAAGAAGAGCAATCATCTGACAGGAATATCAGAGCATCTACATATTGTAGATGAGTTATATGATGCCTTGGATCAGTTTGAAGACCCTTGAAATAACTCAAATCTAACCATTTTTTGTTTTTAGTTTGAATTTAATTTTTTCATGCTTTTAGATTGTTTTGATATGTTGATATTAAAAATTATTTTTAAAAAATAAAAAAAATATTATTTTGATGTATTTCTAAACAAAAATCACTTTAAAAAATAATCGCTACCACATTCTCAAATATCCCCTTAATGCCCTTTTTGAATGGTAATAGAATTGTAGGGAAAACTCATGGGGAGAATGTGTGAAATGGGCATTATACTTGCATCTATATGTGTTTGGGAGAGTAGTAATGGTTGTTTTTTAAAATGATTTTTGCTCGAAAATATATCAAAATAATATTTTTTATTTTTTAAAAATTATTTTTAGCATCAAAACTTCAATAAAATATAAAAATACCCAAACAAATTAATTTAAATTAAAAAAAATTCAAAATTTTTTCAAGACATTTTTAAAATGCAAAAAAAAAAAAAAATCTGTAATGGGAGATTTTGATGCTGAATATTATTCAATGTGTGTTTACATCGGAATTGCCATTGTAATCGAGTGAAAACAGGCAGAAGAACCAATAATTATTACATTATTAATTATATGAGTTCTATAATTTTTATAAATTAGTTAACATGTCTTATAGCAAGTGCAACTAGAAATTAAAGAACCCTGTACATTGACCACCAAGTGAACGTTCCGCTTTCACGCAAATAGTCTCGCAGCTGTCGTCGTTAAAGCAGTAACCTTTGATTTTGTGACTAGCTAGGAACGGCGCACGCATGTCACCATTGGCAAACTTCATTGTGTTTTCTACAGGAGAAAAATTAAAAACAAGATTAAATTGTGAAGAGGCTAAAATAGAGACTTTCCATAATCAAAATGGTTGCTAAATTTCCACTTCTTGGATTTTTCATGAGATACGTCTCGATTTATACCGTTGATTCTTATGAAGTTGGTAGATGGACATCAGAATGCACATGCCCATGTACCTGGATTTTGATGTTAATTTTTGCTGCACTGAGTATTTTATATGCTCTGTATCTTGTAGTTTAATTATCTGTAGAGAAAAATTTCGTAACCTTAACATTGAAACAGTAGTTTTTTGATGATTGTGTAGTGGTTTTTCCCTCATAATGAATGAGAAGGTTTTCCACGTAAATATTATGTCGTTTTCCTTGTCCTTTCTTTTGTTCTGCTATTTGTTTTTTCCTCCTGCTTTCCCTTTTCACTACAGCAAACTTGACTTAAGAGGCAGATGCTGCTTTTGGATGTTAAGAGTATCGGACTGCATAAGAGTGTTACGCGGCCGTGTTAACAAACGAACCCGAGCATTGAGTCTAGGTTATACAAACAAACAACTCTGCACCATCTGATTCCATTAAGCCGATTGGACAGCATCATCATTTTAGAACTCCTCAATCCGCTCTCTGAAACAGGTTCTAAGCATTCCAATGAAACATTTAGAGCATTGTTCACAAGAGTTACTCAGTGATGTTATTGAATTTTAATACAATGACTAGATAATGATCATTAATTGGGGCTTGATATAGTTTCTGCAGTACTATCAGTACAATAAATCAAATCCGATTTCTGCAGCATTAGGAACAAGTATTGCAAGCATTTTTCTAGATACAACATTCATACTGCTACCGTTATCAATGATCATATTCAGGGCTTTACCTCGATGTTCCACACGAGTGTGGAATATACTTGTTCTCTCCCAGTCTGAAATGATAGATGAATCACCAACATAGCTATCGTTCAATAAATACCTTATGCACCACATAGAGGTGTAGTTCAGTTGGTTGGAGATGCTCCTCTTCCAAATCCTGTTGAAAATTGACAGTCCCTCTCTCCTCCTCCTTAAGAGTGATGACTAACTTTTTTTTTCAAGATCACGTTCTACCATATAAGCCAGCTTGTGATCTTTATTAGGGCTAACCGCAGCATAATGGCCAAAACCACAACATTTGTAGCATTGAGGACCCTCGTGGCTACCCTGCGTCTTTTCCCTCAATTCGCCCATTAGACTTGCTTTCTTAGCACCCACTGTAGTCTTGGAGCCTCCTGTTGCAGATGCTAGTAATGTCCCTGACTCCCACGTTAGGAACCTTCATCCTCCTCCTGCCACGTTCTGCCTTTATAGTTGCAAGGCTAGTTGGTAAGCTTCTTCCACAGAAAACACACGAGCCGTAGACATCTCCCTCCTAATATCACCACGCATCCCATTCAAGTAGCTTGCCAAAGTCTGTGGTTCAATTTCAATAACTCGACTACAAACTGTTAGTTCATGAAATTTTTCTGTGTATTAGTCAATCGATATTCTAGAACTCTGACTCCACCGTAGCATGTCTTCGTAAACCAATTGTTCATAGTTAACTGGTAAGTACTTGGACTCCATCTTTGCTTTCATCCGCGCCCCCCCAGTCTTGAATAGGAGGTTGGCGAGTACGTCTAAGTTGTTCCTCCACACTATTCCACTAAGCCCGTGCAGCCCCTCTTAACTTCAATTTTATAAACCACCCCCAACTGGCATGTCTTCCTCTTCTTCACTGTCAACCATGCTTTCCCTTCGTTCCCCCATATGGCTCTATGATCCTGTGGTGGTCAAGCCCTAAAAACCCCAACGTCACCGGTAATGCTTCTTTCTTCAATGGTATTGAGACGACACAAAATAGTCCTCATGGTTTGAGTAAGTTGATCTAGTTGTTGCTGCAAGTGTATAGGTGTGGGAACTGGTTTATGTGGGTAGGAGGATTAGCATTTGTGTGAGGGTTGTGATTTGTGTTTGAAGGGCCGGTTTCATAAGCAACAAAAGTCACTGGATTGTATGAATTTCCACTCCGGGTGTATGGCATTGTTTTGTAAGGATCGTGTGGGGTTTGCTTTGATACCATATGATGCTAGGGAAAATGGAATTGATTGAGAATTCTGTAGTTAAAAGAACTGTAATATTCATTAATCTTCAACACTGTTAAGATCACATCAGATACTGCATAATCTCATTGCCTAAAAGTGGAAATCCATCCCATAATTTGGAATCTCTCCAATAATAATCTTAAAATCTCTCATTTCTCTTACAACAGTTCTTTTCATCATAACTTAACATTAACTATTGTTAATTGTTATTTTAGGATAAACATTGATAATAACTGCTACTATAAAACTTCGTCACTAATTGTTTGACATAAATCTAATGACTCAACCATTGACCAAAGACTTTCTTCTCTGATAAACTTTCATGGCTTAACTGCCAGAATTACCCTCCCTCAACATGCTATCACCTCCATTAGACTCCACTCCACTGCCTCTATTGGTTTTGGGTTGATCATGTTGTTTATCAACAGGTTCTTCATGTGCATTCTCACCAGGTTTTTCGTCATTTGCATCACTAGCTAGTTGCAAATATCTTAAGAAATAGCATAAATATCATGTATCTTAGAAATGTTGATACTTAATTCTAATACAAGAATAATGATGATGATAGAATTATAACATCCATGCAGCATGGGAATCGGCCTAATTGGATACGAAGAGTTAATCAGATTCTTAAGACCAAATGTTTGTTATACAGCTTGCTGCATCACTTAAGATGCCATTATTAAGATTGCCATTGCTGATATCTGCACTTCCAAGTCCAAGTCCTGAATTCTGTCCCGAAACTGACATTCCGGCATATGCTTCATCTCCCTGGATTGTTATAGTTGGTGAGACATTTGGCATCAGATGTAAGTTATGATTATTGAGCAGTTGAGGAGAAGTTAGATGACTCTGAAGAAATTGATTCAAATTATTACACGTCAATGAACCTCGAGCAACCATATCTTCTGCTAACTTCACCTAAAATTTTATCATAAACTCCATTAGACAAAATCAAGTTTTGTTAACCTGAACTGAAAGTCTTTCATTTATTTATCATACAAAAGTCCTGCTTCGTGTTCCAGCAGTAGACACACCTTGGCTCTCAAAGCTTCAACATCTGAGTTAAGCACACGACGATTTGTTTCAGCAGTACGAAATTGTTGGGTAGCATCTGAAAGTTGCTTGAATAGAGATGCATTTTCTCCTGTCAAATGATCAACCTGAGAAAACATGAATCAGGCATGATTTCAAATATCAATTACTCTTAAAGAGATTGGATAGAAAAAGCTACATCTTAGGTAGAACAATGAACTTGTTCTACTTGAACAACAATTTTTGGAAATATAGCAAAAGTGCTATAAGATAGAAATCATGCTCCATTCGATTTTAGAAATGCTTAATGACAGAAACGAACTTTGAAATCCTGTGAAACGAAAATCTGAAATTCTTGTATACAGTCAAAGCAGTCCGATTATCCATCTACTTACCTTTCTCTCAGCAACTACTACTAGCTTCAACTTGTTTAAACAATTCAGATATCCAATTAATACTCTAAACATTAATCATACCTGAACTTCAAGATCTGATAAATGTGCTTGTTTTCTTTTTCTCGATCGTCTAGCCGACTCCCTATTCGAAACCATCCTAAAGAAACAAAGCAACAAATCACAATCACATACAGGCAGGATTGACATCCATCAAACATCTGTATTCCAGTCTCTAGGAAAGATCAATATTACCTTCTAATACGTTTTATGTCATGAGGGTTTGTGCTCTGCTCAGACAGACCATCTTCATCTGATTGGTCAGGAGACGAAACACTGGCAGCAACTCTAGTTTGGCTATCTTTCACTCTTGGTTTATTAGCAGATATTGGACTGCCAACTGACCAATTTCCAGCCATTAATTAAGATTTTAAACCACAAAAACAAAACATCCTTAAATAGCATATCAGATTAACTGCTAAGCTACATAGCTAGATGAACATATGACTTTGGTTTCATACCACAAAGTGATGACTGGGCATCAGTAGACACTGAAACACTGGAATTCTTGGGATTGGTATTTTGAGACCAGAGGAAGCAGGATTCTGTTAATCCACCACAAGTTGAGAAACCATTCACGATGTCCTACATTAGCAGACAACAAATAACTTACTACAAACTTGAGTTGACTACAATGGATTTGCGGCCAACCACTCAAAACTGTTTTGATCCACATGCATAGGAACTATGCAATAACATTTTTCTCGGAGAAAGAGACAGTTACTAACCCGAGTTTTGTTGACAGGGAAAGAAGAAAGATCACCAGAAAAAATATCACTGAAGAAGCCATAAATCTCAGCAGAAAAATCAGCCAATTCTGACTCACTTTTCTTCATCCCATCACTTCCTCCTGCTTTCTGCCCCTCCATTTCCTTGATTAGCTTCAACTTCCTGCAGCTAATAATAATGATGATTATGATGATTAGAGAAATTAAAAAGAGTGAGGGAAGTGATCAGGGGAGTACATGGGAGTTATTTATAGAGAGCTAGAGATCTTGGAATGAGCAAAGTACAGGTCTTTGCTTGGGAGTTTGGAGTAGTGGAAGGAAGCAACAGTGGTGCCAAAGTGAAAAAGTTTTGACCTTTATAGATAATTACGGATATGTCCTTGCTTTATTTGCTTATTTACCTTCCCGAATCCATTGTTTAAACGCATGTTGGTCACTGTGGACCGACATTAGAGTTAACTTTCTTCCTACATCACTTCTGTTGATAGAAATTAGGGTTCTTAAGTTTTAGAATTATAATTTTAAATGTTAAAAAACAAGTACAGAGAATTATGGTATTTTCTGAAAAATTCATAATTCATTAACAATGAAAAAAAATATAACAAAATAAAACACCAACCGTGTTTATAAAGAGGTAAAAGGTAATTAAAAACTAAAATTAATTAGAAAAATAATTAAAACATAATCTTTTAAGTTTAATTTGAAAGTCTTCTTAGGCATCGGTTGCTTGTAAAGTCTCCTAATTAAATTTAAGTTTAATCTAATGATAAAACTTAAAATTATGGTTGTTAATATTGGATTACTTGTTTGACGTGTTCCGGACTTCTTCGCCATCATTTCCTTGTAATTACGATGCATAAACACATCCACGATATATTCCAATCACAGGATTCTTTAACTAATCCGCAGGTTTAGCAGCTTACGATTCTTTGTTTGAATATAAGCATGAAGGCGACTTGACCAAACCCTCATCCTCCATGCCAGGGGATAACTGTGCTTGAGCGGATGGTGTTGTAGTAAATAAAACTCACGTCTAAGGTTTATTATGGAGAAGTCAAGGACAAAGCGATGGAAGGTTGATTTGGACTGCCACCGTCCTTATGACAAAGTTGCTGATAAAATGCTTTATATAATTGTACGTCGTGCTCAAACCAGGGAAGATCCACTTAATTATCACAAGTGTTTTTTGTTTTTTGAAAAAAGTAATGCTAGCACTAATAATATTATTGCTTTTTGCTAACTTTGCCTGCTTTTGGAATGGTTAATACCTAACTTTTACACAGCGAATTATCAAGCATACCCCACGTTGCAGCCACAATCAGAATCAAAAGTTCCTTCTTTCTTTAACTTTCCTTTGCACAGAAAACCCATCTAGTGGAGTTTCTTCACTGTTAAGGCACCATAGATTATAGTTTTTTCATGGTTAGAAAATTTCCAAAACAAAACACAGCTTCTACCGGCAAACCCACCTCGTATTGTTTATTTCGTAAAGTAGGAAAAGATTTTGTGGTTACTTGCACTCCAGTTGTTGAATGTTCCAGGCGAAGAGAATGGACTGCCAAATACATATAACCAGCTGGACAGTCATGTAGTGATATTGTTTTGTACAAAGCCCAAATCCAGAGGGTTCAGGTCAGAGGATTTGGATAGGCTAGATAACACATACCTTAATGGGTCTTAGTGTCAAATCTTGCTATCTGCCTAAAAGGGTTCACAAGGACTCAAAGATGTGAACAGACAAATATCTTGTTGGGCCATTAAAGGATTCTAAAATCTCCAGTATCAGGATTTTGATCGAGAATATGGTCAGCATACGAATTGTAACATCAGTCAAACGTTAACTAGCAAAGGAATTCAGGAACATGAGTTTGGAACCAAAACACTGTCAGGTGTCTACAGGCTTATTTTTAACAAAAGGACTGGAAATGGAAATCAACATGCAGCACCCAAGCAATGCAAATCTCTTCAGTGCACAATCTTGGAAGATTTGACAAAAAGGCTGTCCACAACCTTGCCAATGCTGGAGATGGTTTTCAGAGCTGCAGGGAGGAGAGCATCCTTCTTGGGTTCATCAAATGTTATGATATGTCCAGCACCTTGGTCCAGTATCCCAACAAACTTCCTGTCCAGAATCATTTGTGCCAGCTTTTTCTCCACAAAGTCAACAGGCAAATCAATCAGCCCAGCAATGTGTGGAATCTCGACCCTTGAGAAAGGCTCAATATATCTACACAGGTTTAGTTCCACAAGAGCTTCATAACGGGATGAGAGATGATTGTAGATAGTTGGGTCTATCTCCAGCTGATACCTGTAATCCCGCAGCACCTTTTCAAAGGACCTCAAAGATCGGTTGGAATGAGCATCGGCGACTGCTTTCATGACATTCAGTTCTGGCCCAAAATATTTAAGGCCTGCCTTAGAAGAAATCAGCCCAGCAACATCTTTAGATTGGTTCGTCATGATCTTGCACAATAGCATGTATTTAAGACTGAAAATTGCCCTTGGGTCTTCAACAACATTAAGTGCCTCAAATGCTTCAAAGAAATAGCTATAAGCTGTTGTATACTCCTTGTCCTCAGCAAAGAGAATCCCACTATGCAAATCAATGGCACCTTGTTGAGTTGGTGGCATATAGACAGCTTTCGCAGCTTTCTTCGCAGCTGTGAGAGCAGTTCTCGCCTTGTGACGGTCCTTCAACAAATAGTGTAGCTTACTCTCAAGCAAGAGTATTTCCACAAGAAGTCGCTTGTCATCCACTCCCTTTACCTCTTTTACCAAGTTGGTAAGCAGGGCCAGTGCCTCTGAATACTCCTTAGTTTCCACTAAAAGAGCTGCAAGCCTTGTCTCAACCCGCTGCCTCAGGAGAGAACGCTTTTCGGCACGAGCCCACAGCACTAGTTCTTTGCAAAGAGCAATTTGGACATCAGATGTTCCAGGTATTTTGGAAACAGAGTCGATTATTCCCCTGATGATTTTGGCAGTTTTAGCCTTTGGGATCACGGCAAAGAAAGGCCTCAACTGAGAAAGAAGAGCGTGAAGATCCTCAGCCATGTTATGTTGTGTGAAAAGGTCCGATAGAATGGTAATAGCCTGTTCCTTTATGCGAATAGCTTCCGGAGAAGAAGAAGGGTTTTCAAGTATTTTGTGTAGGATGGAAATGGCCTCAAATGGGTCCTCAGCTTTTGAAGCCAGAACAATTGAGTCTGTTGTCGCTGGAAGATATGATGCAGTCATAGCTATGCAGCTGCAAGACAATTATCACCAGATTGTTTGAACATTGTCGTGAAATAATTAGTGAAAAATATACAGGATAATCATAACATGACTATCAATTAAATATTTGCTCCTTGATGACCAAATTAGCTTATCCTGCCATGAAACTAGATGATAGTAACACCTTGGAGATTCTATTGCATAGGTTATTCATTAAAGAACTAATGACTAAAAACCTCATTTCAGCTACTCAAGCATACTAAAATCTCTCATTCTTTAGGGTATTCTTAAACATGAAATTAATAGAAAGGAAATGTCTACCATATGTGAAGTATTAAAAATCTTCACAGTCATGTTACCTTATTGAAAAACATGAAACCCTAAGTAAAGTTCAAAGCACGGCCCCCATCAATGCAAGCACCAAGAACCTAGAAAATTGAGCTTCAATGAAGAAGTACATAAATGACCCATTGAAGAAACGCAAGTAAATTAATTAACTCCAAGAAGTGTAAAAACCCATTTTACCAAAAACGAAATCTTGAATTTCTAGCATGCATGTTCAATAAAACAAACGAAATGCCAACAACAGAACAAGTATTAACCTCTAAGAAGAGGACTCCATTTTAGTACTACAAAAAGGTCCAAAACCAACAATAGTGTTCCACAGATTTCAGTGTTTTTCTGGCACGTATTTACAAATGGGAGCATTTTCGATGCTTCAAAATGCCAAAAGTAACCATCTTTCTAATTAAACAAAAAGATCCAAACTTTTTTTCAAGTTTCCAAAGGTTAGAGCTTTAAAATGAAAACACAAAATATGCACGAAAAAAAGAGAGTAACCAGGTGAAAATCAAGGCTGAACCTTTGATCACAAAGAAGAAAGCTAAGATAGAAAATGAGAGAGGAAAATGTGAAGAAATAAAGGGAAAATCAAGCTTACCTTGCAGAAGAAGTAAAGAGTGAGTGATCAGACAATCGGCAATGCTAAATGGGGGGCAGGGCAACAGGTTACAGATAAGTTCCACGCTGGGCTTCTTATGAGCCGCGGAGATATGATGGGCTTTCTATTTTAACAATGGGCTCTAAATGGGCTGTTATTTGTAAGCTGAATCTTAAAGTAAAGCTGATATTATTGGCAATAATTAAGTCGGGTAATTTACGTGTAGCAAAAATTAGGTCCAGTACACAATAGATCTTATAGCAAACCTAGAGAAATTAAGTTCATTATTATATTTTAATTAATTAATTAATTAATTTCATTCATCTTTGAACCCGAAAATGAAGGAAAATACAAAATTATATATTGAGACGTAATAAATATCAGATTGAAATGCTATATTAAACACCAACTTGCGTGTGTGGCACGCATGACAAATTCGTTTCCACTATGAAAAGTAATGGCTTCTGCCTCATGCAATGAGTTGACTCATATATGTTCCACCTAAACAAACATGGGAAATTACACGAAACCCAACTCGATCTCTTACCCATGAAAATTAAAACGAAGGTTGTCCATATATATATATATAGTTTCATTAATGGCATACACACGAACCTCACTTGCATATATTGTGAGAGTGAATTATATTACACATTTAATACTTAAATATTAATCTCCTTAATTTAATATTTTGCTGTCATACAAAGTCTCCCATCTCTCCATCCCTTTTCATGATCTTTCCTTGTCCATTACCAAACACAAAGTCTAAGTTGTAAAGCACTGGGACCATTGTGACTGAACACAAGAAAACAAGGACTGGCCCGAATATCCAAAGCAAGAGAGGCATTGCGGAGTAGAAGAGCCTGTTCCCCACTGTGTTCAAGACAAACCCCTTCTCTAAGAGCTCGCTTACATACTCTGAGGTCACCATGGACATGGGATCTGGTGGAGTATTGATGAGCAGGTTAACTTGGTTCACAAACCTTATGGACAAAGAGTGACAAAAGAATGAGAACATGAAGATGGTTAAGATTGTGACGTATTTTAACGCCACCATGAATTCACCGTGAGCCCCATAAACCGCATCATTTAGTGGCTTCTTCACACTGTATGTACTGCTTATAATGGCAGCCAGGCCAGCAGATAGAAGGATGGAGGTGGTGGCCATTAGGGTTGATCCCATGATCAGGTTTCTAAGAGTTTGGACTGCCAGTATGTTCTTCTTATCATTATCCTGCATGCCCCCATCAAATTAATTTATTAAACTCTTGTTAGTCAAGATGATTTCCATGCACCAGCAGAGTCAAAATAATCTACGATCAGATAATTACAATCAGAAAAGAATTCCAAGCTAGTATTTTGTCCTTTACATTAATCGTATGCCCAGTAACTTTGGCTTGATCATTTAAATAGGGCTAAATTTGATTTGATATGTGATTGATGCAATTAGTGCTTTCTGAGGACATATATAAGATTCATCATAAAAAAACAAATGTTTATTTATGACTGGTTTTTCCCTTCTTTTCCCCCCCTTCTTTTCGTAATGGTGAAGTGAAGGCAATGTTCACGAACTATGAGATCATAATGGCCATATATCCCATAACTCTACAGAGAAAAAGTAGAGAATTATTGAAAGGAAAATGATAGGACGTTGTCTCCCAATGCACCCTGGCTTAATTCTCCCTGTATATATGATCATGCAAGCTGTTAACATCTTTGCTAGCATTAATATAGGCCAAATCGACTCAAGGAATATGGGTTTCCCACCAAATTGCACTACGAATATATGCCTTGCTTTCCTTTGCTTTAGAAAATAGCAGCAGCAATAATTACTGTATAGGAATCAAGCCTAAGGTATA
>Ga0325400_1000576_pt1 | contig 27721 bp, 18 predicted proteins | sample PopdelMetagenome_2_FD_205662 | JGI IMG/M metagenome (GOLD analysis project Ga0325400, IMG submission 205662) | Populus deltoides microbial communities from Bellville, Georgia, United States - Xylem-PdKOR-R1 | ecosystem: Host-associated > Plants > Phyllosphere > Stem > Wood/Secondary xylem...
ACTTAAAATACTGCAATTGGACAAAAACATGCACACCAGCATGTTTAGGCTGAGAGAAAGAAACTACAGAATAAAGAAATAAGAAAAGAAAAGAAAACTGTGAAGACATGGCTTGTTAAATCAAAGCATCAAAACCTGATATATGAAGCCCTAGTTTACAAGATTAGATCATTAAAGTACATCATCATACAAAAAATAACTGTGATGTATATATTAACTCACAAGTGAAAATGTACAAGTCTTTTTATCTTCATGTTAGTTACATAATTTGCTATCTTCTAAGTGGTTTAAAGCCTTGATTGTCGCTTCCAGTAGATTTATCAACATTCATGAATTCACCAGTTACTCTGCCAAAGTGCACGCAACAGATTCATTAACACTTGTTTCATGTAAAGAAACAAAACATCCAAATCTAAACATGGTGAAAACAAGTACACGAAGTAGATAGAGCTGGGGGAAAGGGTGAGAAGATGGTGGATATTAGGGAAGACATCTGGGGACACAAATGAGCAACAAAACAATCAGATTAAACTGCACTCTAGACCAAAAACAGAACTATTTGTTACCCTAAATATTGTTAAATCTTCTTCGGTTTTGGCAGAAGAAAGAAACCACTACCACGCAAATAGTTTCCCTGCTATTGCCATGTAGATAGGACTATTTTCTACTGAAACAAAAATCTTTGTTTATTTACATTCCATGGTGATGATATACATATTATGCTAGAATTGGAATTCTAAGAAACCAGATTAAAACCTGTTGTATTTGACAGAATCAAGTCAAGCCAAAATAATTTCGGTAGCCAAGAGAAGTTACTCGTAATCATTGCTAAGGCTAAGGTTGTGATGTGACACCATAACAACAATTTTGAGTCTCATACCTGTTATATGACAGAAAGGCATCTCCTATGGTTCCAGCTACCTTATTTCTAACCTTCCTGACCAAAACCTGCAGGTCATAAAACTTATTAATAGACTTGTGTCGAGGAATAATGATGGTGATAAGTACATGAAAAGAAAACTTTTTGGTTTAAAGGGAGAAAGAAAAGAAAACAAAGAGTATGCCATGGTTTCTGTGCAATACAAGATTATCATGTAGATTCTATTGTCTACTAATGATGTTGAAAAATTAGCAATATAAACACAAGCATATGCAGGAGACCATACAAATGTTCTCACCTGTACTTGATCAATAGGTCCAGCATTTGGATTCCTATTACGATGAATGACAATGCCGTTGTCGCATTTGTTAACAAAGTGTGCACTGCCACTGATATCATATAGATTAGGAGGTTGGCCAGTCCAATTTTGCAACTGTTAGACAGAACACATGTCAGTAAAAACTAACGGAGGTCCTCAAGAAGACAGGTAAAAATCTGAGATCACAAATGCCAACCTGTCTCGGATGTGCCACTAACCAAACATGACAAGCATGATGTTGAGCAAACCTTTTGATCAGTGTAAGCATCTGACTAACATACTCAGTCTCGGTCCTGTCATAAGAAATTTCATATCAAGCATCAAATTACAAATTTAATCAAGAGAATGTTTATTGTCCTCTAATACATCTGTGAAATAAACTATATGGAAGAACACATCTGTGAAAAGCTGAGATAGCACCTTGCCATAAGCTGCTGTACAAATTTAACAAAAGTTGAATCAGTCTTACATTTCAGTGATTAGTGCTTGACACTAGCCTTATACTCATAATACTCAACATAAACAAATGAGTAGTAAGAAAAGAGGGGGGATGGATTAGTCTAAACAACAAGCGTGAATTATGAGGATAATACATATTTACCAGACTGGAAGGAGAGATATAGTAAAACCCTTTTGTACTGCTTTGATAAAAAGAAAATAAAATAACCAACAATTCAAAGGTTTATGGATTGAAAAAAACAGGGTGACAGAATATTTCAGCTTAATGATGCTATTATCTTTAGCAACAATTTAACACGTAAAAGAGAAGAGTCGAAATTAACAGAAACTAGGCAAGCGAACAAATTTTAATCATTCAAAAGCCATGAGTTCTACACTGCAATCTCTCATTAGCAGATAAAGAATGAAGAAATAACAAATAACTAGAGAATTTAGAGCATGTGTTAGTTCCCATCACAAACTCAACATTTACAAGCAAATGGGATGGACATCTCACATGTTAGGAGGGCGTTGATGATCGAGCTCATTGTAAGGATCAATTACTAGTCCACGGACCCCATGCCTCAGAACTGCAGCTCTTGCAAGGTCAAGAACCCATTTTATATTTGGAAGCGCATCGTCTTCACATCTACTCCATGAACCACAGGAAAAGCCCACATAATAAGACATCAAAAGCAATGCAGACAGGTTACATCATGAACTTGATTAGAATGACAACAATTAGATCAAAAGCAAGTGTTTGGAAACATCAGAGGATTCACAGTGAGGACTACTCTTCCAGAAGTTATTATTAATTAAGGTTCTGGGATCATTCAAACATTTGTTCTTCAAAGTGCAAAGGAAGTTCAACAGCCAGTAAATAGAATATTTATTAACCATTCCATCCATGTAATTATTCATCAACCTACTTTGGTTTGGGAACAGAACAGCAAATAGTCAAAATATTTTAAAAGTTCTATGCCAGACATGAAAGTTCATAAACCAGAATAAAAGGCTGAACTATCTTTAGCACTTATGAACCGAGATAGCTTTAGAAAATAAACTCTGACAGGTTGTGGTCTCAGCAGATTTCTGGACATCAACGTAACAACCATGTAATTTTTCTTTTTTAGACATCAGTTACTGCAACTTGTAACTAAAAAACTACAAATTTATAGCTATAGAAGCTGAGGACCTTCCAATCAGTATAGCCAGTTGCTCTATTTCAGGATAGACTTGACTTATAAATGCATGAACATTAAGAATCAGTGAGAAATCAACAAGCAGAAATATAAAAGTCCAGATTAACTAGAAAGGAAACATGAAACAAGTTGTCACTCCAAGTCAAAATTATAATAACTAGATGTACTTATATCACCTGAACTGTAGTGGAAACTATAAAGTGTAACTTACCTTATGAGATAAAAAGTATCGCTCAACCACTGCTTCCCTTCTTCTAACTCCTCGGCACTCATACGTTCAGCAGATTCTCCATAACTATGGTTAGCAAAGAAATCAAACAATAAAGTTAAAAGAATTCATGTGAGATGAAAAGTAGAAAGGAAATCAGCACAAATGACAAAAAATCAAATGAATTATCACAACTAATCTGGCAATCTAAAGTAAATATTACATATTATTATAGATAAGAATCAATCGATTTACAATTAGAAAGGTAAGAGTTTTAGAGTACATTTTCAAGAAAAGATTTCAATTGCTGTATTACTCATCAAGAATTACAATATAGGAAGTTGAAAATCATGACAAGGACATCATAGAGCAATGATGGAGAAAAAGACCATACTGACCGTGCATCAAAAAAGGGCTTCTTCATGTGTTTCTCCAAAAGTTTCCTAGCATGTTGCCGAACCTATAGTGAAGAAAAAAGACAACCAGTTGAGAAAAATATTAGTAAAAAGAACATACATAATAAACATAATATTGATAAAGGATGAAAAAATATATTAAACAAAGCCTTTTTGCATGTGAAGAACACTCACATGAATATGATTAAGAATTTTAAAATATGTGAAGTTAACTACATTTCTAAAACCATGTTGCGCAATCAATGAACATGACAACTTGCATGGCTTGATTCTACAAAACCCAAATCCTATGCACTAAATGCATCCAAACTGTATCCAGAGACTGCTATTTCAATTTCATCACAATTAATCCATGTTTAAATGAACATGCACAAAGAAGGGTGATAACCACCACTAACATCAAGATTGTGCATGTCAAAACACAACCAAAAAGGAACTAGCTTACATTGTTCTCCATGGAGCAAAGTGCGAATTTCCAGCCAACACTTTCATTAAGATTGCATAATAGAGCATCGATCCACTCACTCTTGCCTGAATTGGGAACCCCGGTTACCAAAGTCAACTCTCCTGGCATAACCTGATCAAAATACATGCGATTAAAACCAGTCTGTATGCCATTATTCAGAGACACAAATATATGTAATTTACTAGTAATTTAAAGAGTTCAGCTGCAACATTAACTTCCTTCCCAGAGATGATAAAAACACCATGTTTATTAGTTACTTCTCAATTCCCTTTTTTCCCTCTTTGTTAAGAAGATTATAATATTCATGAAAAGAGCATGAATCATTGCAGCTGGGAGAATATGGCATCCTTCTATACAGAGAAATGGAGAAGAAAATTAAGACGATATGAATTTCCAACCACACTGAATATCACTCCTTTCAAAACCCTGGAAATTCAGTTCTCTCACTGCATATCTTCCTAATTTAAAAGAACGAATGATTAACTTCCTCTTGCTCTCTCTCACTGTCCCTCTCCCTAACATTCACATACACAGATTTCTGTAATTTACTGATACGTAGTAATTTAAAAGAATATAACAGCAGCATTACCCCCCTTCCAAGAGATGATAAGAGAAACACCTGTTTATCGGTTACTTTTCTCAGTTCACATTCTTCTCCTCTTCATAAAGAAGATTTTAATTTCAATATTCAAAAAAGAGATCAAATGATTATAACTGAAATAATGAGAAATCCTTCTACATAAAGAAATGGAGAAGAAAATTAAGACAACATGAATATTTCCACCCTACTGAATATCAGACAAAAACTCCTTTCAAAACCACAGATTACAGAAGTTCAGCTCCCTCCCATTGTACCCCCTTCCCTTCTTTGCAATCCATTCCCTCATTTCAATATTTTCCTTTAATTCTTCTTCTTTTTTTCAAATGAATTAGAATTAGGAAACTGGATCAGCTATCTCCAGACGTATTATTGAAAGCATCTCATTAGATTATCAATATATTCAGATGATAAATACAACTTCATATTTTGAAAACCATAACAATTTTCTACAAATACAGTTTTTCAAAGGATATTCTCATGCGACATAATATTTCATTACCTGAAATTAAATAAATACTCCATGATGAAAGATAAAAAATGCAGGTTTAAAGGAGAAGGAAATAAAGAAAAATCAGGACTTACATTATATATTTCATTTAGAGCTGTCCACCCAGTTGAGGCACCAAATTCATACCCAAGAGTGCGATTATAATATGCATCAATCTCAGGGAAGTAATCGCTAAATTGGAACAATCCACGTATAGGGTATAGCTCAGCATTTTCAATTATATCCCTCAGCGCAAGTGGCCCCGAAAACATGAGAACCTGAAGATATTTTCTACCAGTGTTGTTAAATATCAAGGAAATGTCCAACGTAAGTAAGCTTCATGAGCCTTTCAAAAATCGTTCTCTGTGGATTCATCTAGTGAAGGACAATTATCTATAAAAATGCATGAACTGCATACGACCAACAACATGGTTTAATGTTAATAAACTAAATCATAAATCATTCCAGAATAAATAGTTCAGAGGAAAGGAAAAATATCATATAGCATATGAACTCAGTTTCCTTTTTGTTGAATCAGAGCCATATGAATCATCATTTGCCAAATGATGTACAAGTTTATCACTGAAAAAAATTAGAACAGGGTGAAACAAAATCAACTTGTACTTTAAACATAGTCATGGCTATTCATATCTGACCTCATTTGCATCCTTGAAATGTTCATCTGTATTTTTCTTTGGCCATTTGACTCGCCAGCATCTATATCCACCAAAAAAAAAGAAGAATGATGGTTTTTCTTAACAAATTTGCGAAAAGCATTCTCATGTAACAAAGGAAACAGTATTATCAGCAGACAAGCTATGCACCTTTCCCTTCCAAGGCGGCGCGCCAGCTCTTCAGCCAATGCTTGACCCGGTGGATCTCCATCAGTGGCAAGTATTATGCGAGATACCTATAAAAGTAAATGTCAAAACTTGCATCTTTAAATTGACAGGTTGCACCCACTAGCAGTGCAAGTTATTTTTACCAACCTTATCCAAGTACTCTTTGCAATTCCAGAGATACTGATATTTTGTGTCCTAGCTTCACAGATACATATAAGCAAATCAGATGCAGATTTCCAGTAAAGAAGGAACCAAATATTATTAACATGGACAATGAGAAAATTACTGGTTTAATTTGGCAAGGTCTCTGAATGCCCGTTTGAGAAATTAACAGTACTTTGTTAATAAGGTTACAGAAGAACAGAAAAAAAAAATTTAGCAACTAGCATTCAAATGGTTTTTAATCACAAAGGTGAGGATTGCATTTTTATTCAGTCTGTGTAGAAGTGTTTTCACACTAATGCTATTTCTCCCTACATAAATAAGCCTCATGAGGTCACATGCATGGATCCTTTTCCTCCATTTTGTTTTCCAATGGACATGACTAGATTCAATAATGATGTCGGACAAATTTAGATTAGTGTCCTATGGAGGATTTGTTGATAGAGTTGGAGAGATAGGAATTTAAGAGATGAATCAGGGTTTAAGTTGCAGGTATGCAGAATTGTGATTGATTAAGGATGTGTTTTAGGTGGAATTGGGATTTTAACTGTAATGTGAATAGCAATCCGAGATTACTGTAGCAATCAGAAATACTTCAGGAGGAAGAAGAAAAGAGTGCTTTGGAGAAAAGAGAGGAAGGGAAAAAAAAAAAAAAACAAGGCCACAACCCTTAAACTATATCAAATACTCATAATTCAATTATTCAAAGTCCTCCCACTGCATAAATATATAAGCACCATATATAGTCCTAAACTAATAGGAAAACATAATTACAAACTCCTAACTAATATTCTAGTTTCTAAATAAACTAAGATGTCTAAATAGCACTAATAATCCTAAGAGAAATACCTAAATATAGACCAGTTTTACTGGAATTATCAAAATATACATAATCACAGATTATATAACTATAATTTCTCAACTTCTCTATCATTGACTGCATTAAATAATAAATAGTAATAAACATTGCTGACAAAACTCTGAATTTTAAAGTTGAAACAGACCTCCTGGTTAGGTGGTAATTCCTTTTGAGAAACTGATGGAGGAGCACCATCAGGGACACTCACACAATTACGAAATCCAGCTTCTTCCATTGCAAGCTTGTCCATTTCACCTTCAACCTACAATCACAATAAATTAATAAGCATCACACGAAGTAGCTAAGGAATTTCTCACAAATTGAAAGGCAGACACAATACAATGATGATTTCATCTGCTCCCTTTATATCATCTAGCCCGTAAAATACTTTTTTTGTATCCTTTTCCTGAAATAAAGCAGAATAGTAAAGGATCAGAAACACATTACTTCAAATTAAATATCAAATAAATACTCTTTGTGCCTTTCACCTGAAATAAATGCAAATTAGTAAAGGATCAAATAAGCACTACTAAAAAATTCCTAGGAGAAATTGAATGTGTCAAGGATACCATCATAAGAATTTACTGAAAGGCTGAATGAAACAACCCAAGCAGTAAAACATGAAGTTCAAGTTTAAATAAGGATAAAAAAGGTTCAAGCACAAACATAGAGGAAGCACATCTTAAAATGAAGAAAAACATAGATTATGAAGCTCTCAAAAAAAGTCTCCCTTGTCAGTGGTGCATGCAAATTACTAGTCTGAGGTGTTTGACACCAATCAGAGAAAATTCAATGATCCCTCTAGGAGTCATTCAAGAGAGATTTCCCAGTAGGAATTCATCCACTGGAGATTCAAAATACAAGGTCTAAGGATTTTAAAATGATGGTAATGATTTATCGGAACTAAATATAGAAGTTCAACAATACAAGCCTAGGCATTTTTTTTATAGAAAAGTAACATTTATGACAAGAACCTGCCAAAATCTCTTGTTGATGTCCCGATACTTGCAGCTTACAAGCACTCCATTCCGCCGATAAGTGAAAGCAATAGCAACCTGCCAATGAAATGTCTAGAATTATTAGAAAGGGCAGAAGTAATTCACATTTAAACTGAAATGACAAGAACATATTGTCCAAACAAATTAATCAATATTTGAAATAGGCAACAGAAAATACCCCCACCCCTCTTTTTCTTACACATGTGAATGAAGGAACAACTTTAAAATCTCTTCTTGTACTGATTATAAAAGGGAGATATAACTTTGTTTCCATTCATAAAGGTGAAAGTAGCAAATTTTTTGCATTTTATGTATCCAAAAAAAAAAAGATAAATCCACCCAAAATTCCATTTAGTTTATCCGTGATTATGGTTCATTTGAATTTACAACTATTAGAGGTTCGTAGGAATCTTCACACTACAATTAATGATTAAACATAAGAAGTATTCTTGTTGTTTCAGTAGTGTCGTGAACCTGGCCACGGTCACCATAACCTTTCTGCATAACTTGATTTCTTGCCAGCGTCTCTGCTGATATTAACCGCTCCTTGAAATAACAAACAAGCTGAAACGATGCCAAAAATAGTTATATGCCTTGCATTGCAATAAAAAAAAAAAAAGGCAAATAGATTGGCTGAGAAAGTAAAGAATGTAGCTAAACTGACTCTCATTTCCCATCCCACTGAAAATTAGTTATGCTAAAAACATTTCCCAGAGATGTTCCTGAAAATCAATATGAAGAAAGTGCTCCCAAATGCAGACAACAATCTCGACCACAGGCACATCAAGAGACTGAACTGGCCAGCACCTTTAAAAGTGGACTAACCATCACCCAAATCAGCATCATACAAGACAACATTAGCATTAAAACACAAAGGTAAAAAGATAACGCAACAACCTCATCGCATAGCGGTTCCAATTCCAGACTCTGCTCTGTGATTTCTCTTATCTCCTTAACTTTGGAAAGTTTGAGTGAGGTTCCATATGTAGATTTGCTACCTGCAAAGGGCTGCAACCAAAGGAGGAGTTTTCAGGCAAATGCTTTTCACTACTATATGACCAACAAATAGTTTTAAATGTAACACAGACAAGAAATTCTTACTTTTGTTCCACCATTCCACCCACATTTTGCTCGAAAGCAATTCCAGGATGCATTTCCCCTAGACATCAAAGATGCCCCAAGTTGACAATTTTATAATCACAACAAATAAAAATGATTCACGAAAAGTGCAAGAGCATACCCATCTGCACTGATGAAAAGAGAAAAGGATTTCTCTCTTGAACCACCACCTTTGCACTAACACAAAAAACAGCAACCACAAATAAGTACAATTTCTAAACATTGCAATCAAACTTAATAAAAGGAGTTCCTGATAGCACAGAAACTGAGACTTTACACCAAATTTAGCAGATTGTTCCCATATCCAAATTTTTTTGCAAGGAAAAATTATTTCAAAGCTCAAACATTTTATTAATGTTCCTTTGTTTCAAAACAAACAAATATCTTTCGCTCGCTGAAGCAATCAGCTATTGTGATTGCATTAACTACTTAAATCAATTTCAAGAAATATAAACCTCATCAAATTTTTTACTACTTAAGCCCCATTTATTTGCTAGAAAGTAGTTTCCTTTTAGAAAGTTGATTCCTGGAAAGTGAATTATTTTCCGATGTTTGGCAGTGTTATAGAAAATAGGTTGGAAAACACTTTCCAGTGTTTGGTTATGTCATGGAAAATGAGCTAGAAAATAACTTATTAATATTGTTTTCAAGTTTATTAAAATAATGAGGAACAAATCTTACGAATTAAAGTGTTGAATGAGAATGAAATTGAAAAAAAAAATCTAATTTAATAAATTATCTCAAATAAAATAAATAACAATCAAAAGAATAAGGACCAAATTTGATAGATAAAAAATTTCAATTAAAAAAATAATAAGAGAAAAGCAAATAACAATCATAAAAATAAGAATCAAAGTTAATATAAAAATCAAATTATAAGGGGTGAAATCAAAAAAAAAAGATTCAAAACAAAATATATAACAATTAAAAGTTTGAGGACAAAATTTGTTATAATCAGCAAATAATATGATATTTTTAAATTTTTCATAACTTTTAGAAAGTGTTTTCCACCCAAAATAAAAAGAAAACACTTTTCTGAAAACCAAGTCAAAATTTTTTTTTACTGAAAAGCGTTTTCGGTTGACTAATTTTTCTAATGCAAGTAAACACATAAAAGTTTAAAAAAATAGTTTTCTAAGTTAAAAAATAATTTTTAAGAAACAACTTTCCGTTAAAACAAAGAGTCCTTAGTTCATTTATCAACTGTCAATATCCAAGTTTAAAATTTGCTTTCGCATGATAAGCACACAATCAAATCTTATAGACAACACCTTGACAAAGCTAAACTTTAGCATTGCAACAAAAAGTAACATGCAAAGATCTTTACCATTGGACAAGTTAAGGCATTATACTGTCCAGGAGCAAAGTGATCTAGTTCAATCCCCACCTCTGCTAATTTAAACCTTAAAATCTCCAACTTTGATTTCTTCACTTCTGGGTCCAAACCATAAACTGAAAACCAGACCAAAAAAACACACAAAAATACCACATCAACCCTCTAAAACACGCATTTATCTTCACATGAACATACAAATTCATATACACTAACCTTTCTAAAAAAAACAAAACAAAACTTTCAGCCTTATCCAACAAAATCCAAGAACCCCACGTAACAGAAACAAAAACCCATCTCAAAAAACACGAAAAAACATAAGATAAATACCTGGGGCAGCAAGAGGAGAAAAAGGGAGGCCGTTAGTTTGAGTAAGCAAAGAACGGTTAAACTTAGAGGTGGGTTTTGAAGAACAAAAAACAGGTGACAATCTTTTAAAGGTACGATATTGTTGTTTATTTGAAGAAGGTAACAGAGGCAAAGGAGTAGGAATAGTACTAGTTGTGGGTTTAAGCAAGAATTTAGAGCCCATGTAGTAGTGAAAAGAAGATAAAAAAACAAGCTTTTTGTTCAAATTGACGTGAGGTTTGTGAATGGCAAAAGCAAGCATCTTTCTTTCTCTCTCTCTCTCTCTCTCTTTTGGATTTTCTATGGTTCTTGTTGTTGGTGTTTCAGCAGGGCTGTTCTTCCATGGGTGAGAGTGGAAGATAGAGGAGGGAAAGGGCAGAAAACAGGGTTTAAGGGTTTGTGGGTTCTGTCTGTTGTTGTCTTACTTGTTTTATTTTATCTTTTACACTTCACCTTTTTAATAAATTTATTAAACCCGTTAACCCGGCTCAAAAACAATATTATTTTAATATATATATATATATATATATATATATAAACATCAATTTAAAAAAGAAAATGAAAATGAGTTTCATTTTCACCAAATTTAATTAACTTTGATTAATTTCTACATGAACAAGTTATTGAAATTTAATTAACTTTGATTAATTTCTACATGAACAAGTTATTGAATTAATTAAAAAACTAAGTATATTTAATATTATTATTTTTCAAAATGAAAGAAAATGATTAATTAATTTTAAAAAATTGATAAGTAGAACTTTATGTGACTGTCAGTGTATTAATTTTTCAAAATGAAGGAAAAACAAACACGTACTTAATTCTCTTTCAGGTTGAAACCCGCCCGAATAACTAACCGGGTCTGCTTTCCTTTTCTTTTCATTTCTTTGTTGGCTCTTTTGCCACTTGTATTTTAAAAAATCTCATTCACACCCTTCTCTTTCCCAACCATTATATATATATATATATATATATATATATATATATATATATATTTGCAATTAACTCAATTTAATATTTATCCATAATTTTTATATGTTAAAAAACTATTTTTCTCAATGAAAAATATATAAAAAAGGAGGAAAATAAAATTAATGTGTAAAATATAATTTTGAAAGTGTTTACGTGTTAGTCTACAAACACTAGTGGAAGGGGCTAATTTCAAATAAAACATAGTTCAGAGCAATAAAACATAATTAAGTTGAAGTGTGGAGGCTGCAAAAGGAGTTTTTTTTGTCAAATATCTAATTGGTTTTATCGATTTTGTCTTCAAGAGAAAATATATGCAAAGCCCAAAAGGACATGCTCTCCGAAGTGGAAATCAACCACATTGCCAGCAGCTAAACCAGATTTAGTTAGAGTGAAAATCTACAAGTTACATATAAATTTCCACATGTGGCATCTCATCACAGGTGACCTTGTATCTGCATCATGATGCCTCAGGGCTTTCTTCTTCCTGGTCTTTAGCACCAGACAGAGCTTCAGGACTCGTAGCATAACACTTTGTGCTGGTGCAAAGAAAACTGCATTTTCCAAGTAAAGAAGAAGAAATTGTGCAAAGGGATTCCGTCTTCTTGTCTGCAGATGGTTTTCTTCGGCAGGTAGGCTTTGGAGAACACAAACTTTAAGATTTGAAACTATTTGTGTTTGATCCCTCAACCATTTCCAAGCTGTAAGAAATTTCAATAAAAATAGCCAACACATGTCAGTCTTAGACATGAATGATAAGTATACACCAGAAATGTTGTGGCATCATCAATCTTCCAATTGCAACAAAAAGAGAAATCTCGACTAAAAGTTATGAAACAAAATCTGTACTTGAACTTCACATGTTTGTGGTACAAATTGCGCAAACATCATAAAGAAGTTTTGTTTTCAATCTAAATATAATCCTGAAGTTACCTAATTCAGACGATGTAGCTGACAAGCCTTATATTTTTCTGCGGTTTGAATTACTTCCTTCAAAGCAGCTGGTCCCAAACACTTCAGAACCTGTAACCATAAACAGAACAAAGACAACATGCAGATGCTAATATTCAGTTTATTCTGCAACATCATAAGGACATAATTAATATGTTTACTGTTACATTACCAATACTATCATCTCTGCTATAAATGGTTAAAAAGCATAGAAAGATCCAAGTTTTATAGATGATAGTAGCATCATCAGCAGGCATAGTTCTCAGCCCTCAGGCTGAGAACTTTCCAGAGCATATAATGAAAATGCACAAACCTCATTTGCATCTTTGAAGCACCGTGAGTCATCTTTCTTCGGCCAACGTACCACCCAACATCTGGTGAAGTCCAGGACAAAGAAAGGCATAACAGGAATGAGTTTGAAGTAAAGCCTATTTTGGTGGCAAGATCAAACTGCTTTGTCGTGTGACATGGCAGTATAATTTCAAAGGTACAGACTCATAATGTGTTACACAGGTCCTATTTAGCTAACCATTACTTTTCCATTACAGATCGCAACCCATGTGTGCTACATAAATTAAACGTATGGAGCTCCAATGATGAAACAAAAAGAAAAGACGAAAAGCTAGCCATAAAAGAAAATGAAACCCTTCTCAGTAAGACAAAATAAGAGATATAAAGAAGAAACCAGTAAAAGCTAGGAAACCTATATGGCTCTCAAAATCTGAACTGCTTATTGCATAGCTATTGTATGTGCTCTTTATATGGTAGCATATACAAGTTTCGGAAATACCCCCACTTGAGCTAATAAAACATAATAAGCCTTGTCACCTGATCAACCGGCATAAATCTAATAGTTTCACCAAACTGGCCCTATTTCTGTGTGAAAGATAATTTCTGACCATATCATTCAGGTTTCATCATGGGATAGTTATCACCTTTCTTTTCCCAGCCGGCGTGCTAACTCTTCAGCCAACGATCGCCCACTTGTGTCGCCATCAGTTGCCAGGACAATGCGAGATAGCTAAGAGGTTTATATGTAAAAAGAAAAGAGTAATTAAGAAATTAACACAGGAAGAAAGTCTGAAGGATCACTTCATGTCCAACTCAAGTTCTGCCCAAAGATGCTTACTTTATCCAAGTACTCTTTGCTGTTCCATAGATACTGATACGCTCTGTCCTAGCTTCACACATGCATTGATACACAAAACAAACTAAAGTAAATTAACGATAGAATAGACATCAAAATCTGTGAGAAAAGGAAAGATAGCACAAGAACCATAATGTAAAATGTACAAGCTGGAAAGAGAGAATATTGTGTACTTAGCAATAAATAAGAGATACATTTTGAAGAAAAAACAGTAAGCTTTATGGCCTAATTAGATTCTCAGTTCAGTTAGAAGAAAGACAGTTGTTTCACCTTGAAGAAAGAAAGAAAGAACGTATAGTTAAATCTTACAACAAAAACATGCCCAAGAAATTTATCAGTCTCAATTCAAACCTTCTGTATGGATGGTAAATCTTTCACAGAAACTATTTGTGGTGCGCCACCAGGAACACTAACACAATTACGGAAGCCAGCTTCCTCCACTGAAAGCTTATCTATTTCCCCTTCAACCTTAGACAACCAAAGTAATAACAATCAGGACAGAGAGAAATTTCACTATCCAGTTACAAGAGGACAAATAAGGTGAGAGCATTTACAATAATAATTTCGGTGGCTTCATTTATGTCATCTAGTCCATATAACCATTTTCTTGTGTCCTTCTCCTGAAAAGGAGTTACACAAATATGATAAGTCAAAAAAACAAAAACAGAATAAATCTAGGGTTTATTTTAATAAAATCTCAAACATCAACCCCTTCTTGAGCTTGCCAAAACATCACCACTGCATGTCAATTTTAAAATGCAGGGTAAGCTTAGCATATTTACCTGCCAAAACCTTTTCTCCATGGTTCGGTATTTGCAACCAACAATCGCCCCATTTTGTCTGTATGTAAAAGCAATAATATACTGCAACCAACAGTAATTAGAAAAGATCACATTCTTAGAGTTGAAGTTCTTGAGACAGATCATTAAGCTGAACATCAAATAAAAATGTTAAAGATTCATCTCATCATTCTTCCCTCTTTTACATAAAACAGCCATCGTTAATCCTAGTTTCAGTCCTTCACCCTTGTCTTAGGTGGTAGAAGTACAAGACGTGGCTAGAAATGGCCTTTACTTTAGTTCCTGCCTTAGCCTAACATATGTTCTAGAGCAAGGAATGCATTGCACAAACAAGAAGATCAAAGAACTTGTTTCGCCATTTGAATTATCCTGGATAGGTGAATCCAAATTTATCACTTCATGTTTGAGAACCAGAATAAGAGTTGAAGCTAGAAATAACATCACAAAATTAGAGAAAGGGAATATAGCCTAGAAAACCTATATTGTTGCCTACTCAATCCAGAATCATACGAGCAATTTGGCTACTCAATTGAGCAAAGGCTTAGGTCACAGTTGTCTCACTTATTCCCTCAAGTAAACGATTGCAAATACTAGGCTAATAGTCCCAATCAAATTTCTTGGACAATTATTAAGAGTATAACTGCCCCAAAGGATTAAAAAGAAAGTTTAGAAAATGATGAAGGGTATCTTCACATTTACCATATGAGCATGAATCCTAAGCCATTTTCCCTTCTCTTAACTATGTTTCTTCCAGCAAACTAAAGCATAAGTTGAAAAGTTTTTATCTCATGGTGAAACGTTAAAGTAAAAATGGTAAGTAGTGCAATGCTCCAAATGATACACTTTAGGGACCTTATCACCGGACATCTGCATAACAGCATTTCTCCGCAGAGTTTCCTCAGAAATCATTCTTTCACTAAAGTATGCAATCAGCTGGTAAAAAAAAATAACAAAGAAAAAATTATAACCAACATCCATAACATTCCACCAGTCAATTCATTAAGACTTGGCAAGAAAATTTAAAAACTACACTACAATATTCTGTGAATAATAATCAGTATACCTTGTCACCCAATGGTTCCAAAACTGCGTTCTCTGGGGTTACTTGCTTGGAGGACTTAACTTTGAAAATTTTGTTCACTCCAGCGATTGGCATCCTGCTATCAGCAAAGGCCTACAATAAAAATTTGTGAATGGCTTAAGAATCTCCCACTTCCAATTACCCTAAAATTCGAATGAATTTTCACATTGCATCTTCACCTGGCCTGTCCATCCACAACTAGTCCCGAAACATCTCCACATTGCAACATCCCTACAACACCCATTATCAAAATCCTTTAAATGTTTAGGTCCAATAACTCAATAAATTATTCCAATGCAATGCATTTCCAACTATACTAGAAAGTACAAGCAGCAGCTTACACATCTTGGGTGATATTAAATGATAAGCTCCTCTCCATGGTCTTGCCACCTTTGCACTGTACAAAAAATTAACCACTCAAAATATCAAAAAAAGTTACAAAAAAGCAATAATTTTGTTTCCAACAATCATGTGTATCCAATATCCATGTCTACACAAACATAAATATCATGTTTATGGTCATAGCAATACACTACAAAGCAAGACTATGTACCACATAAAAAATTTAAAAAGTGGTTTCATCTCACCTTGGGACAAAGCAAGTGATAGTACTGTCCAGGAAAGCAAGAATCATCACATTTAATCCCAAGAACCTCTATTTTCTGCTTTAACACCCTTACTTTATCACTATCAACCATACCCTCCCCCTCTTCTATAGCCTCCTTTATATAACCATTAGCTTCAACAAAAAAAAAAAAAACCCATAATTTATCAACTTTCAATTCTCTCAAAGGAACATAGAAACACACACTTTGAGGGGGGGGGGGGGGGGGAAGGTTAAGGCAAAGAACTAAATACCTGAGTGTAAAGCTGGAATCCTGGTAGTTTTAGAGTAAGACCAAACATGACTAATTAATCTTGTTGATTTTGGTGTTGAGAAATTCTTGTTTATGAACAAGAAGTGTACTTCAGAAGAGAAGCGACATAACTGATTAGTGAGACTGAGAGCTGATGTTGCCATTCTTTCTTCTGTTGTTCCAGGTCTCTACAGTTTTACTTCACTGGCCACTCATCAAGGTTTTATCCCTGTTTTTTTGGCTGGCAGACATCTTCTGAAACTTTTTGGGCAGAAGCCTATGATGGGTTTTCAAAGTCTCATATGCTGTCCTTGTTTTATATTCGATTTCTCGATTTAGTCCCTGTATAATAATTTAGTCAGCTGAAACCCGATCCCTTTTCTGTGGCAATCAATTGAGCTCTATAAAACTTTCTGCTTTTATCCAATTATTCTATTAACTGAATTGAGGTGGCAATTTTTATGTCAAGTAAGATTTTGTGCTAAAAGTTATAATATGAAAAGTAAAAGGAAAAATTATAACTTCATGTGGCCCCATTTGGATACAGAGATCTCATCCCCATGATACTTGATAAACAATTGGTTGGAAGTTGGGTGTCGAAGTAGATAACTGCAATTAGAAAAAACAGTGTTTCGTTGACCAAATTATATAAAAGGGCTAAAGTGACTGATTGGGGATACATCAGGGGTGCAAATATTGTCTTAGCCCCTAATTGTTTTCTTGTCAGCAGCTGAGCCCACGTAACCATTCTGTCTTTGGCCCAGTATAGTAAAGAAAATAAAGATTGAAACTTTGAGAGAGAGAGAAGACAAGAGAACCTCTCATAAACCCTAAGTACAATACTCAATAAAGATTGAAGCTTTAGCATATTGTAACGTCCTGTCTCTTGACAAACTTGTCTTTGATAAGGTTAGTTACGCAAATCTTGTTATTTTGTTAGAGAAGGATTTGACAGTATGGGTTAGGACTTAACTTGCAAAGATTTCATCTATTATTTGTGTGTCTGAGTTGTTAATTCAATTGGGATGAAATAAGAACATTGTTTGTTGGGCTGTTGCTATTTTGTCTGTTGTCATGGAACTTATAGCAGATAGCTCTAGCTTAGTACTCTGTTTTCTCATTGTTGTTGAATGGTTTTACTTATGTTGGTTTGGTAATTTCTAATCTAATTTTAATCTTAATGGCTTTCAGATTATTTTTTGTTTAGTTTTAGGTACCAATGCCAAGAAAGCCAACAAGGCGTCGTAGATCATTGATAGCTAGGCCCTTGACCTTTGCTCCGTTTTCGCGTTCACTTGCTCATCTTCATTCTACATTCATGCCAAAGCAACAAATGCTTGTCAGTAAAGTCCCTGGGTCTCCCTCCCACAATGAAGGTATTATCTCTTTGGAACATCGTTCTACTTTAATTTGAAATGTATTAAACTTGGTGTTCCTGATTCGATTAGCTTGACATTGTATCAAGGTGGTGCAGTGGTTAAGAAGACTTCAAAAGAAAAGATTGAGCAGTCTGAGTCTTCTGAGGAAGAAGAGTTTGGGGTTTGTTATTTATTTTGGTGATGCTGCCTTCTTTTGTGTTAGTTTGGCTTTTTTTATTATCTTAATGTGGTTCGATGTGTATCTTTTGAAGGGAGAGGTCCAAGCAGACTTTGCATTCTTTGATCCAAAACCTGACGACTTTCATGGAGTGAAGATCTTGCTGCAATCCTACCTTGATAATACGGAATGGGATTTGAGTGGTTTTGTAGACTTGATATTGGAACAGACCACAGTAGGGACGGTTGTTAAAATTGAGGATGATGAAGATAATGGACTTTTCTCTGTTGTTTCTGCCCTTAACTTGGGGAGATATAAGGTAAGTAGCTTTCACTTTTGTTTATCCTGTACACAATGTCAATGGCTAATGTCATGTCAATTAAAATGCGGTATATCATTATGGGAAGTTTGCTCTCATTATTTAGTGAGATATGAGGCATCATGCCTCTTCTTTTTTGTAAAGATCCCTAAACCTGAATCCTACTATGGCCGATGCTTAGCTACAACATCGGATCATCTTAATTTGAAACCCAACATGCATAGGTGTGTGGGAAATTACCCTCTTACTGATTTTGTTAATGTTGCCCACTCTGGTGTAAATAGTGTTTTAGGTGATTGTCGCGTGTTTATTAGCCAACAATTAACATCCCTTCAAATCTGTTACATTTCAACTGCGCTGGCTAAGGAATGTCTTGCTCTTACAGGATCATAAATGTATTGCAGATCTCAAGGAGTACCTGCTCAAACTATGCCTGGAGAAAAGCATAAAAGGAGATCTGAGAGTTCTTTTGGGAGAACAAGCACATAATGTGGGTCTTTTGGTCTCTCGGCGAGTTGTTAATCTTCCACCCCAGCTTTTGCCACCTCTTTATGATGCTCTGTTTGATGAAATCTCTTGGGCTACAGAAGATGAGGTTAGATAAGATATGAGATGGGTGAGCTTAATAAATATAGTTCTTTACATGTTGGAGAGAACTCTGTCTAGCTAACTTCTTGTTTCTTTATTTGAAGCCAACAGAGGAGCTCCGGAATTCCTTCTGTTTTAATTCCTATGTACTAGTTAGCAAAATGTACAAGGTATGTGTGTCCTGGATTCTTCCTCCTACTCTTTGCACTTCCATTATTTGTTCCTTCATGATCAAATCAACACTCTCTTCTCTCGCTACATTGCAGCACAAGAATGCAGACAAGAAAAACAGGCTAAGTAGTGATAGTGAGGAAGCAATTATATATGTGAATCCTGAAGATGAGATTTTTCACAAGGTACATATTCTTTGAATTTTATTGATAGTATTTTGCATCTCGGTCTTTCATTGATTGTTGCCAGTTACATTTCAGCTCAGCTTGTGGTCCTTCAACTTTCCTTTTCATGCCGAGCAGGTTACAGCTCGTGAGGTTAGTAGTAATTGTGCTATTATCTTGAAGAGGTTACATCGGTGATTGCACTTTGGAGTCAACTTCAAACTAAATGCTAGTGATTTTGAACTTAATGATAGAACCGGTGGTACTCTTATTTGTAAAAAATTTGTGATTTTTACTGTTTTGTTGTTAATTCCTAGCATAGCTGTCTACAGTATTCTTTTTCTCAACTTCCCTAGATGAAGAACCTCTAAATGGCAGTGAGCTACTGTAGTCAAACCTCAATTGGTTTTTGTTGTGCTGTTTTGGTGACCAATTCTTTTGGCACTACATTATTGCTTCCCTTGGACATTTACTTTTATCATTGATGGCTTGAATAATAGAACTGTTTGCTAATTATTGGTTTTGATAATTTACAGCTAAAAAACTACCGGCCAATGGGATTAGTAATGGCTGTTGAGGCAGATAAAATTTCTACATTCCGAGAGCAGCTTCGTTCATTGATTGATGAGCCATAAATTCCTATTGTAAGGTGCATCAAATTTCAATTGACAAGTCCTTAATTATTATTTTTTTCATCTGTCATTTGTGAAAAAACAAAATCAATTCTAGTGGTTGATCTTAATTGTGTCTATAGGTGTCTCAGGTGCCAAGTTTTGATTTCTTCCCAGATGGAAGCAATTTTGCAGTAACCTGGTTTACAAGACAAGTTTATGGAAACTGTTAGATAGGCAGGATGACATTTGTTGTTGTGTTTTCTACACATTGTGTTATTTTCTCTCTTTTTTTATACAATTTCTCCCATTTTTCTTGATGGTACCTGGCCAGAAACTGAACAGCATAAGCATTTATACGAATGACTTCATTTCTTTAATATTGTTATATAGAACGAAGGCATGTTTGAACATCACAAGATTAATGAACTCCAATGTTAAAACAAATAGTGAAGTGGTGATTTTGTTCTTCACTCAGGATCATCAAGCCTTGCATGGAATAGAATGGTCTGGTCTAGAGGGCAAGAAGGTTTTTAACATTGTTAAGCATAGTAAAATTATTTAATCACCCTTAAAATTAAAATTTTCTAAACTTGGTTCTAGGGCATTATAAACCTTTTCTTTTTTTAAAAGTAGTAAAATACTATTTTAACCTTGCTAATGGGCTTCTTGAGGTACTTTAGTCTTTTAAATTTAGCTATTTTGTAATTCTCAAGTTTCATTAGGGGTGATAGCGTCAATTGCTAAATAAGAAAGTTAAAAAAAAACTAGAGGTGCGTAAACCGTGGTTATATGCTTTGGACGGTGTGTATGGTGTTGTTCGGTGGTCAAAATCTAGCTTCGGGGGCAGTGACCGAAGCGTCTTGACAGCCCCTCCATGCCTAAGCGGTAAGCATGATATAATTGTCTCTGGTTTGGCAAGTGTGGCTTTTTTTTTTCATTTTCTGTCTCTAAATACAGACATATTTGAACACTACAAGGTTAATGAACTCCATGTTAACACAAATCGTGAAGTGGTGATTTTGTTCTTCATTTCAGGATCATCAAGCCTTGCATGGAGTGGAGTAGAATGGTCTTTTTCTAATGGTCAAAAAGTCATTTACAAATTGAATGGGAGGCAAGAAGGTTTTTAACATTTATTCAGCATGGTAAAATTACTTAATCACTTTTAAAATTAAAATTTTATAAATCTTTTTTTTTAAAAAAAGTAGTAAATTACTTGTTTAACCTTGGTCATGGGCTTTTTGGAATACTTTAGTCTTTTAAATTTGATTAATTTGTAATTCTCAAGTTTTATTAGGGGTGATATGGTCAATTGCTAAATAAGAAAGTTAAAAAAAAAACTAGAGGTGCATTAACAGTGGTTGCAGACTTTAGACGGTGTGTGCGATGTTGTTTGGTGGTCGAAATCGAGCTTCGGGTGCAATAACCAAAGCATATCGTCGGCCCCTCCATGCTAAGGTGACGAGCATGATATAATTGTCTCTGGTTTGGCGAGTGTTGTTTTTTTTTCTTTTCCCTCTCCTATTGCAAGCATGTTTGAACACCGCAAGGTTAATGAACTCCATGTTAAAACAAATAGTGAAGTGGTGATTTTGTTCTTCACTCTAGGGTTATCAAGCCTTGCATGGAGTAAAATGATCCTTTTCTAATGGTCAGAACGTCATTTACAAATTGAATGTAGGGTAAAAAGGTTTTTAACATTTATTTAGAATAGTAAAATTATTTAATCACCTTTAAAATTAAAATTTTCTAAACTTGGTTCTAGGGCTTTATAAACCTTTTTTTTTTTTAAGTAGTAAAATACTATTTTAACCTTGGTCATGGGCTTCTTGGGGTACTTAAGTTAAATTTGGTTATTTTATAATTCTCAAGTTTCATGAGGAGTGATATGGTCAATTGCTAAATAAGAAAGTTAAAAAAAAAACTATAGGTGCGTGAACAGTGGCTGCATGCTTTGGACGATGTGTGCGGCATCATTTAGTGGTCAAAATCTAGCTTTAAGGGCAATGATCGAAGCGTCTCGGCGGCTCGTTTATGCATAGGTGGTGAGCATGATATAATTGTCTCTGGTTTGGCAAATATGGCTTTTTTTTCTTTTTTCCTCTCTCATTGCAAGCATGTTTGAATATCACAAGGTTAATGAACTCCATTTTAAAACAAATAGTGAAGTGGTGATTTTGTTCTTCACTCCAGGATCATCAAGTCTTGCTTGGGGTAGAATGATCCTTTTCTAATAATCAAAAAGTCATTTATAAATTGAATAGAAGGCAACAAGGTTTTTAACATTATTCAACATAGTAAAATTACTTAATCACCCTTGAAATTAAAATTTTCTAAACTTGGTTCTAGGGCTTTATAAACCTTTCTTAAAATAAAAAACAATAAAATACTATTTTAACCTTTCTTATGGGATTTTTGGTCTTTTACTTTAAACACGATTAAATTACTTCATTGCCTTTTGAATTTAAAAAGAATTTGTCATTTGTTTTAGGGTGCTTTAGTCTTTTAAATTTGGTTATTTTCCGATTCTCAAGTTTTATTAGGGATGATAGGGTCAATTGCTAAATAGGTAGGTTAGAAAAAAACAGGTGGTGCGCGAACAATGGTTGCAAGCTTTGGACGGTGTGTGCAGCATTGTTCAACTGTCAAAATCCAGCTTTGGGGGCAGTAACCGAAGCATCTTGGCAACCCCTCAACACCTAGATGTTGAGTATGATATAATTGTCTCTAGTTTGGCTAGTATGACTTTTTTTTTCCTTTTCCCTTTCTTATTGAATTTTATGTTGGCTTTTTAAATTTTCAAAGCAACCCTTTAATTTTAATTTTCTTAAAATTTGATCTTTATTCTTTTAATCCTTATTTGTTTTATTTGGAATAATTTATGAAGTTAGATTTTTTTTTTCAATTTCATCTCCCATGGATTTTTTTTATCTGTCAAATTTAGTCTTCATTCTTTTGATTGTTATTTGTTTTTTTAAGATAGTTTTTAAAATTGGTTTTTTTTTTTTACAATTTCATCCTTCAATTTTTTTCCCTATCAAATATAATCTTTTTTTTTCTTATTGCTATTTTTTTACCTTGAAAAATTTTAATTTTTTTTTTATGATTACATCATTTAATATTTAATTGGTTTGGTGTTTAACTTCTTGATTGAGCATATGTCTAGAATTTAATGGGTTGCGGGTTTGAGAGATTAATTCAAGTTTACGACGTTCACTTGAGTTTGCTCCCCCCCCGTCCTCTTTTAAGTTTATTTTTTTCAGTTTCATCCTCCAATATTTTTTCCCACTTTCAATGAGATTTTTCAATCGTTTTGAAAATAACACAAGTTATTGCAGTTTTTTTTTTCCAGTCTTTGTTAAATTTATCTTTTTAATATGAATTTTATTTTTCTAATTTAATTTAATTAACTGATTTATCATCACATTAAATTAGTCAGGCATTAAGCTTTTTGGTTGAGCCCAAGTCTAAAATTTAAGAGGTTCCTCGGGCTTACTTGGTTTTTTTATTTTTGCATTTTTTAAGCTCATTTTTTCCGATTTTATCCCCTAACATCTTTTTTCTTTCCCCTTGTTTTCTATGGGAGTTTTTAGTAGATTTGAAAATAAGAAGGGTTACCTTATATTTCTTGTTTTTGGTCTTTTGTTGAATTTATCTTTTTTAAAAGGATTTTTATTCTTGAATTAAATTAAATTAATTGATTAAGTATAAAATGCTCACTTCATGATATTTTATTTTGTTCGCTTTCCATATAGTTGTTCTAACAGCAAGTGCAATCTCTTTCAATTACTTAATTAAATCTTAGATTTTTCTTGTTTTTTTTAAAACATTGATGTCACATAAACATTTTTTTATGTTGAAAAAATAAATAATTTGACTTTCAACGTAGCACGGGCCATTTAACTAATATTAGCTAAATATTAAAATCTGAAATTAGAAAATTAAAACTAGTATTATAAAAACCAATCCAATTTTACTAACATAAAACCGGACTTGGATCGAGTTTCTGTATTTATAAACACTAAACCATTGGATGCTTGTGAATTTTGGATAATTTTCTCCTGGTAAGTAACATCCACTTTCACACCTTCAATAAGATATTAATATACCCTCAATTTGCAATTTTGTTTACTATTTTGCTAATTATATTTAAATTAATATTTATTCATATTATCCAATTTAGGTTTAACATGAAAAATGTTCGTAAAATAAAAAAGAAAAAAAATTATCAACCACTACTAAAGAAAAAATAACTCATTCAACAATTAAAAAATTATTATGGCGACACGAAAACAAAGAATTAAAAATAAGTTGACAATTTTTTCATCAAAATCAAGAGAAAAACACCTAATATTAACATTAATCAATCTTAGCAATAAAAAATGGAAAATAATTTGTTAAAACAAAGCAAAATTAAAGCAAGAGTAACTGCATGGTTAATTAATTATGAAGCAGTAATATACATATATAGTAGCCGCCATGCAACGTAACGGTTTATAGAGAATTAATGGGAAATTAATCCTAGCTGCCAAATAAACAAGAAAAAACCACCTGAAGTATAGTTTAGAGCGGGCAATACGTGAGATTCGTCCCTATATTCTTGTTAATATTTTAATATTGTCCTTGTACCAAATTATTTCTTAATTTAACCCCTACACACCATCCTCTGTCAATAATATAGTCTCTGATCATGACCCCGTTAGAAATTCAGTCCACATTTCCGAATAAGTTCTTGTCCATGGTCGACCTAGTCGCAAATCGACATCTTTTAGTGTTAATAATTACGGGTTGTATTTTTTGATATTTATACTCTACTCATTGTTTATCAGATAAAGGCTAACCCAATTGCGAAGCGACGTGGTTTGGTGTTACTGATGGAGGTTGGTGTATAGGGATGAAATTAAGAAATAATTTAGTGCAAGGATGATATTGACAAAGAGACGAGAATACAGGGACAAATCTAATGTATTTCCCAAATTAAGGCTCCCCAATTATTAGGAGTTAGTTACTCTATCTTTAAGCCCATAATCCCCTCATTAATCTCCTACAAAAACTCTAACTCCCCACTTCCCCACCTCTCCCCCTCTCTGTCACATAACCATAATATTTAGCGAAGTCTTTTCTCTTTCAAGCTGTTAGTCTGTGTTAAGTGTGATTAGTTTGATAAGGTTGGTTAGCGAGTGACTTCAGGTCTTCTTGAATTCAAAGGGACAATATCTATGGTATCTCTCTTTCTTTACCTCTCAATGTCTTTATGGATTTCTTTTCATAGTATCTTGCATTTGTCTTTTGTCTCATGATTGTATAATATTCACTTTGGTCCTTTTAGTTGTCCTTCTTGCCTAACTCTTCAGCTTCTGTTCTTCTGTTTTCTTGCTCAAAATGGGACATGAACTCGAGACCTCCGAGGCAGAGGGGGGCATAGATCGATGTGCTAGTTGAGCTATAGGCTCATTGGCCTATTTGTCTTCATCTCCGAGCTATTTGTTGGATTGTTGTTTTATTGCTTGCAATAGCTAGCAGTACTTGAACTTAATGTTTGTGTTGATTGATGAAGTTAATGACAATTAGTACATATAATGATCAAATTTTGATGGAAGTTTCTGATCTTTTTTCTTTTCTAGATTCTATCCTCCATGGCTCTGAGCTTCTGTTCAAACGTGGGATCATCACTTCAGCATCACGGCCTTCCGGAGTTAACCGCCTATCCACAAGGCAGCGTAGAGATAGGAAATCATGAGCTCTTTGGTTGTAATGACAACCTGATGTTGTCAGATTCTTTCATCAACCCTTTGTATGAGGTTGAGGATCAGCTATTTTACTCAGATAGCTACACCAATCTCCTCCCATTCTTCTCTTCTCCTTCAGATAACACAAGCTCTCTCTCCCCCGAAATCTCTCCTCTTGAAGATTTCGAGTCCTACGCATGCCCGAAACGCCAAAAACTCTACACAGACCATTTCAACACAAAATTTGCAACAAGTTTCTTTGAAGGATATGTGCCGAATCCCAATCCAGGACCCCCAGAATTCTTGCCAGAAATCCCAGTTCCAGATCCTAAGTTTCAGGTTCCAACAACCTTCAATGTTGGGAGGACTGAGAGTCTGATGGATTCAAAGAAACCAAGCACAGGAATCAGCTTGTCTGCGCAGAGCATCGCTGCGCGTGAGAGGAGAAGGAAGATTACTGAGAAGACACAGCAGCTTGGAAAGCTGATTCCTGGTGGAAATAAGATGAATACTGCTGAAATGTTCCAAGCTGCTTCCAAGTACGTCAAGTTCTTGCAGGCTCAAATTGGAATTCTTGAACTCACGGGGACTACTCAGGTAATTAAAACTTTCGTGTTCCTCATAAATTTTTGGTGGCTAAAATGTTCTGTCTTTTCATAACCTATGTGTTCATTCAACAAATGTTACAGGAAAACAGAGAGGCAATGCATTCTCAAGAACTTCAAACTCTTGTAACGTCTCCAATAATTCAAGAGAAGTTGTACTTAGAGCAAAAGTGCTTGGTTCCAAGAGATTTTGTTCAAACCATTGCCAATGATTGTGAGATCCAAGCAAAACCTTTGAATATAGTAGAGGAGATCGATCAAGAGTTTCTGGGGGAGCAATTTCTTGGATAGCGAGTAGCAGAAATATGTTTATGTCCAAGTAGAGCCTGTTGTTGTTTACCTTGTTTTTTTAAAAAATATGGCCTAATTATCCTCAATTTACTTGCTAATTAACAACTTTCCTTCTTGTAATGTTAGCAATAGGAGCTGATTGTCCATCTTCATTTTAGTTTTAGGTGGTCCTAATTTCTTGTAAATTTCTTGCTCTCAAGAAAATAATTAATTGATTTCCTTCTTTTATTTTATGAGTTTTCCTTTTGATTAATTGCAAGATGTTGATAAAATATTGAGGTTAATTATTGATCACAATTATAAATAAACAAGTTGTGTGTATATGATAAATGTGGAACACTATGCTATCTAGCTTTTTTTTAAAAAAAAAAAAAATGAAAATCACCAGCTAGGAAGCAATGAAGTTGTTCAAGGAAATGAAGTTTCTTTATGTACAACCTAATCAGACAAATTTAAGTCATTATTTTAAAACTCGGAATAGCCTGACTCGGGGTAAAATCTACTTGAGATCTAAATTAGTTTAAGTTAAAAAAAAAAACTCGGTTGATTTTATTGTATTTGTTGGAAATGAACTCTATTGTATTTGTTGGAAATAAAGCTTTGTAAATTTTTATCTATTTTTAATTGATTTTTTTTTTAATTTCATCCTTCAATATTAAATTGATTGGAAATTAAGTTTTATATTTTTTTTTATTTACTTTCTATAAAATTATCTCGATCTTGTGACATAAGTTACGAGTTTAGCATGTTAATATTTGTTGATTTGGGTAGGGTTTTTTTTTCTCTTTTAATTTAATATATTTTTTTTAATTTTACCTTTCAATATTAAGTTGATTAGAAATTAATCTTTATAATTTATTTTGATTTGTTTCCTAAGGTTATCATGGTCTCGTGACTTGAGTCGTAGATTTGACAAGTTAACTTAGATCGATCCAATATATCATAGTCTTATTATTTGAAAAAAAATAATTTAATATGTCATCGTATGAATTTTTTTTGAAAAAATATCCAATATTCATTACATTTTCATAAATTAAAAAAATCTTATTAAAAAATATATTAAAAACACTTGGATAATTTTTTATATTAAAAACATTGATCCAACTCTTAGGATAACACAAACAATATTCTAATTACAACTAATTAAATTATATAGAGAAATCAGATTTAATAAACTCTATATATGTAAATAATGTCAATATCATACAAAACATTCGATAA
>Ga0325400_1000577_pt1 | contig 27710 bp, 29 predicted proteins | sample PopdelMetagenome_2_FD_205662 | JGI IMG/M metagenome (GOLD analysis project Ga0325400, IMG submission 205662) | Populus deltoides microbial communities from Bellville, Georgia, United States - Xylem-PdKOR-R1 | ecosystem: Host-associated > Plants > Phyllosphere > Stem > Wood/Secondary xylem...
TCGGGCGGTGCCGCTCGCCGTCCGCGCCGATGTACGACGCATCCAGCCGCTCGGGCAGCACCGTGTCGGTCTGGATGGTGCCGACCTGCCAGGTGCGGCCGATGGCGTCGGTGAGGTGGAACTCGAGCTTGGGCGCATAGAAGGCCCCCTCGCCTGGCAGCTCCTCCCACCCGAACTCGGCGGAGTCGCGGCCGGTGGCGCGCACCGCGTCGCGGAGCGACTGTTCGGACCAGTTCCACATCTCGTCCGAGCCGAAGCGCTTCTCGGGGCGGAGCGCCAGCTTGATCGCGTAGCCCTCGAAGCCGAGGTCCTTGTAGACCACGTCGAGCAGGTCGCAGAAGCGCGCCACCTCGTCGACCAGCTGGTCGGCGGTGCAGAAGATGTGCGCGTCGTCCTGCGTGAACTGGCGCACGCGCATCAGGCCGTGGAGCGCGCCGTGCGGCTCGTTGCGGTGGCAGCAGCCGAACTCGGCCAGGCGGATGGGCAGGTCGCGGTAACTCTTGATCCCCTGGCGGAAGATCAGGACGTGGGCGGGGCAGTTCATGGGCTTGAGCGCCATCAGGTCGGCATCGCCGGTCAGGACGGGGCCGTCGTCCTCGCCGGACGGTATCTCGTCGGGCACCACGAACATGTTCTCGCGATACTTGCCCCAGTGGCCCGACTGCTCCCACTGGCGCGCGTCCATCAGCTGGGGCGTCTTGACCTCGGCGTAGCCGCCCGCGTCCAGGCGGCGGCGCATGTACGCTTCCAGCGCGCGCCAGATCGTGAAGCCGTTGGCGTGCCAGAACACCGACCCTTGCGCCTCCGACTGGAGGTGGAACAGGTCCATCTCCTGGCCGATGCGGCGGTGGTCGCGGAGCGCGGCCTGTTCCAGCCTGTGAAGGTGCGCGTCGAGCTGCTTCTTGTTCAGCCAGCCGGTGCCGTAGATGCGGGAAAGCATCGCGTTCTTCTGGTCGCCGCGCCAATAGGCGCCCGACACGCGCGTCAGCTTGAACGCGTCCGGGTCGAGCCGGCCGGTGGACGGCATGTGGGGGCCGCGGCACATGTCGAGCCACGCGCCCTGGCGGTAGATGGTCAGCTCCTCGCCATCGGGGAGTTCGGCCGCCCACTCGGCCTTGAACGTCTCGCCCTGCGCTTCCCAGGCGGCGATCAGCGCCTCGCGGCTGCGCACCTCGCGGACGAAGGGCTCGTTGCGCGCGATGATGCGGCGCATCTCCGCCTCGATGGCGGGCAGCTCCTCCTTGGTGAACGGCCCCCGGCCTGGCGGGGGGGCGAAGTCGTAGTAGAAGCCGTCCTCGGTCGCGGGGCCGAAGGTGATCTGGGTGCCCGGATGCAGGTGCTGCACGGCCTCGGCCATCACGTGCGCGTAGTCGTGGCGCACCAGTTCCAAGGCGTCGCTCTCGTCCTTGAAGGTGACGAGCGACAGCGCGGCGTCGCCGGTGAAGGGCCGCGACAGGTCGCGCACCTCGCCGTCGACGCGCGCGGCGATGGCGGCCTTGGCCAAGCCCGGCCCGATGGCGGCGGCCACGTCGGCGGGCGTGGCGCCCGGCGGCACCTCGCGCACCGAGCCGTCGGGGAGCGTGATCTTGAAATGGGCGGACATGGGGTATCCTGGGAAACGGGGACTCAACCGAAACGGCGGGCGAGCGCGGGCGCGAGGTCGCGCCGGCGGCTCAGCGGCTAGTTCGCGTGGGGACCGGGCGTCGCATGGTGTGGTGCGCATAGCCCGTCCCGCCCCGGCGCGGAAGGGGCGGCCCTCACGCCACGCCGAACGGCACCACGCGGTTGTCAGCGGTGTGGCCGACCTCGGCCGTGCCCAGATAGGGGACGCGCATCTCGGCGCACCAGCGGCGGATCATCGCGTCCAGCGGTTCGGACCAGGGGGGATCGTTGGGGATCGTGTCCGTCACCCGGCCCAGCCGCACGCCCGCGATCCCGCGCAGCTGCGTCGCGTGGGCGAGCTGAAACAGCATCCGGTCGACGCGGTAGAGCGGCTCGCCCACCTCCTCGATCAGGAGTACGTGGTCGGTGAGGTCGGGGAGCCAGGGCGTGCCGATCAGCGCGGTCAGGATGGAGAGGTTGAACGCGGCCGCCGGCCGGCTCTCCAGCCTCGGCTCCAGCGCGGTGCGGTCGCGCGTCGCGAGCCATGCGAGCGAGCGGGCGACGGCCGCGTCGCCGCCGGCGCGGTTGATGTCCGTCACCATGGGGCCGTGGACCGGCCGGCCCAGCCGGCGGGCGTAGAGCGCGCCCAGGACGAAGCCCATGTCCGAATAGCCCAGATAGGTCTTGTCCCCCGCCGCCCGCCCCAGCTCGGGCAGCAGCGCGGCCAGCAGCCGGTTCGAGCCGTATCCGCCGCGCGCGAACCACACCGCGTCGTAGGCCGGGTCGTTCGCGACCTGGAGAAAGGCGGCGGCGCGGGTCGCGTCGGGGCCGGCTAGGTGGCCCGCCTCGTCGGCGAAGCATTGCGGGTGGAAGACCAGCTCGACCGCCGGATAGGCGACGGCGGCGAAGGCGGCGGCGCGCTGGGCCGTCAGCGTCGCGATGGGGCGGGCGGGGGCGACGACGGCGATCCTCAACGCGCAACCACCTCCGGCTTGCCGCCCCCGGCCCGGCCCGGTAGCCCGCCGCCCCATGCAGCAGCGACTCGTGCCCGGCAAACCCTGTTTCCTGGTGGGCATCGGGGGATCGGGGATGCTGCCGCTGGCGACCCTGCTCGCCGCGCGCGGCCACCCGGTGGCGGGCAGCGACCGCTCGCTGGACCAGGGGCGCGCAGGCGCCCGCTTCGACGGCTTGCGGGCGGCGGGCGTTCCCTTGTTCGCGCAGGACGGGTCGGGCGTGGCGTCGGCCGACCAGCTGGTGATCGCGTCCGCCGCCGTGGAGGAGAGCGTGCCCGACATCGCGGCCGCGCGCCGGCTCGGCTGCGCGCGCGCCACGCGGGCGCAGGTGCTGGCCGAGATGTTCAACGGCGCCGCACTCCCCATCGGCATCGCGGGCACCAGCGGCAAGTCCACCGTGACGGGCATGACGGGCTGGGTGCTGCACGCCGCCGGGCTGGACCCGACGGTGGTGAACGGGGCGACCATGCTGAACTTCCCCGGGCTGCCCGCGCTGGCGGGCGGCGGCGGCGCGTTTGTCGGTGAGGTGGACGAGAGCGACGGGTCGATCGCGGGCTACGACGCGGGCGTCGCGGTGCTGACGGGGGTCAGCCTGGACCACAAGGGGCTGGACGAGCTGCGCGACCTGTTCGGCGGTTTCCTGGCGCGCGCGCGGGCATGCGTGGTGAACGCGGACGACGCGGACGCGCTGGCGCTGATGCCCGAGGGGGCGGAGACGTACTCGGCGCGGGGGCGCCCGGCCGGCCTCGTCGCGCACGACGTGGCGGAACGGCGCGACGGCGTGTCGTTCCGGCTGGCGGCGCGGGGGTACGGGGACGCGGACGTGCGGCTGGCCGTGCCCGGCCGGCACAACGTGGCGAACGCGCTGGCCGCCATAGGCGCGGCGGCGGCGGCCGGCGTGGCGCCGCCCCGCGCCGCCGCGCTGCTGGCCGGCTATCGCGGGCTGGCGCGGCGGATGGAGCTGGTGGGCACGGTCGCGGGCACGCAAGTGTGGGACGACTTCGCGCACAATCCGGACAAGGTGGCTGCCGCGCTGGCCGCGTTCAGGGCGTTTCCGGGGCGGCTGCTGATCCTGTTCCAGCCGCACGGCTACGGCCCGCTCAAGGTGATGGGCGCGGCGCTGGCCGACGCGTTCGCGCGCGGGCTGGCGCCGGGCGACCGGCTGGTGGTGCCCGACCCCGTCTATCACGGCGGCACCGTGGCGCGCGACGTGGGCGGCGCGGCGTTCGCCGCCATGGTGCGCGAGCGGGGCGGCGACGCGACCCATGTGCCCGACCGCGACGAGGCGGCCGCCGCGCTGATGGCCGAGGCGCGGCCCGGCGACCGCGTCGTCACCATGGGCGCGCGCGACGACGGGCTGGCGCTGCTCGCGCGGCGGATGGCGGGGTTGCCGGAGGCGTGACGCCGCGCGGCGGCCGGCGCCGCCGCGTTGCCGGCATCTGGCAGGCAGGCGGGCAAGCGGGCGCGACCGTCGCGGACGCCCCCAAGGGACGGTGCCGACGCCGACCCGGCCGCCCGATCCGGAACCCGTCGCCGCTCAGGCGGGAGGTAGCGGGTCCACGTCTCCCGGAGACGCCGCATCCTGCCGGGCCGTCCGCGAGACGCGGCGCAACCGGCCCGCAGCGGTATCGCCGGGATGCCGGGGCCACCCATCGACGCACTCCCGAACCGGCCCGCCCCTCCGCCCCACGCGAGGTCGACGCGGCTGCCGCACCTCGCCGAAGGACTCCGTCAGGTCCGCCGAGCCCTCCGGGCGGACGGCTCGGGCCGGAAGGTCGGGCCTATAGCAGCCCCACCGGGTCCACCGGATGGCCGCGCAGGCGCAGTTCCACGCCCACCGGTCCGGCGGCGCGGCCGAGCGGCCGGCCCGCCGCCACGGCCTCGCCCGCGACGACGCGCGCGTCGCGCAGGCCCGTCAGCGTGCTAGTGAAGCCGCCCGCATGTTCCAGGATCACCACCACGCCCCAGCCCCGGAACCGACCGGCGAACCGCACCCGCCCCGCCGCCGGCGCCACCACCGGCGTTCCGGGCGCCGCCGCCAGCGTCAGGCCGCGCGCGCGGACGCCCGACGCCGACAGCTCGCCATACCCCTCCACCAGCCGCGCAGAGCCCATCGGCAAGGGCAGGCGATAGCGCGGCGGGGGCAGCGGCGGGGGCCAGACGCCGGGCGCCAGCGGCCGGGGGGGCGGCGGGGGCAGCGCCGCCAGCGCCGCGGCGGTGACGCGAACCGCGCCCGCCGCGGCGTCGCGCGCGGCCAGGTCGCGCGCGGCCTCGCCCAGCGCCAGCGCGCGGTCCGCCTCGCCCGACGCGTCGCCCGCCAGCGCGCGGGCGCGCGCGCGCGCCGCCGCCTCCGCCAGCGCCAGTTCGGTGCGGCGTGCCTCCAGCCGGCCGCGCGTGGCGCGCAGAACGGCGGCGGCGGCCAGCGCCTCCCCGCGCAGCCGCTCGCGCCGCGCCACCGCGCCGCGCGCCGCGGCCAGCCGCGCGCGCACGGCCGGCAGGGCCGCACCCAGCAGCGCGCGCAGCCGCATCGCCTCGTCCAGCGTGCCGGGGCGCGCCGCCGCGGCCAGCGCCGGCCGACGCGCCAGCGCGACCAGGCCCGCCGCCAGCCCGACCAGCGGGCGCACCGCCGCCGCCGCCCGCGCGCGGCCCGCCGCCAGCGCGGTGTCCGCCGCGGCGACGCGCGCGTGCGCGGCGGCCAGCGCACCCTCGCCCGCCCGCACGCGCGCGGCCAGCGTCGCCCGGTCGCGCCCGGCGGCGGCCGCCGCGCGCTCCGCCGCCGCCGCCCGGCCCGACAGGGCTTCCGCCCGCCCGGCGGCGGCGCGCGACGCCGCGACCAGGTCGGCGGGCTTCGGCGCCGAACCCGGCGGGGCGGCCGACAGGAGCAGCGGCGCGAGCAGCGCGGCCGCCGGCCGGCGCGCGCCGCCCCGGCTCCGGAGCGGGGCGTCGATCACCCTCATGCCCGCCGTGCCCCGCCGCCGGTCCGCGCCCTGCGCAACGTCCGCGGGCGGGCCGCCGGGGCCGCCCCGCCCCGCGAGGGGGAGCGGCGTCGCCGGCCGGAACGGAACATCGGCGACGCGGACACGGCCGGAGGCGACCTCACACCGGCCCCCTCGCGGCGCGCGCACCGGTCGCCCGCGCTTCCGGGCGGCGGCCGGTGTCCGCGCACCGGCGGGGAGACGGTGATGTGAACCAGAGCAGGGCGACGGCGGCGCGGGTCCGGTCGGACCCGCCCTCGCGCTGGGCGGTCCCTGCAGTGGAAACCCGCCTGTTGTCCGAGCCGGTTCCCGCCTGCCGCGGGGAGCCGCGCGCTACGGAACGGAAAGTGCCGATGCGCGCCGGGGCAGGGCCGCGACGGCGCGGTGCCAGCCGGGCGCGTCCCCGCGGCGGGCGGCCCCTCCGGCGGACGCGCCGATCTTCCCGGTCGATCGCGGCGCTTCTGAGCGCTCCGCGTCGGACCGCGCCGGCTCCGGCAAGGACGGCGGCGAAGCGGGGCGGCCGCAGGGACCCGGCCGGGCGAACGCGGCCCGGGCCGGCGAGGCGATGACGCGCGACGTGTCGACGAGGCCCCGGCCGGGCGGGGGCGGTCCGCCGCCAGCGCCCCCGCGCCGCGCATCAGCCCTCGCGGTGATAGGGGTGGTTGGCCAGGATGGCGGTGGCGCGGAACAGCTGCTCGGCCAGCATGGCGCGCGCCATCATGTGCGGCCACGTCATGGGGCCGAAGCCCAGCAGCAGGTCGGCGTCGGCGCGCTCCGCCGCCCCGAAGCCGTCCGCCGCGCCGATCAGGAACCGCGCCTCGCGCACGCCCGCGTCGCGCCACCGCTCCAGCACGCGCGCGAAGGCGATCGAGCCCATGGCCGCCCCCTTCTCGTCCAGCACGGCGCGGCGCGTGCCCGGCGGCTCGGGCGGGCCGGGGCGATTGCCCGCGTCGGGCAGCTCGGTGACGCGCACGGGCCAGGATATGCGGCCGAGGTAGCGGTCCACCAGCTCGGCCTCCGGCGACCGGCCGATGCGGCCCCGGACGACGAGGTGGAGGAGCACGGGCGGTCGCCCGGCGTCAGCCGGCCGACCGCCCGGCCGGCGCGGGACCGTCAGGCACCGCGTCCGACGTCCCGGTGGCCGGCGCGTCGTCGCCAGACGAAGCGTCCGACGCCGTGGCGGCCGTGGAAACGTCGTCCGACGCCGCCTCGCGATCCGCGGCGAGAGCGTCGACCGTCCGCGTCCCGCCCCCCGGCGCCGCGGGCGCGTCGCCGAACGCCCACATCTTCTCCAGGTTGTAGAAGGAGCGGACCTCGGGGCGGAAGACGTGGACGATCACGTCGCCCGCGTCGATCAGCACCCAGTCGGCCGCCGCCATCCCCTCGATCCGGACCGAGCGGCCGAACTCGGCCTTGATACGCTCTGCCAGCTTGCCGGCCATGGAGGCGACCTGGCGCGTCGAGCGGCCGCTGGTCACGACCATGTGGTCGGCGATGGACGACTTGCCCGCCAGCGGGATGGACACGGTGTCCACCGCCTGGTCGTCCTCCAGCGAGCGGAGGATCAGCGCGTGGAGGGCTGCCACCTCGGCGGGGTCGGGGGCGCGGGGGACGGGGTTGGCGGCGGGCAAGACGGCTCCTGGAACGGGTTGCGGCTCCGGACCCGCCGCTAGAGGAAGCGGCGGAACCAGTCCGGATCGCCGGCGCGCAGCGCCGTGGCGGAACCGGGGTCGGGCCGGAAGCGCAGCAGCACCAGCGCCGGCAGGGTCCAGCCGGTCCAGTGCCCGGCCCCCGCCGCGGGCCGCACGCGGCGCCGCAGCCAGCCCATCGCCGGACCCGCGAGGGCAGGCCCCTCATAGCCCGGACGCGCCACCACCGCAATCGGCACCGTGGCGGCCAGCCGGCGCCACCCGCGCCAGCGATGGAACTGCCCCAGGTTGTCGGCGCCCATCACCCAAACGAAGCGCGTGCGCGGCCAGCGCCGCCGGATCGCGTGCACCGTGTCCAGCGTGTAGCGCGTGCCGAGCGACGCCTCCAAGGCGGTGGCGCGCACGCGCGTGCCGCGCGCCATCGCGCGCGCCGACGCCAGCCGGGCCGCCAGCGGCGCCATGCCGGCGCGGGGTTTGAGCGGGTTGCCCGGAGACACCAGCCACCACAGCGCGTCCAGCTCCAGCGCGCGCATCGCGTCCAGCGCTACGCGACGGTGCGCGCGATGCGCCGGGTTGAACGAGCCGCCCATCAGCCCGACGCGGCGCGGCGCGGGCCAGAGCGGGCGCCCGACCTTATCCACGCGCCCTCACCCGCGCACCTGCCCCGTGCCGCGGCCCACCCACTTGTACGTCGTCAGCCCCTCCAGCCCCACGGGGCCGCGCGCGTGGAGGCGGCCCGTCGCGATCCCCATCTCGGCGCCAAGCCCGAACTCGCCGCCGTCGGCGAACTGGGTGGAGGCGTTCCACAGCACGATGGCCGAGTCGACGGCGGCCAGGAACCGCTCCGCCACACCCTCGTCCGCCGCCACGATGGCGTCGGTGTGGCTCGACCCGTGGCGCGCGATGTGCACCACCGCCTCCTCCACCCCGTCGACCACGGCCGCCGAGGCCACCGCGTCGAGATACTCGGTGTCCCAGTCCTCCTCGGACGCGGCGGGCAGGCCGGGCACCAGCGCGCAGAGCCGCCCGTCGCCGCGCACCTCGCACCCGCGCGCGCGCAACGCGGCCACCAGCGGCGCCGCGTGCGGGTAGGCGCGGTCGATCAGCAGCGTCTCCATCGCGCCGCAGATGCCCGTTCGGCGCATCTTGGCGTCCAGCACCACCGCCTCCGCCATGGCGGGATCGGCCGACGCGTGGACGAACACGTGGTTGATCCCGTCCAGGTGCGCCAGCACGGGCACGCGCGCCTCCGCCCGGACGCGCGCCACCAGCCCCTTGCCGCCGCGCGGCACCATCAGGTCGAACACATGGTCGGCGGCCAGCATCGCGCCCACCAGCGCCCGGTCGGTGCCCGGCACCAGCTGGGCCGCGGCGGCGGGCAGGCCGGCGTCGGCCAGCCCGCGCGCGAAGGCGGCGGCGATGGCGGCGTTGCTCTGCGCCGCCTCCGATCCGCCGCGCAGGATCACCGCGTTGCCCGACATGACGCACAGCGCGGCCGCGTCCGCCGTCACGCCCGGCCGGCTCTCGAACACCACGCCGACGACGCCGATGGGCACGCGGACGCGGGTGAGCGCCAGGCCGTTGGGGCGCACCGTGCGGTCGATCACCTGCCCCACCGGGTCGGGCAGGCCCGCCACCGCCTCCACGCCCGCCGCCACGCCCTCGAACCGGGCGGCGTCCAGGCGCAGCCGGTCGAGCATCGCGCCCGACGTGCCGCGCGCCTCTGCCCCGGCCACGTCGCGCGCGTTGGCGGCCAGCACATCCGCCGCCGCCGCGTGCAGCGACGCGGCGGCGGCGCGCAGGGCGGCGGCGCGGCGCTCAGTGGAGGCGGCGGCCAGCTCGCGCGCGGCGGCGCGGGCGGCTTCGCCCATCCGGTCGATCAGGGCGGCGGGCGTCTGGGCGGTGTCCATGCGCGTCCCGCTAGCACGGGCGGGCGGCGGGCAGAACGCCCCTCGACCGCGCCTTCGCGCGCGGGCAGAAGGTGCGCGGGGGACGGGACACATGACCACGGCAGGGACATTCGAGGACGGACGGCGCGCGCATCCGGTGGACGCCACCGGGCACGACGCGAGCGGCGCGTGCGCCAATTGCGGCGCGCGGCTGACCGGCCCCTTCTGCGCCGCGTGCGGCCAGCACGGCCACGTCCACCGCACGATGGGCGCGTTTCTGCACGACGTGGCGCACGGCGTGTTCCATTTCGAGGGGCGGTTCTGGTCCACGCTGCCCATGCTGGCGCTGAAGCCCGGCGAGCTGACGCGGCGCTACGTGGCGGGCGAGCGGGCGCGCTTCGTGTCGCCCATGGCGATGTTCCTGTTCTCCGTGTTCCTGATGTTCGCGGTCGTGTCCAAGCTCCCCTTCCTGGACGCGCCGGAGAAGGTGGCGGCCGCCACCGCGGGCACGGCGCAGCTGCGCGCGCGCGTGGCGGACGAGCGCGGGCGGCTGGCGGGGCTGGTGCGCGACGGCGAGCGGCGGCTGGCGCGGCGCGTGCGCGACGACGCCGACGATCCCGAGCGGATCGCCGAGGCGCGCGACGCGGTGGCGGCGGCGAAGCGCGAACTGACGCAGGTGACGGCGGCGGAACGGCTGCTGGCCGCGCCCGCCCGCACACCGGGGAGCAACGCCGACGGGGCGGGCGAGTGGCTCCAGGCCAAGCTGGACCACGCCCGCGACAATCCGCAGCTCGTCGCCTACAAGATGAAAAGCTCGGCCTATAAATATAGCTGGGCGCTGATTCCCATATCGCTGCCGTTCATCTGGCTGCTCTTCCCACGTCGGCGCGACGTTGGGATGTACGACCACGCGGTGTTCGCCACCTACTCGCTCGGCTTCATGTCGCTGATGCTGGTGGCGCTGTCGCTGGTGGGGCTGGTGACGGAGCTCGGCGGGCTGGTGGGACTGGCGGGCACGCTGATCCCGCCCGTCCACATCTATCGCCACCTGAAGGGCGCCTACGGCCTGACGCGCGCCGGCGCGCTGTGGCGGACGGGGTGGATGCTGGTCTTCACGCTGCTCACGTCCGGGCTGTTCGTGATGCTGATGACGTGGTTGGGGACGGCCTAACGCGCCCCCCGCCATACCCTGATCCGCGCGGACGGGGCCAGCCCGCCCTGGTGCGCGGGGCAGCGGGCGCGAGCGAAGGCGCGGTCCAGGCACAGCCAGATCTCGTCCAGCCAGCCCTGCCGGTTCGCCGTCACGCGCATCATGTCCGGCCTGAGCCCCGGATTGGCCGCCGCCATCGCACGCGCCAGCGCGCCGGCCGTCAGCGGGCGGCGCGACAGGCGGTCCATGTCGGGGTAGCGCAGGCGTCCGTAGAGCGCGGTGGAGCGGCGGAAATAGCTGGCCGGCGTCTCGCCCGCCATGCAGGTGCCGTGCTTGGCCCATTCGTGCTGGAGCAGCTGGGCCGACGGCGTGGCGCACAGGTTGGCACGGATCACCGCCTGGGGCAGCAGGGCCGCGGGCGCGCAGTATTGCGGCCAGTCCTTGCCGGTCCCGTCCGGCCACAGGCCATGCAGCGTCCAGCCGAACCGCCCGTCGCGGCACTGGAAGCGCGAGCCCGGCCGGTCGCCGGCAGTGCGGCAGTATCCGGGACCCCAGGTGATCGCCAGCGTGTAGCCGCCGATGGGCAGCACGCGGCGCGGCTGCGCGTCGGTCGGCCCGTCGGGGCGCACGTCCAGCACGCCGGCCGGCACGGGGCAGCGATAGGCCTGCGCCCCCGCCGCGGCGGGCGCGAGCGCCGCCAGAACGCCGGCCGCGAACCGGATCACGCCCGCTCCTCCGGCTCGTCCCCGTCGTCCGCCCATTCGTCGTCGTCCCGGGCGAACCAGGCGCGCGACGCCGGGCGCAGCAGCAGCACCGCGCCCACCAGCATCAGGATCGGCTGGGCGGCGTTCAGCACGCCCAGCAGCCCCGTGGCGACCTGACCCGAGGAAAGCTGCCAGGCGAGACTCGCCAGCGCCAGCGCGGTCGCGATCACCAGCAGCCACATCGCGACCCCGCTGCCCCGCCGCGTCGCCAGCACGGTGAGCAGCACCAGCAGGCCGACCGTGAACGCCGCCGACCCCGCGCTAAGCCCCGCGCCATAGGCCGCCGACAGCGTCCCCCAGGTCATGGCGGTGGTCGCCACCACCAGCACCGCCGTGCCGAGGTACAGCCGTTCCGCCTGGATCACCGACCTCGGCCGCCCGATAGATTCGCCCACGATCTCCTCCGTCATGCCTCGTTGAAGTCCGAGCCCCGGAAATCCAAGCCCCGAAAATCCAACCCGATATCGGCGGCGGGCGCGGACTGGGTGATGCGCCCGACCGAGACATAGGTCACGCCCGTCTCGGCCAGCGCGCGGATCGTGTCCAGCGAAACGCCGCCCGACGCCTCGGTCGGCACGCGGCCGGCGACCGTCGCCACCGCGCGGACCAGCATTTCCGGCCCCATGTTGTCGAGCAGCAGGTGCGTGGCGCCCGCCGCCAGCGCGGGCTCGATCTGGTCCAGCCGGTCCACCTCCGCGATCACGCGATCCATGCCGGCCGCGACCGCACGCGCGACCGCCGGGCCGATGCCGCCGGCGACGGCCACGTGGTTGTCCTTCACCATGGCCGCGTCCCACAGGCCGTGGCGGTGGTTGGTCGCCCCCCCCATGCGCGTCGCGTACTTCTCCAGCGCGCGAAGCCCCGGCAGCGTCTTTCGCGTGTCGAGCAGCGTCGCCCCCGTGCCCCGGATCGCGTCGACGTAGAGGCGCGTCGTGGCCGCCACGCCCGACAGATGCTGCACCGTGTTGAGCGCGCTGCGCTCGGCCGTCAGCAGCGCGCGCGCGCGGCCCTCCACGTGCATCAGCACGGTGCCGGCGGCCACCGCCTCGCCGTCCGCCACCGGCTGTTCCACCGTCACCGCCGGGTCGAGCGCGCGGAAGAAGGCGGCGGCCAGCGGCAGGCCGGCGGCCACCGTGGCGTGGCGCGCCACCATCTCGCCCGCGAAGCGCGCGTCCGCCGGGATCACCGCGTCGGCCGTCACGTCGCGTGCCTCCGGCCCAAGATCCTCCGCCAGCACGGCGGCGACGAAAGCGTCCGCGTCGAAGCGGTCGAGCAGGAAGGGGCGGTCCAGGCGGAAGGAGGCGGGATCGGTCACGGACCGGGGCTGGCAGGCCGGCGCGCGCGGCGCAAGCCCGCGACCCTATTCCGCGTCGAGCCCCAGCCGGATCGTCCCGCACGACAGGCAGGCGAACTCGTACACCGCGACCGAGCCGCCCGGCTCGTACGCCTCCTGACGGCCCTCCCAGAACTCCATGAACGCGTTCTCCGCCGCCACGACGCGGATAAAGGCGGGGGCGTAGGACCGGAAGCGCGCCGCGTCGGGCTCGCCCAGATAGGCGCAAGGGCGGCCGCAATGGGTGAGCCACCGCTCCCCCTGCCACGACAGGTAGCCCGGCGTCCGCTCGAACAGCTCGCGCCGCGTCTCCGCGTCGCCGACGGGCTCGGCGTCCGACACGAACTCGCAGGCGAGGCGGCGCGCGGCCGACCCGTCGGCAATGCACCAGGGGCAGATGGGCGCGTCGTCGGGCAAGTCGCGCGCGGTATAGGGCCGCAGCGCGTAGCCGAACCCCCGGCACCGCCCGCAGCACCGGCACGCGCGGTCCGTCGGCACGACCGATCCCGTGGCGACGGGATCGGGATGGAAGCGGAAGACGGGCAGCGGCTCGGCCACGGCGTCGCTCCCCCTCAGTCCCCCGTGGTCGCCGCCACCGGCCCCAGGTCGCCGCGCCCCACGCTGGCGCCCGCCATGGAGAGCATGGCGTCCAGGCTCTTCTTCGCGCGCAGGCGAAGCCCTTCCTCCATCTCGATGCGCGGTTCCAGGTCGCGCAGCGCCACGTAGAGCTTCTCCATCGTGTTGAGCGCCATGTACGGGCAGATGTTGCAGTTGCAGTTGCCGTCCGCGCCCGGCGCGCCGATGAACGTCTTGCCCGGCAGCGCGCGCTCCATCTGGTGGATGATGTGCGGCTCGGTGGCGACGATCAGCGTGTCCGCGGCGCTCGCCTTGGCATAGTCCAGGATGCCGCGCGTCGAGCCCACGTAATCGGCGTGGTCCAGGATGACGGCGGGACATTCCGGGTGCGCGGCCACGGGCGCGCCGGGGTGGCGGGCCATGAGCTTCATGAGCTCGGTCTCGCTGAACGCCTCGTGCACGATGCACACGCCAGGCCACAGCAGCAGCTCGCGCCCCGTCTTGCGCTGGAGATAGCCGCCCAGGTTGCGGTCGGGGCCGAAGATGATCGGCTGATCCGCCGGGATCTGCGCCAGGATCGCCTCGGCGGAGGATGAGGTGACGATCACGTCGGACAGCGCCTTCACCTCGGCCGAGCAGTTGATGTAGGTCAGCGCGATGTGATCGGGGTGCTTCGCGCGGAAGGCGGCGAACTGCGCAGGGGGGCAGCTGTCCTCCAGGCTGCACCCCGCGTCCATGTCGGGCAGCACCACGATCTTGTCGGGGCTCAGGATCTTCGCCGTCTCGGCCATGAAGCGCACGCCGCAGAAGGCGATCACGTCCGCGTCCGTCTCCTGCGCGCGGCGCGACAGGTCCAGGCTGTCGCCCACGAAGTCGGCCAAGTCCTGGAGCTCGGGCTTCTGGTAATAATGCGCCAGGATCACGGCGTTGCGCTCACGGCGCAGGCGGTCGATCTCGGCGCGGAGGTCCAGGCCGGACAGGGCGGAGGGCTGCAAGGTCATGGACGCTATCTAGCGTCCGCCAGCACCTCTTCAATCGAGCGCGACACGTCCCAGCGCGTATCGTCGGCCGGGAGCGGATCGGACGCGAGGCGGACGCGGACCTCCACCGTTCCCAGCCCCGCCGCCGCCAGCGGCGCGCGCACCAGGCGCGCCACCTGGAGCCGCGCCGCGTCGCGCGCCTTGTTCAGCGTGGCGGGATCGCCGGCCCTGGCCGCCGCCGCCGCGCCCAGGCGCACCGCCACCTGCCCCTGCATCGCCACGCCGCACGCGCGCGATATGTAGGAACCCGTCTGCCGTATCCGCGCGCGGCTCATGTCCACGCCCGCCGCCTCCGCCGTGACGTCGGGGATCTCGACGAACATGATGCGGTCGCGCGCGTCCCAGCGGAACGCCGACCGGCCGATCTTCGAAAGGTCCAGCAGGTAGTTGACGGAATAGGGCGCGACGGCCGTCTGGGTATTGGAGAAGATGTTGAGGCTGGCGCAGTCCGCCTGGGACTTGACCTCGCCCGACAGGCGGGCGGGGCGCAGCGCGCCGACCTCCTCGAACCGCGCGCTCAGCACGCGCGACGCGGCCAGCCCGGCCTCCAGCTTCGCCTGCTCCTCCGCTTGGCGGGCCGAACGCAGCTGCCAGGCCAGGACGGCCGCCAGCACGACCGCCGCCGTCAGCAGCAGCGCTAACGGACGCCGGCCCACGCCGCCCCCTCGCCGACCACCAGCCCCCGCCGCTCCAGGTCGAGGAGATGCGCCAGCACCGAGCGTTCCGCGGCAGGCAACAGCCGGGGGTCGAGCCCCACGTACATCCGCGCCGTCATCTCCGGCACCGTCAGCGCCGCCCCCTCGCCCAGCAGTCGGCGAAGCTGCCCCTCGCGCTGGCGGCGGTGGCCCGCCTGGCCGCGCACCAGCCGGCGCGGATCGCGCACCTCCGCCCCGTGGCCGGGGTAGTAGACGCGGTCGTCGCGCTCCAGCAGCTTGTCGAGCGACGCCAGATACTCGCCCATGTCGCCGTCGGGCGGGGACACCACGGTGGTGGACCAGCCCATCACGTGATCGCCCGAGAAGAGCGCGCCCGTCCCCTCCAGGGCGAAGCACAAATGGTTGGAGGTATGGCCCGGCGTGGCCAGGGCGGTCAGCGTCCAGCCCCCGCCTGCCGACGCCCCGCTCGTCACCGCCTCACCATCCGCCAGCACGCGGTCGGGACGGTAGTCGGCGTCGAACGCCGCGTCGAAGCGTGCGTCGCCGTCCGAGCGATGGCCCGGCGCCGCCCCCAGGATCGGCGCGCCCGTCCGCGCCGCCAGCGCGCGCGACAACGGGCTGTGGTCGCGATGGTGGTGCGTCACCAGGATCGCCGTCACCGGCCGGCCGGCGACCGCCCGCTCCAGCGCGGCCAAGTGGGCCGGATCGTCGGGTCCGGGGTCGATCACCGCCAGGTCGGACGTGCCTACCAGCCAGCTGTTGGTGCCCCAGCCCGTATAGGGCGACGCGTTGGGCGCCAGCACGCGGACCACGCCCGGCTCCATCGTCTCGGGGTGGCCGGCGGGCGGCACGTCGGCCGGGCGGGCGGGGATGGCGGGCGGCGGCACGAGTCCGACATGGCCGCGCGCCCCGCGCCGCGCAAGCCGGACGGGGCGCGGGCGGACGGGGCGCGGGCGTCCTCCTCAGTCGAGCCGGCGGAGCTTGCCCTCCACCTCGCGCAGCGACCGGTCGATCCCGGCCAGCGCGTCGCGTCGCGAGTCCACCGGCATCTCCGCCAGCTCCACGCTGCGCCGCGCGTCGCGCAGGCTGGACATGGCGGTGCGCAGCGCGTCGCGCTCGATGGCCGGCGCACGCCTGGCCCAGTAGGCGGCCAGCGCCTCGCCCCGCGCCGCCGCCGCGCGCCCCGCCTCGGCGGCCGCGCGACCGGCGCGGGCGGCGTCGGCCGACGCCCGGGCGGCCTCCTTCGCGGCTGCCCGCATCCGGTCCCGGCAGATCAGCACCACGCGGCGGCCGTTCTCCATCCGGTCCAGGCTGGTCGGGCCGTCCGCGCCGCCGCAGTCCACCGTCCGCACCGATGGCACGGCGGGTACGTCGGGCGTCGTAGGCGTGGCGGGCGTCGCAGGCGCGGCGGGCGGCAGGGGCACGACCGGGGCCGTCGCCAGCGCGCGCACGGCTTCGGGCGGCAGGGGCGCGTCGCCGTCGTAGCTGCGCGTCACCGTCCGCCCGTCGCGCGTCGTCACCACGGTGACGCGGCGGTGGCCGGTGCCCCCCGCCACCGGCGGGCGCGGCGCGGCGGGGACGGTCGCGGGGGCGGCGGGCACGGCAGGAACGTCGGAAACCTCGGGCGCGTCGGGCATCGGCGGGGCCGGCGGCAGAACATGCTCCACCGCGCGCACGGCCGCGGCCGCCCCGGTGCCCGACGCGGTGAGCGCCAGCCCGGCGGCGGCCAGCACGCCCACGGAGGCGACGCCCGCGGCCAGCCGGCGGCGCGAGGCGGGATCGAGCTTCAGCATACGCAGTCTCCCCTTCAGATCCTCGACGGTGTGCAGGTGGCAGGCGGGCGTCAGCGTGCCGCCGTGCGCGGCCTTCACGATGGCGCACGCGTAGACCAGCCGGTCTGCGCGCCGCCGCCCGGCCAGCACGCGCGCGTCGCACGCCAGTTCCTGGTCCGCACGAAAGGCGCGGAAAGCGCGCCACGCCAGCGGGTTGAACCAGTGCACCGCCAGCACCACCAGCGCCGCCCAGTTCGCCAGCAGGTCGCCGCGCGCGTGGTGGCCCAGCTCGTGCGCCAGCGCCAGTTCGCGCTCGTCCGCGTCGTAGCGTTCGGCCAGGTCGGCGGGCATCACCACGTAGCGCTTGAGCACGCCGAAGGCGAGCGGCCCCGCGGCCTCCGCGCTCTCCACCACGCGTACGCGACCCACCCGCTCCAAGGGGCGGTGTTGCGCCAGGAGCCGCGCGCGCATCCGCCAGTAGCCGATCACGGCCCAGGCCAGGAACGCCGCCGCGCCCAGGGCCCACGCCGCCGCCAGGAAGGCGGCGGCGGACGGGCCGGAGGAGACGGCCGCGCCGATGGCCGCGCCGGCGGTCGTCCCAGTGGTCGCCATCGTCAGCGCGTCGGGCGCGGGCTGGACGATCACGGCCACCACCACCTCGCCCGCGCGGCTGACGGGCGTGGCGGACCATCCCGCCGTCCACCCGGCGGGCAGCGGCGGCAGCACCAGCCTGAGCGCCGGCAGCGCCCACAGCGCATAGGCGACGCCGGCGCCGAAGGCGCGGCGCACGGGCGCGCGCACCACCAGCACCAGCGCCATCAGCAGCGCAGAGGCCAGCCCCGCCTCCACCATCCAGGCCGCGTCCGCGACCGCGCTCACTTGCGAAGGTCCTTCAGCAGCGCCTCGATCTCGGCCGCGTCGGCTGCGGTCAGCTCGTCGCGCTCGGCCAGGTGCGCGATCAAGGGCGTCAGCCGCCCGCCGAACAACCGGTCGATCAGCCGGCGCGACTCACCCGTCACATAGTCGCCGCGCGCGACCGCCGGGCTGTAGAGGTAGCGCCGCCCCTCCTCGCGGTGCGCCACCGCGCCCTTGGCGAGCAGGCGGCCGAGCAGCGTCTTGACCGTGTTGCCGCTCCACCCGCGCGCGGGGTCCACGCGCTCCACCACGTCCTGCGCGGTGAGCGGCGCTTCGTCCCACAGCACCTCCATGACGGCGTGCTCGGCGTCGCTGATGCGTTCGGCCATCTACCCGGCTCCTCCTCTGACTACGCACGTAATCATCTTGATTACAGCCGTAGTCAAGAGCGAAGCTCAGGGAGGCGGCAGGACGGCGGCTGGGTCCCGGCGGACGGTGAGCAGGCCGTCGCGCTCGACCAGTTCCGCGATCTGGAGGACCGAGCGGCGCGCCCAGCGCGGATCGCGCGCCGCCTCCGGCTCGCCGCCCTGGTGGACGAAGTAGACCAGAAAGGCGCGGCCGTTCGCCAGCACCACGTCGGGATGCTGGCCCTTGGCCCGGTCGGTGCGCGCGCTGCCGGCGTCAGGCAGCAGGAAGCCCGGCTGGACCCGCCACGCCAGCCCGTCGTCGGACCGCGCGACGCGCAAGCCCTTCCACGCGTCCGACACCAGCCACCAGCGGTTCCGCCAGCGAAAGCCCTTGGGCCCCTCGCCGGGCTCGGCCAGCACGGTGCGGGCGGGGCCCCAGCGCTTCAGGTCCGTGCCGTCCGCCTGGCGGATCGCCTTGCCCGCGCGTTCGTCGTTCCACCACAGGCGGTAGCGCCCCGGCCCCACCCGCGCGACGCCCGCGTCGATCACCCGGTCGGAGTCCAGGTCCAGCCGCTCGCCGCACGTCCAGCGTTGCAGGTCAGGGCTGGTCAGGTGGACGATGAAGCGCGGCGCGTTCCAGTCGGCGAACACGCCCGGCACCACCGTCAGCCACATGTGCCAGCGGCCCTCGTACCACCCCACTTCCGGCGCCCAGAGCGTGGCGCCGGTGCAGGCGGCCGGGATGGCGGCGGTGCCGGCATAGGACCAGTGCCGCCCGTCGCGCGACACGGCGGTGCCGATCGCCGTTCCGTGGACCCAGGCGACGCCCCGGTCCTGCTCGCCGGAGAGTGTGGCGCGCCGCGCCGTGTAGAACATCCGCCACGCCCCCCGCGCGCGGTCGTGCACCACGGAGGCGTCGGCCGCCCCGTCCCACACGGGATCGCGGAACATCGGCTTCGCGGGCGTCTCGGCCGCCGCCGGAAGCGACGCGGCGGCGAGGAGGAGCGCCGCCTTCACTCCGCCGCCAGCCGCGCGGCGCGAAAGGCCGGCGCGCGGTGCTGCGCGACCCGCCCGGCGGCACGCGCCAGCGCGGGCGGATAGACCCCGCCCAGCAGCCGGTCGAAGGTGGCGGTCCAGCTGTAGCTCGCCTCCACCGCCGCGCGCGCGGCCTGTCCCGCGGCACGCGCGAGGGCGCCGTCGTCGGCCAGCATGGCGCGCACGTTCGCCGCCATGGCGTCCGGGTCGTCCACGGGCCCCAGCAGCCCCAGCCCCGGCGGCACGCGCGCGGGCATCGCGCCCGACGCCACGCCCACCACGCCCAGGCCGGCCGCCTGCGCCTCCAGCACGGATATGCCGAACGTCTCGTCCGCCATGGCCGAGACGTAGAGGTCGGCGGACGCCAGCATCCGCGCCAGCCGTGCGCGGTCGGAGACGAAACCGGGCCAGGCGACCGGCATCCCCCGCGTCTCCGCCATCAGCCGCTCGCGCAGCTTGCCCTCGCCGATCATCAGGAGCGACGCGCCGAGATCGGGGGGCAGGCGGCGGAACATCTCGATTAGCCGATGCGCGCGCTTTTCGTTGTCGATCCGGCCGGCATAGGCCAGCAAAGGCCCGGCGGCGGGCAGGCCGAGCCCGGCGCGCAAGGCGGGGTCGCGCGCGCCGGGGTGGAATAGCGCGGTGTCCACGCCCAGCGGCAGCACGTCGGCGCGCGCCACCCCGTGCGCGCGCAGCGCGTCGCGCGCCTCCTCGCCCAGCGCGTAGACGCGGTCGAACTCGCGATAGGTGACCTCGGCGTATCCGTAGCTCAGCCAGCGGAAGCCGCGCGCCGCACGCTCGCCGAACCGCGCGGCCGCCACGCGGTACACATGCGCGTTGGGAAAGTCGGTGCGGTATCCCGCCACCAGCGCCGTGCCGGGATACCGCCGCCGGTGCCCGATCGCCACCCAGGGCAGGACCCAGGGGCAGAGCGATTCGATCGCGTCCGGCCGATACTCCGCCAGCAGCCGGCGTACGACGGACGTGCGCAGGATGAAGCGGTAGTCGGGGCTGCCGGCCACCTGATCGGCCCCCACTTCCGCCAGCACGTGGCGGCCGTCCACCGTCACCCTGTCCTCCGGCCCCGGCACGATCTGGAGCAGGCGGTGCGGCGTGTGCGCCAGCACGTGGCGCCGCTTCTCGCGCAGATAGGTGCTGATGCCCCCGCCGCCGCTGGGCGACCAGCTCTGCGTCAGGTCGCACAGCAGCATCGGGCGCCCGTCCGGCACCCGCATGCACGTACCGGAGGTCACGGGCGGATCAGGCGGGCTTGAGCAGCTGCTGCAACTCGCCGGCCTCGTACATCTCCATCATGATGTCCGAACCGCCCACGAACGCGCCGTCGACGTAGAGCTGGGGGATGGTGGGCCAGTCCGAATAGGCCTTGATGCCCTGGCGGATGCCCTGGTCCTGGAGAACGTCGACCGATCCGAACTCGGTGCCGACGTGCTGGAGGATGGCCACCGCGCGGCTGGAGAAGCCGCACTGGGGGAAGAGCGGCGTGCCCTTCATGAACAGCACCACGCGATCCGCCTTGACCGCGGCGTCGATGCGGGCCTGCGCGTCGTCCGTCGCGCCGGCCGTGGGGGTGATATCGGTCATCCGGATTTCCTTCAGGGAACGGCGGTGGTCAGCTGGAGCGCGTGAAGCACGCCGCCCATGCGGCCGCCCAGCGCGGAATAGACCGCCTGATGCTGGCGCACGCGCGGCATGCCGCGAAAACTCTCGGACACGACGCGCGCGGCGTAATGGTCGCCGTCGCCCGCCAGGTCGGTGATCTCGACCTCGGCGCCCGGTATGCCGGCGCGGATCAGCTCCGCGATCTCGTCGGCGGCCATGGGCATCGGGGCTACTTCGCCTCCATCAGCTGGCGGCGGGCCTCGACGGCCTGCTCGTCCAGCGCGCGGCGCACGGCGGCGTCGTCCACCTCCACGCCGGCCGCCGTCAGGTCGCCCAGGAGCTTGCGGACCACGTCCTCGTCGCCCGCTTCCTCGAAATCGGCCTGGACCACCGCCTTGGCATAGGCGTCGGTCTCCTCGGGCGTCAGTCCCATGCGCACGGCGGCCCAGTGCGCGACCAGCCGGTTGCGCCGCGCGGTCAGGCGGAACGCCATCTCGCCGTCGCGGGCGAACTTCGCCTCGAAGGCGCGTTCACGGTCGTCGAAGCTGGTCAACCTGCAATCCCCCTGGCGTCTGCGTTTCGCGAGATAGGGGGCGCACGGCGACCGCGCAACCGAGCGTGCGGCGGGTCGCAGGGGCGGGCCACGGGGGGCCGGCAGGTTCAGTCGGTGACGACCACCCGGTTCCGCCCGGCGCGCTTGGCGTCGTACAGGCCGGCGTCCGCGCGGCGCAGCGCGTCGCGCGGGTCGGCGTCCACGGGCGCCACGCCGGCGGAGAAGGTGAGCGGCGCGAACGGCTTGCCCGTCTGGCGGTTGACCAGCGAGCGCTTGCCCAGGTCGTGGCGGAACGCGTCAAGCGCGGCGCGCGCGTCCTCCGGCCCCGCCTGATCGAACAGGCACACGAACTCCTCGCCGCCGTAGCGCGCCACCAGTGCCCGGTCGGCCAGGGCGCGGCGCAGGCGGTCGGCGAAGAAGCGCAGCACGCGGTCGCCCGCCTCGTGCCCGTGCTCGTCGTTGACGCCCTTGAACCCGTCCAGGTCGCACAGCGCCACGGACGCGGCGTCCTTGCCCCGGCGGCCGCGGAGCTGGTCCTCGAAATGGCGGCGGTTGGGCAGGCCGGTCAGGTGGTCGTGCTCGGCCGCGCGGCGCGCCTGGTCCAGGCTGACGCGCAGCGTCTCCACCTCGCCGCGCGCCTCGGTCAGCTCGGCGTCGGCCGAGGTGGCGGCGTCGGCCAGCTCGCGCGTCAGCATCACCAGCCGGTCCAGCGTGGCGGCCGGGTCGGCGCGGATGGCGGCCGCCTCGCCCTGCACCTCGGCGCTCAACGCGCGGGCGGACGGCGCGAAGCGGGCGGCGGCGGCCAGGCAGGCCGCCATCTGGCGCGCCAGCTGCTCGGCGAAGTCGGCCAGCACCGCCTCGTCGTACCGGTCGTCGCGCTCGGCCGCGAGCGCCGCCAGCGCCTCGTCGTCCAGCGCGCCGTCGCGTTCCAGCGCGTCGAACCGGGCCACCACGGCGGGCTCGCCGGCCAGATAGGCGTTCACCAGCCCGTAGTTCCGCTCGCTGGGCGTCAGGCCGCGCGCGAACAGATAGTCGCCGGTCGCGTCGTAGCGCCGCCGCGGGTCGGAGGGACACCGGCGCTCGGCCTGCGCGGGCCGAGCGCCGGCCGAGCGCCGCCCCAGCCAACGGCCCAGGCCGGCTCGCCCGCGCGCGTCCGTCACGCGCGTCGCCCCCGCCGCGCCGCCGCGACACGCGACGCATGGGCGTGCCCCGCGCGGCTCGGCGATTCGATAGGGTGACGCATCCGTGCTCCGGCGGCTGTTGGGTCAGCATCGCTATACGTTCGACGGGTTAATCAATATCCCACAATACGGGTCGAATAGCGCCGAAGCGTCCTTAGCCCGCGACGTCCACCACCAGCTTGCCCACCGCAGCGCGCGAGGCCATCGCCGCGATCGCCTCGCCCCCGCGTTCCAGCGGCCAGCGCCCGGTGACGCGCGGCGCGATGCGGCCGTCCGCCCACAGGCGGAACAGCTCCTCCACATGGGCGCGGTTCGCCTCCGGATCGCGCGCGGCGAACGCGCCCCAGAACACGCCGCACACGTCGCACGATTTCAGCAGCGTCAGGTTGAGCGGCAGTTTCGGGATGCCGGCGGGGAAGCCCACCACCAGGTAACGTCCCGCCCAGCCCACCGAGCGCAGCGCGGGCTCCGCATAGTCGCCGCCCACGGGGTCGTAGACCACGTCCGCGCCGTTCGGCCCGACCGCGGCCTTGAACCGCTCGGCCAGCGCGCGCTGCCCGTCGCGCCCGCCCAGGTCGCGGGCGTAGATCAGCGCCTCGTCCGCGCCCGCGTCGCGCGCGGCCTGCGCCTTCTCCTCGCTAGAGGCGGCGGCGACTACGCGCGCGCCCGTGGCCTTGCCCAGCTCGACGGCCGCCAGCCCCACGCCGCCGGCGGCTCCCAGCACCAGCAGCGTCTGCCCCGCCGCCAGCCGCCCGCGATCCTTCAGCGCGTGGATGGTGGTGGCGTAGGTGAGGAGCAGCGCCGCCCCGTCGGCGAAATCGCGTCCCTCGGGCAGGCGGTGGAGCCTGGTGGCGTCCACCGCCACCTTCTCCGCCAGCCCGCCGTGGCCGATCACGCCCATCACCCGGTCGCCGGGCGCGAGGTCCGTCACCCCCTCGCCCACCGTTTCGACGACGCCCGCGACCTCGCCGCCCGGCGCGAAGGGGCGCGGCGGCCGGAACTGATACCGGTCCTCGATGATGAGGACGTCCGGATAGTTGATCGCACAGGCGCGCACCGCGACCACGACCTGACCCGGCCCCGCCACGGGGTCCGGCAGTTCAGCCAGCGCCAGCGCGTCAGGCGGGCCGGGCGTACTGCTCAGGAGTGCGCGCATCCGTTTCCTCTCCCAGGCGTGCGCGGTTCACCCAGGGGCGGGCCGCGGCCGCAGCACCCTCATAGGCGCCGATGGCCTCGTTCCTTGCCAAGGTCAGCCCCACCTCGTCCAGACCTTCCATCAGGCAGCGCCGCCGGAACGGATCGAGCGCGAAGGGATAACGGTCCTGCCGGTCGGTGGTGACGGTCATCGTCTCGAGGTCCACCGTCACGTCGCCGCCGTCCGCCGCGACCGCCATCAGCCGGTCGACGGCCGCCTGTTCCAGCACGACCGGCACGATGCCGTTCTTCACCGCGTTGCCGGAGAAGATGTCGGAGAAGGAGGGCGCCACCACCGCGGCTACCCCCAAGTCCTTCAACGCCCAGGCCGCATGCTCGCGGCTGGAGCCGCAGCCGAAATTGTCGCCCGCCAGCAGAATGGGCGCGCCCGCGTAGCGCGGGTCGTCGAATAAATTGCCGGGTACGCTCCGCACCGCCTCGAACGCGCCGCGGCCCAGGCCTGCGCGACTGATGGTCTTCAGCCAGTGGGCCGGGATGATGACGTCGGTGTCGACGTTCTTCGCACCGTAGGGATAGGCGCGGCCGGACACCGCGGTGACGGGGGTCATGTCAAACCACCATGTTCTCGAAGCTGGTGGCCTCGCGGTACACGGGCGGATGCTCGTCGTCGCGCCCGTTCTCGTAGCGCACCTCCAGCCCGCGAAGCGACGCGGGATCGAACAAGCGCATGTTGACGCCCATCCGCCCGAGCGCGGGGTCGAGCGGCGACCAGTTGATCGTCGTGCCGCAGGTCGGGCAGGCGTCCGCCGTTATGTGGTTCTCCGCCACGTCCTCGCGCCGGTAGGACCGGACCTCGCCCCCGACGATCACCGTTGCCGGATCGTAATAGCCCCAGAGCGCGCCCAGCTTCCAGCACAGGGCGCAGTTGCACGCGTTGAGGTAGCCCGGCCGGCCCGGCACCCGGACCGCGACGCGCCCGCACAGGCACGCCCCGTTCACGCCACCAGCTCGCGCACGTCGGCCAGCCGGCCCGTCACCGCCGCCGCCGCCGCCATGGCGGGGCTGAGCAGGTGCGTCCGCGCGCCCGGCCCCTGGCGCCCCACGAAGTTGCGGTTGCTGGTGGATGCGCAGCGCTCGCCCGGCGGCACCTTGTCCGGGTTCATCGCCAGGCACATCGAGCATCCGGGCTCGCGCCACTCGAAGCCGGCTTGCGTGAACACGCGGTCCAGCCCCTCCGCCTCCGCCTGGCGCTTCACCAGGCCGGAGCCGGGCACCACCATGGCGCGCACGCCGTCGGCCACGCGCCTGCCGCCGGCCACGCGCGCGGCCGCGCGCAGGTCCTCGATCCGGCCGTTGGTGCAGCTGCCGATGAAGACGTGGTCCACGCCCACGTCCTGCATCCGCTGGCCGGGCACCAGGCCCATGTAATCGAGCGAGCGGCGCGCCGCGTCGCGCTTGGACGGGTCGGCGAAGCTGTCCGGGTCGGGCACCGCGCCCGTGATCGGCACCACGTCCTCCGGGCTGGTGCCCCAGGTCAGCGTAGGCGCGATGTCGCCCGCGTCCAACCTGACGCTCCGGTCGTAGCTCGCCCCCGCGTCGGTGGGCAGCGCGCGCCACCATTCCACCGCGCGGTCCCACTCGGCCCCGGCGGGCGCCATGGGCCGCCCCTTCAGATAGGCGAAGGTTTTCTCGTCCGGCGCGATCAGCCCGGCGCGCGCGCCCCCCTCGATGCTCATGTTGGCGACCGTCAGCCGCCCCTCGACCGAGAGCGAGCGGATGGCGTCGCCGGTGTATTCGATCACGTAGCCCGTGCCGCCCGCCGCGCCGATGCGGCCGATGATGCTCAGGATCACGTCCTTGGCCGACACGCCGAAGCCGAGCGTGCCCTGTACGGATACCTCCATGGTACGGCTGGGGGCAAGCAGCAGCGTCTGCGTGGCCAGCACGTGCTCCACCTCGCTGGTGCCGATGCCGAAGGCGAGCGCGCCCAGCGCCCCGTGCGCCGACGTATGGCTGTCGCCGCAGACCAGCGTGGTGCCGGGCAGCGTGAAGCCCTGTTCCGGCCCCACCACGTGCACGATCCCCTGCTGCGGAGAGGCCGCGTCGAAATAGTCGATGCCGAACTCGGCCACGTTGCGCCGCAGCGCGTCGAGCTGCGCCGCCGACTCGGCGTCCGCCACGGGCAACAGCCGGCCGGCCGCGTCGGTCCGCTCGGTGGTGGGCAGGTTGTGGTCGGGCACCGCCAGCGTCAGGTCTGGGCGGCGCACGCGGCGGCCGGCCGCGCGCAGCCCCTCGAACGCCTGGGGGCTCGTCACCTCGTGCACCAGGTGCCGGTCGATATAGAGCAGGCAGGTGCCGTCGTCGCGCCGCTCCACGACGTGCGCGTCCCAAATCTTCTCGTACAGCGTTCTCGGCCGAGGGGCGGTCGTGTCGGTCATGGCGCGGGCCGATAGCGCTTTGTTTCTCCGAATGGAAATCCGACTGCCCGGAAATTGCGCGATCAGGGTGATCGACGCGGACGCCCTTCCGGCGCGGGCCGCGGGCGACTATCTGGACCGCGTGGACGCCGCCCTTCCCCGCTCCCGCCGCCGCACCGACGTTCAGGCCGCGACCGGCCTGGTGCTGGCGGCCGCGATCTTCGGCGCCTGGGTATTGGTCCACGTCTGGGCGATATTCGTGTTCCACCTGGACTGGCGCAGCCTGCCGCTGGCGCTGGGCGCGGCCGCGGTCCAGTGCTGGCTGTCGGTCGGCCTGTTCATCGTCAGCCACGACGCGATGCACGGCTCGCTGGCGCCCGGCCGCCCCCGGCTGAACGCAGCGGTGGGGGCGACCCTGCTGTTCCTCTACGCCGGCTTCGGGTGGCGCAAGATGCGCGACGCGCATTTCGCGCACCACGGCGCGCCGGGCAGCCGCGACGACCCAGACTTTGACGCCGATCACCCGCGCCATTTCGGCCGCTGGTATCTGAGCTTTCTCAAGCGCTATTTCGGCTGGCGCTCGGGCCTCTACGTGTCGCTGGTGGTCGCGACCTACTGGCTCGCGTTCGGCGTGCCGATGGCCAAGATCGTGCTGCTCTACGGCCTGCCGGCCATCGGCTCGTCGCTTCAGCTCTTCTATTTCGGCACCTTCCGCCCGCACCGCCACGATGAGGGCAGCTTCGCCGACCGGCACAACGCGCGGTCGGAAGCGTTCGGACCGGCGCTCAGCCTCGCCACCTGCTTCCATTTCGGCTATCACCACGAGCATCACCTGTCGCCCCATGTGCCGTGGTGGGGCCTGCCCGCGCGCCGCCGCCTGAACATGGCCGCCGCATCGGAGGACCCGTCGTGAGCCTGCCCGCCATCCTGGCCATCGTCCTCGCCGCCGTGGCCGGCATGGAGCTGTTCGCCTGGGCCATGCACAAGTACGTGATGCACGGTTGGGGCTGGGCGTGGCACCGCGACCATCACGAGCCGCACGACAACACGTTCGAGCGCAACGACCTCTACGCGGTCGTGTTCGGCGTGATCGTGACCGCCATGTTCACCGCCGGCTGGTACTGGTCGCCGGCGCTGTGGTGGACGGCGTTCGGCATCACCGTCTACGGCGTGATCTACACGGTGATCCACGACGGGCTGGTGCATCAGCGCTGGTTCCGCTGGAACCCCAGGCGCGGCTACGCCAAGCGGCTGGTCCAGGCGCACCGGCTCCACCACGCCAGCATCGGCAAGGGCGGCGGCGTCAGCTTCGGTTTCGTCTGGGCGCGCAGCCCCGCCAGCCTGAAGGCGGAGCTGAAGCGCCAGCGCGAGGCGGGCGAGGCCGTGGTCCGCCCGGCGGCGGTGGACTAGCCACCGTCCCGGCGGGCCGCGGGATCGCGCCCGTTCGAGCATCGTCCGCGCGTGGCATCCGCGGACGCCCTTGCCCCCCCGTGAGATAGGGATCGTGCGTGCCCCGCGAGGCAGGGGCCGCGCGCGCCTCACCTGGAAATATCGTATGTTTCGAGACGGATGCCGCCTCTCCGACGGCGCCGATGGCCTTCGCGTCTGTAGCGCTCCCGCCCTTCTCCCGACGCCGCGGTACGCGGGCGGCGAGGGGCGAACGACCGGCCCGGTAATCTGTTGCAGTTTTCGAATTGTCCGATATATTACCGGATTATGATGGCAAAGCCCGATATATGGGATGCCATTCAGGGAGCAGAGCAGTTAGGGACCGTTGAACAAGCGGCGTGACGCGGAAGAAATCCGCGGACGTCGACCCGGTGGAACCGGCGCTCGATAGTCAGGAGAGGGGAAAAGCAATGCCGACAGGGGAAAAGAGGCAGCGTTGCGCGGCGACGTCGTCCTGGGCCGTTCTGGGCCTGATGCTGGCCGGCGGCGCGGCCGCGGCGTCGGCGCAGGCCGTTCAGCAGCCCGGCACCACGGCGCCCGCCGGCACGGTGAACGCCCAGACCTCGCCCGGCGTCTCCCAGCCCACGCCCGAGGTGGCCGCCGTTCCCACCATCGGCAC